>Ga0233437_1004929_pt1 | contig 15139 bp, 10 predicted proteins | sample SI_122_August201_FD_182714 | JGI IMG/M metagenome (GOLD analysis project Ga0233437, IMG submission 182714) | Seawater microbial communities from Saanich Inlet, British Columbia, Canada - SI_122_August2016_200_MG | ecosystem: Environmental > Aquatic > Marine > Inlet | place: Canada: British... | reverse complement strand
TTAGTCACAGCAATTTTATGATTATCCTGCTAGTGTCATGTCAACTATGAACGGTTGCAATTTATCTAGCTGAAATTTGGGGACATGTACACATTCTGGTACATGACTAAAACAACAGTATTAAGCTGTTACGTGTACCCTGATTTCAGCGGGATTGATACGACACTGGATTGTTAACACAGCATTAATTTAATCGCATATTTTAGTCTATCTGGTTTTATAACTTGTTTAAATATTCTCTACGATCTAGAACGTCTTCTCCTCAATTGGATATTGAATTTAATAAAGCGTCCTCCAAAATCATCAAGGCGCCTAAAAGAGCATCCAATTGAAAATGAAGGTGAGCTGTTCGATCCACCAACAAGGAAACCCGGGCTGGAAATTCATCATCTTCCACCCAAAGTAAAGCGGCCATGGGTAACTGTTTAAATACATTGAACCCATAAGCCGTATCGGCAAATTCAATCGCTTTGCCACCCAGATTTTGGCAAACATTATCAAAATCTTGTTGGGCGTTACCAAAGCGGGAAATAATTCGATTCACCGGGACGGCATGAGGCCCCCTAAAAAATTGAGCCCCAAAGGGGAGGTCGAGTGGACTGACCCATTCACCAGTCGGAGTAACATCTTTAGCTTCCAGTAGGTACATGATGAAAGCTGTCGAGCAATGTTCATCCATCTCTTTACTGATCTCTTTGCCGGATTGTAAAATTTTTTGATGATTGCTGTCTATTTGATAAGTCCTGTTTAATACATCTAGCTCATAAACACCTTTTTCAGCTAGTTTGACGCCGACTCTTTTTGATAGTTCTTCCACATTGATATTATTTAAACGCTCCCACAAAATAGGATCAGCCATAGCCCTCCAAACGGGTCAAGTCTTGTTTTGTTGTTTGATTTATGTTAAATTCTTAAAAAACAGCAATTAAAAGATACTATATCAGAGAGAGGTACAATGGCAAGACCACTTCGTATTGAATTTAAAGATGCATATTATCATATTAATGAACAGGGGGCATCGTAAGCTTAATATTTATAATGATATCTACGATTATAAAGAATTTATAAAACTCCTGAAAGAATTAGTGGAGGTTTATCAGGTTCGCATTATCGCTTATTGCTTAATGCCGAATCATTATCATTTATTTTTGCATACACCATTTGGTCAGTTATCCAGGCCCATGAGACACCTAAATGGGATTTTTACCCAGCGGTTCAATCGAAAATATAATAGAGTGGGAGTTGGCGAAACCACTTAATAATATTAACAAAATTTGAATATCCACCAAAACACCCTTTGTACTTCCCATATCATCTGCAGTACTCGTGGTATCTCGCTAAAATCATGCCTAAATCATTATTTTATAAGAATTTTGTAGAAGTTTCCAATGTTAAGTTACTTGAGTGTTTTGCATCCGATCTTAAGTTCGCTTCAGACACTTCTTTAATCACTCCAAAAATAGCTTCAACAGTTCTCAAGCTATGCAGTTTTGCATAAATAGTGTCTGAACGGAAATACCAAATATTCAGGTTGGTTGCTCATACCCCGGAAATTTGGGTACACGTAACGATCTGGTATTAAAGTTGAAGTTACTATCATCAGATGTACATGTCCCCAATTTTCCTGCTTTTCGTTCAGGCACTACTTAAGATAAAAAATCAGATGGTTTATCCAATTGATACTGGTTGGCAAGTATGATAATTTTTGTTTTTAACTAGCAATATACTATAGAAAAATGCTCATTACAAACCTATTTTTTAAAAAAAAACCAACCCAAATGATAGCCCGAAATCCATGATCAAATTTTCCGATACTCACTTAATCCCTTCTTGAAGTGCTAAATGACCCCATTAGGAGAGCTGAGTATTAGTTATATTTCAGGGGAGGCTGACTATTTATTGCAAATAGTAGCAACTAATCTTGATAGTTTTGAACAATTCATGAGTGGAATTCTAAGAAAGTTGCCGGGAGTTACCTCCTTGAAATCAAGTATCTCTCTACGGGAAATAAAATCAACGATGAGTCTACCCATTTACCCTTAATTCTTACTATATTATGTTTTCAGCTATTTAGTGGCTGAATGAAAATTTAATTATTGGATATAAGTCCGGTAATTAGGGTACACGTAACAACTTGGTATTTAATTATTAAAGTGTTTTCTAAAAATTGTACATGTCCCAAATTACCTACTTTTCGTTCAGACACTAAGTAGAGTCAGGTATTGACGCTTTAGTATTAGAAGTTAATTTAACTAGTTTGGAATATTGAACTATAAATGTAAGTGAATACCGGAAAAAAAATAAAAAAGTCCATAATAATAAGATAGCCATCAACAAAATGGAATTACGATGCAATTTAAAAATGTCAGAAGTATTTCGAAAACAATGTTTTTTTTCATGTTCTTTTTGTCAGCCATTTCTGTTGGAATCATCGGGATGCTGTGGGTTGTTCATGAATATGATCGGTTCAAAAAAGAATCTGAAAAACTCAGAATCGAATATATAGAAGAGCAAAAACATCTTATAAAATCGGAAGTAATAAGAGCAGTTGACTTTATTAATATCAGTATTAATCAAACAGAAATCCAACTTAAAAAATCCATTAAGAGCAGAGTATACGAGGCATTTGAAATTGCAGATAACCTGTATAATCAATTTCATAAATCAAAAAGTGAATCTGAACTTAAGCGAATGATTATCGAAGCACTTAGAAATATTCGTTTCAATAACGAAAGAGGCTACTACTTCATAACAGATTTTAATGGAATCGAACACTTATTTGCTGATCATCCTGAGTGGGAAGGTAGGAATCTTTTAGATATGCAAGATTCTCAAGGTAAATATCTTATCAAAGACATGATCAATATCGCAAAAAATTCCAGAGAGGGTTTTTATCAATATCTTTGGACAAAACCTGAAGCTAACGGGAATAATCACGCAAAAATCGCGTTTATCAAAAACTTTAAGCCCTTTAATTGGTTTATTGGTACTGGAGAATACTTAGAAGATGTTAGAGATGACATTCAAAATGCAGTTCTACAAAGGCTTATAAACATAAGATTTGGTACGAATGGATATATTTTTGGTAGTAGTTATGACGGAGAACCTCTTTTTACTAGTGGCTCTATAACAAAAGGTTCCAAAAATGTGTTGGATTTAACTGACCCAAACGGTGTTAAAATCATCCAAGAGCAGAGAAAAGCAGTCAGAAATCCAGAAGGTGCTTTTTACAGGTATACATGGAAAAAGCTGACGTCATTAGATCCTTCTCCAAAATTGTCTTTTTCAAAAGGAATTCCTGAATGGGAATGGATGATTGGAGCAGGTGTTTACTTGGATGAAGTTGATAAAATTATAGCTTTAAAGAAAAAAACTCTGGATAATCAAATCAGGAATCAATTTATCAAAGTCCTATTAATTTTTTTAATATTGATATTTATTTCATATTTATTCGCTAAGCGAATTTCAGTCAAAATCCATAAAATCTTTGAACGGTTTTTAGTATTTTTTGATAAAGCATCATCAAGCTATGTGCAAATCGATTCTTCTAATATGGTTTTTTCTGAGTTTACAAGACTTGCCGATTTGGCCAATAATTTAATTGAAGAAAGGGAGGATTCTAAAGAAGATTTAAATAAAAGCAAAGCTCTATGGCGTTCTTTAACGGAAACTTCCCCTGATCATATCCTTGCTTTAGATCATGATTTTAATATTCAATTCGCTAATTTAGCCTTCCCTGGTTTGGAAGTTAAAGACCTTATCGGAAAACCTTTTTATCAATTTGTGGAAGGTAAAGAAAAACAAGATGAAGTCAAAGGAATTTTTGAACGAGTCATACGTACAAGCGAACAACAGATATTTGAGACCGTTTACGATGTGCCTGAACGTGGGTCGATATATTATGAATCAAGTGTAGCTCCTAGAATGCTGGAAGATTCAAAGGAAATTATTGGTTTAACCGTAAATTCACGTAATATCACTGAGCGAAAACAGGCTGAGGAATCTATACGAAAATTATCTGGCGCTGTAAAACAAAGTCCAGCATCAGTTGTAATTACTGACTTATCAGGAGCGATTGAATATGCTAATCCTAAATTCGAACAACTTACCGGATATTCTCTGGAAGAAGCTGTCGGAAAAAACCCAAGTATTTTGAAATCTAGTGAGCACACCGAAGAATTTTATCAAGAACTGTGGAATACAATAACCGCAGGTAAGGAATGGACCGGTATTTTCCATAACCAAAAGAAAAATGGGGAACTCTATTGGGAGTCAGCTACAATAGCCCCTATTAAGGATGAAAAGGGTAAGATTATTAATTATCTGGCGGTAAAAAAAGATATTACCGAACAAAGACAGGCAGAAGAGATAATCAAAGCATCCCTTGAAGAAAAAGAAACTTTGCTTCAGGAAGTCCATCATAGGGTCAAAAACAACATGCAGGTCATTACCAGCCTTCTTCAACTCCAGTTTAACAATATAGAAAATATCCAGATTAAAGAAGCCTTAAAAGAAAGCCAGAGCAGGGTTTACGCAATGTCAGCTGTTCACGAAACGCTGCATGGGGCAAAAAATCTATCCAAAATTGATCTCAAGAATTACATATCCAAGATAACGAATTCAATTTTCCAAACTTACTCCACTGATCTTCAAAAAGTTAAATTGAAAAGTGATATTGAGACTTCAGCTATCAGCATTAATCAAGCGTATCCACTTGGTTTGATCATCAATGAACTAATTTCTAATTCTCTAAAGTATGCTTTTCCAGATGATAAAAAAAGCGAAATCAGTGTAACTATGAAGAAATTGGATAAAGAACTTGAATTAACCGTGGTAGATAATGGTGTTGGAATCCCTGCTGATTTGGATTGGAAGCATTCAAAATCTTTAGGACTTAAACTTGTCCGAACATTAGTTGAAAATCAGCTCGATGGATCAATAGATATGGATAGTAAGAATGGAACCAAATTCACAATCAAATTCAACATCGATAATACTTAGCTATGGAAAAAGCCAGAATACTCATCGTCTAAAAAAGTAATAAATACACTATTGTGGTGGCTATCAGTCAATCAAAGATATTTGCTCCGATGATTTTCGAAGAAGCAATGTCTCAAGATGTATTTGATTCTTACATTAAAAAAGTGCTAGCTCCGGAATTAAAAGAAAATCAAACATTAATGATAGATAATTTATCTTCACACAAAGCTGCAGAATTATTAAAACACCTAAACGATAAAAAAGTAAAACCGGTTTTTCTACAACCTCAATCACCACATTCGAATACAATTGAACATGCATGGTCAAAAACAAAAAATATCATGTCAGAAAGCGAAAGACCTTAACGGTACCTTGTGTTATTTGAAAATGGATTTTTTCTGAAATACTGAGTCCAGGGAGAAAATGTATTGAAAATAAAAAAAATCTTAAATGATATTAAATTTCTAAAACCATTCATGGTAATAGTTATTAGTGTCGCTGTTGTGTTAGCCATTATTTTACTGTTTTTCTACTATTATAATTATAAAGCCGAATTGAAATTGATTGAGGCTCGGGAGAGAAATACAGTTGATCTTGGTGTGTCTACAATAATCATTGATTTTAAATCAATTGTTTCAGATTTAATGATTCTTTCAGATTCGATAGAAACTCACCAAGGAATATTTGCAGGTAATGAAGAAAGCATCGGTGATCTGGCAAGTGATTTTTTATCATTTTCTACGCGAAAACAGTCTTATGATCAGATCCGCTATCTAAATATCCTTGGCCAAGAGGAGATTAGAATAAATTTCAATGAAAATAGTCCCAAAATAGTTCCAAACCATAAACTGCAAAATAAAGGAAATAGGTACTATTTCAAAGATGCCATTGGAATTAACCAAAACGAAATTTTTGTATCACCTTTAGACCTCAATATAGAACAAGGTGTAATTGAAAGGCCTAAACAGCAGGAAATGACTGATAAGAAGTTTATTTTTAAGAGTATTTGGAGGGTTGGAAAGGCTGGACAATTTGTCAAACCCATGATTCGGTTTGCCACACCTGTGTTTAATCGTAACTTTCAAAAAATGGGATTGGTTTTAATTAATGTTTTCGGTTCTCCGCTTTTGAATAGAATTGAAAAAACATTGGAGTATTCATTTGGACATGGATTGTTTATTAATAGTAGTGGATACTGGATTAAAGGGTTCACACCGGAACAAGAATGGGGATTTATGGATAAAAACCAAACGGTTGAAAATGCAAAGTTTCAGGATATGTTTCCTGATGCCTGGAAGATTGTAAATACCAAAAATTACGGTCAACTATATACCGAAAAAGGATTGTTTACATTCCAGGATGTTTCTCCTTTAAGAAATGATCAGATTCCTGAAAAAGATATTCTGGAAGGCACTGAGTCGACTATCAAGCAAGATAAGAATAAGCTGACCTGGAAGGTGGTAACATTTGTTTCTGCTGATGTTCTTAGGGAAGTGCAAAGAAAACCAATCGCCGTATACCTCGTTATATACATCTCCTGCCTGATATTGCTTGCAGCCATTGTTTGGGGTTGGCGAACCAGACAAAAACACGAGTACACAAGAAAACAGTACGGAACCCTTTTAAAAGTTATTTCTCAACCGATTTTTACCATTAATCTTGATGGCGTTTTTCTTTTTTTAAACGCTGTTTTCTCAGATCAGTTAAGCGGTTCTCCCTCTGATTTTATCGGTAAGAATTTATGGGATGTTTTTGCAGAAGATGAAGCCAGCAACCTTTTATCCGATCTTCGAGAAGCTTCAACAAAACGTCTCCTTTTATTGCTTTCCAAAGAGCTTACTATCAACAACGGTAAGACACGTTGGTATAATGTTAGGGTGCAGCCCTATTCTGAAAAAAAAGATATCTATGACAAAATTTTAGTAATACTAACTGATATTACTAAACAAAAACAAGCTGAAGAAGCATTAAGAGAATCTCAACATCGCTTAGCGACCCATATTGAATTAACCCCAATAGGGGTCATCGAATTTAATCGCAACTATGAAGTCTATTCCTGGAATCCAGCTGCTAAGAGTATATTTGGGTATACGGAGGAAGAAACAAAAAGTCGCAATCTGATTGATCTTGTCATTCCAGAATATGAAATAGAAAGGGTGACAAAAATATATCAGCTGGAAACGTCAGAATTGATTGGAAGTTATATTGACAATAAAACTAAAGATGGACGAATTATTACCTGCCAATGGTTCAATACACCCTTATTTAACCGGGCTGGTAAATTGGTAGGGACTGCCGCTGTCTGTCAAGATGTTACTGATCAGTTAAAAGCAGAAAAAGTTCTGAGAGATTCAAAAGAAGTATTGGAAAGCGCTGTTAGGAAAAGAACAAAAGAGCTTGAAGAAGCTACTAAACTAGCTGAATCAGCAAATAGAGCAAAAACTGAATTTTTAGAGAATATGTCTCATGAACTCCGTACACCGATGCATGGAATCCTCAGTTTTTCAAAATTTGGAATTGAAAAATTTGATAAAACCAGTAAGGAAAAAAAACTGGGTTATTTTAAAACGATTAATCAGTCAGGTAAACGCTTAATGTATCTACTTGACAACTTGCTTGATCTTTCTAAATTGGAGGCTGAAAAAGAAGTATTCAAGATGCAATCAGTAAATATAGGGCAGCTAATAAATAATGCTGTTATTGAGACAGAAACAATCAGCCAAGAAAAAAAAATGAAAGTAGTCGTAAAAGAACCACTGGTTCCATCAAAAAACATATGCGACGTATATAAAATAGGACAAGTTATCAGTAATCTGTTGGATAACGCTTTGAAGTTCACTCCTGAAAATAGACAAATCACGATTTCTTACGATTCAGGGCCATTAGTTTCTCAACGATGGTTGACGAATAAAGAAACTATGTCAGCTACAATTGTTTCAGTAAAAGATGAAGGGGTTGGCGTTCCTAATGGTGAATTAGAAAGTATTTTTGATAAATTCATTCAAAGTAGCAAGACCAAAACAGGTGCTGGTGGTACTGGACTTGGTTTAGCAATTTGTAAAGAAATTATCAAAGCGCATAAAGGAATAATCTGGGCAGAAAATAATCTGGATGGTGGATCGATATTTAGTTTCGTGTTACCATGTGAACTGGAAATAGTTCCTGAACACATAAATGATTAAAAAGCCACAAAAGTTATCGAAGAAATGATCAAAGACTACATTGAACTTAGAGGGGTTTTACTTTTTTGAACTCACGTCATTGCTAAACTGTTCGATCCGGTGGGAAGTGCGACTTGGTATCTAACTGAATATGACGAGAAGAAGATTGCTTTCTGTTGGGCTATAGTCCTCAGCTTTCTCAATTGCTTTTTCACCTGTATCGACAATCGAACTCACTGCATGCCCAAAACTCTGCAGCTGGCTTTCTATCTCCATTGCTATAACGGCTTCGTCCTCGACGACCAGTATTTTTGCTTTTTTCATGACTAAGTATTATTAATGTTGAATTTGATTATGAATTTTGTTCCGTTGTTGCTTTCCATATCTATTGAACCGTCGAGTTGATTTTCAACTAAGGTTCGGACCAGTTTAAGTCCCAATGATTTTGAGTTTTTCCAATCAAATTCCTCTGATATTCCTACTCCATTATCTGCTATGGTTAATTTAAGTTCTTTATCCAGTTTCTTCATACTCACGGTGATTTCACCCTTTCTGTCTTCAGGAAAAGCATACTTCAAAGTATTAGAAATCAATTCATTGATAATCAAACCTAGAGGATATGCCTGATTAATACTAATGGGTGAATTTTCAATACTACTATTCAGTTTAATTTTTCGATGATTAGTAGAGTATGTTTGGAATATAGAAGCAGTAATTTTAGATAAGTAAGATTTTAGGTCAATTTCAGATAATTTTTCAGATCCATGAAGCATCTCATGAACTGCTGACATTGCGTATACCCTACTTTGACTGTCCTTTAGGATTTCTTTTATGTTTTTATCTTCAATATTGTTGGACTGAAGTTTTAGTAAGCTATTGATGACCTGCATGTTGTTTTTGACCCTGTGGTGAACCTCATGGAGTAGGGTTTCTTTTTCTCTTAGGTTGGCTTTGAGTTGTTCATCGGATTTTTTCTTGTCTGTAATATCATTCATGATAATTAGCGAAGATCCACTTAACGGAACCATATAGAACTCACATAATCTCGTGGTTTTATCTTTTATTGTCCATTCCCATTCCTGCATTTCAATATCAGTGTTTGTCGCTTTTGCTTTTTCTATGGCGTCCATCCATGATTGTATCACTCGATTCCTATATTTCTCATCTGGATAGCAGGTTTTCCACCATTTATCAGCTGTCGAAATATCTTTTAAAGTATAACCAAAAAGTTCAATGAATTTATCGTTGTAAAATTCAATATCCTGATTATCATTGGTTATGACCATAGGTAACGGTGATTTTTCAATCATCATCCTAAAGTGTTTTTCACTTTCGATCAGTTTTTCTGCAGACTGTTCTCTAAAGAGCATGTTGTATCGGTACAGACTTAAGTGTGTTTTTATTCTGGCCAGTAATTCTTCCTTATGAAACGGTTTCGTAACATAATCAACTGCTCCGAGCCTGAATCCTTCCAGTTTATCATTTATCTCAGTGGCGACAGTGAGAAATATAACAGGGATTTCGGCCAGGTTTTGGTTTTGTTTGATTCGTTTGCATACCTCAAAACCATTAATTCCGGGCATCCGAATATCCAGCAAAACCAAATCGGGAATATTATCTTCAAGGGAAGCAAGCGCCAATTCACCACTATCGGCAGGAAATATGTCGTAACCTTCTTCCTTTAGCAGTGTACTAAGAAAAGAGAGGTTTTCAGTATTGTCGTCAACAATTAAAATATTCTCAGTTTTCCTCATGAATGATCCAATTTGAAATAATCATTTAGAAGCCTGAATATCTCAGTGTATTTCAGGTTTTTTGTGTAATAAGTCAAAACTTGAGCAAGTTCAAGATCAATACACTTAATCTGGTCAATCACATCTTCAATTTGCTCTTCGTTCAGGTTTTTGATTGATGTTTTTAGTTTTAAGAGAAGGTTACTTTCCGCTTTTTTAAGCATCTCCAGTGTAAGTTGTTTTTGTTCCTTTAGATCATCCCCTATATCATAGTCGAATGCGATACCCAAATGTTCGTTCAGACACTGGTATATTTCATAGAACTGATAAGGTTTTTTAATGAAACTATTCATCCCCACCGACATCACATTTTGAATTTCATCCTTAAATACATGCGCCGAAACACCTACGATTTTCACTTCCTGTCCCTTTTCCTGGTCCCTGATTTTCTTTGTTGCTTCCAAACCGTCTAAAATGGGCATTCTTATATCCATCCAGATCAGATGAGGCTGCCACTCTTGAAATATTTTGACTCCCTGTAATCCATTTTCAGCAATTTTTACCTGTATACCGATATTTTCGTGTATTCGTTGAAGTAATAACCAGTTTTCCTTCTGGTCTTCTACAATAAGTATGCGATAGTGAGGCTGCCCTGACGCAATTGATTTTACATTGGTAAATTTATTTGTCATTAATGCAAATTCTTCTTTTTCAGCGGTAATTAGGGGTATTTTGATTGTAAATTTTGAGCCTGTACCAATCTGGCTTTCAATCGAAATTGTCCCCCCCATCAGTTCAGCATATTGCTTTGATATCGTAAGCCCTAATCCTGTTCCCTTCTTCATCATGTTGGTACTGCTTTGCGCGAACGGCCTGAATATCTTTTCCAGGTCATTTTTTTCGATACCAATCCCCGTATCTTCGATGCTAAATGTTAAAAACTCTCCACTGCTTTCGTTATCTTTCTTAACGGTGAGAGTAATACGACCCTGGTCGGTGAACTTTATTGCATTTCCAATCAGATTAAGAAGTATTTGTCTTAGTTTTTGTTTGTCAGTTTTAATATAGCGGGGTAGTCCTTCCTTAATGATTGTTTTGAATTGCAGCTTTTTGGCTTCAGCATTCTGGCTCATTAAATTGACGACTTCATATACAATATTCTCTACATTAAATGATATTTCGTCTTTTTCTGTTTGCCCGGCTTCTATTTTTGAAATATCCAACACATTATTTATCAAACCTAGAAGATGTTCCCCACTGCGGTTTATGATTGTTAGGTTCTCATGTTCATCCTCAGGAATACGGACATTGCCTTGCATAATACGCGTAAAACCAAGAATTGCATTTAGCGGTGTTCGGAGTTCATGGCTCATATTGGCCAGAAAGGTACTTTTGGCCTGATTCGCCTGTTCTGCTTTTTCTTTCAGAATATCCGCCTTTATTTTTTGCCGGCGCGAGTATTCTGAAATGGCTGATATTAGAATACAATTAATAATAAATACGGCAATACTGATTATTCCTGTGTTACCGCTTATAAAAGGGGAACTGACAAGTATCTGCCATTGAAAAGTAATGATATAGACAGCCAGTAGAGATGTTAGCAGCCCTGAATAAAACCCACCTAATATGGCAGCAATCATTACGGCCGGATAAAAAGTTATCCATTCGACCTTATTTTCAAGGGTACCCAGAAAGAATTTTCGAAATAAAACCGCAAAAAGAACTGTGACAGCGGTCAGGATCAGACTTCGTAAGATTTTTGTTTTTGGGTTCTCTCCGGTTAAAAAAATAAAAGGAGTGCTAAGATAGGTATCAAAAACGTTAATCCGTTTCATAAGGCCTTTAGTTAAAAAATAAACACCAATAAATTTCAAATGAAAAGACTTTTAAACTGCTTTATCACCAGTATCAACATTTGAAAAACTGTATAACCCCGATTATTTGAACAAGCAGCTGTCAGTAATCACAGAAAATGAAGTAAAAAGAAAACTTGAAATATTTTGCAAAATTATAATATTTATTAAGTTTTTCTCAAAGAGATTTGCTTTCTCAAATTCCGGTCTGGAAAAAACCATCAAACACTAAAGTTACATTTAATTAATTGATATTTCTAGATAGTGGTTATGAGAGATTCTACACTATTGAAACCTATCATACAAGAAAGTTATCTCAATATTATTAACACTTAGTCCTGACTCTGGATCGGGAAAAAATAATTAGTCAAATCAAAACAATTGTTTATCGTTTTAATAAGGCTTATAATGGCAGGTATGATACAAATTGTCCCTGTTACGCGACAATGGGATCACCCAATAAACTGAAAATACTTGATAATTAAATCTTCAATCCAATTGGGTGTTGGAAGTAATATATGCTATTCATCGGTCATTTTGAAACCAAATCCATACTAAAAGGATTCAAAAATGACCACGAAAAAGGAAATTATAATATATGCTATTTCCTTGATTCTGAAAGCGGCTTTACTAGCTGTCGCTTGGGCAGGGAAATCTAGAAAACGTGGATTGAAATCAATCGCTAAACTTTCCATTGAAGAGAAGGACAAGGAAATCACCTTCTTACGGGATCGTATTTATCAATTGGAAACTCGAATCAAGGTTTTTCAAAAACATATCTCTTCATCTTCAAACAAGACTCGATCGACCATTTTTCTCGTAAAGTTGTGATCGTAACTCCGCTTGAAGGACCAAACACTAGAAGAGTAATTGACGCACTTGAGTTCGTATTCAAAAATAACGGAAAACCTAAGCATCTCGTCACCGATTAAGGAAGTGTTTTTACCAGAATACCAAACTGTGACCGAATAGCCTCAGCAGCAGCAATACCATCCATCTCGCCTTTAATCCGAATGTCCATCAACATGAGATCTGGTTTGTCTTCTTCTGCTTTTTTGATTGCATTTTCACCAGTATCGACTATTGACGTCACTTCATATCCTAAACCCTGCAGCTGGTTTTCCATCTCCATTGCGATAATGGCTTCGTCTTCGACGATGAGTATTTTGGCTTTTTTCATGATTAAGTTTCGATATTGAATTTGATGGTGAATTTGGTGCCGTTGTTACGTTCTATGTCTATTGAACCATCGAGTTGGCCTTCGGCTAAAAGTGTTACCAATTTAAGGCCAAGACTGTCGACAGTTTTCAGATCAAAACTTTCTGAAATACCAACTCCATTATCTGAAACAGTCAATTCAATTCCATTTTCTTTGATTGATTTAAGACTCAATACAATCTCACCTTCTCCATCGTCTGTAAAAGCATATTTTAAACAATTCGCAATCAGTTCATTGACAATCAACCCAACTGGTGATGCCTGTTTTACACTAATCATGATATTTTCGGCTTCGACTTTAAGTTGCACTTTATTGCTGATGGAGTAATTCTGTATAATAATTCGTCCGAGCTCCGATAGATATGTTTTTAAATCAATAGCCGACAAAGTATCAGACCGATATAAGGTTTCATGGATTATAGACATTGATTGCACTCGATTCTGGCTATCCATAAGAGCTTCTTTTAATCGCTTATCTTCCATGCTGTTAGCTTGTAACCTAAGCAAACTTGATATTACGGTCATATTATTCTTAACCCGGTGATGGATCTCATGAAGTAGTGTTTCTTTTTCTTTGAGGGAGGCATTAATTTGATCTTCTACTTGCATTTGTGCTGTAATATCGCGAAATATTTCTAGTATTGAAATACTGCCATCAGAATGTTTCAAAGCCGTATAAATAATGTCATATATTTTATCGTTTTTTGTAGAATCCCATCTCCGACGGATGGTTTCTTTTCTGTGAATATCGTTAAATTTACACGATAAACAAACTTCTAAACGGTCATGAAAATACGTATAGCATTTTCTGTTTTTAGTGGGTCCTAAACTCTTTTCAAACGCTTTATTAACATATTCAATCTCATATTGTTGATTAATGATGCAAACTCCGTCCTCCATAGCCTCAAAAATACTATTGAGATTGTCCCGTTCAAGGCGTAGTTTTTCCTCCGATTGTTTTTCTATCACTAGTTGTTCTTGTAGTTGTACATTTGTCTCTTGAAGTTCATTTGTTCGTTTTTTTACCTTATTTTCAAGCTCATTTGTGTGCTTTTGTATGTTGTTTTGAGATTCTGCCAACCTTACAGTCATTAAATCAAATACTCTGGAAAGATGACCAATTTCATCCTTACCATCTGTACCGACTTTATAGTCAAAATTACCTTTAATAATTTCCTCAACACCTTGGTGTAAATCCACAATTGGCATCGTAATATTTTTCGATATCTGTATACTAATAATTATCGTAATAACCAATAAAACAGTAAAAATAACAACCACTAAAACAATTAGTTTATTTATGGGTCTATATGCTTCTTCAAAATCAAACTCTGCAATTAAGGCCCACTCCATCTCAGGAATAAAGTTGTGTATTCCCAAAACCTTTTTACCTCGATAATCAGGATATATAATAGCTTCTTCCTGCACCTTGTTAATCAATCCTTTTTCCAGATGTTTTGAGAAACATAGGTTTACCTGTTTAGTGTTTATTTTTGTTTTTAGAAACATACTATCATTGTACACTGATGGGGAAACCATGTAATGGTCTTTGTTCACAAGATATGTTTCGCCGGTTTCTCCCATGCCGGTTCTATCTGTAAGTAATCCATAAAGTTCTCGCTCAACGTCAAAATTAACAACAAGAACTCCTGAAAATTTCTTTCTTACCAAAATGGGTGTTGAAATACTGATAACAATATTCCCTGAAAATTCAGATTTGTGAATTTCTCCAATATAACTATTTTCCCTTCCTTTTTGGAATATTGCTTTATCACTTTTATCAAATCCAATATCTTTGGTACTGGAGTGAATAACAGTTCCTTTTTTATTTAGAATTCTCATACGTTCTATTTCAGGATAACTATTTATAACATTATTAATTCTTTTATTTATTCTTTGCTGTCCTAATGTATAATCCAGTTTTTCATCTACAGCTCCTCGATAAGCATTTCCCGATGCCATCATTACAACCATTTTTTTATAATTATTAAGAAGAGTTTCAATGTGACTGCCTCTAGATTGAACTGTTGTCCACAAGTGGTTTCCTATCTGCTTTCGAATAATACTATTAGAAATAAGCATCATAATTAATAGCGATATGACAACCATTAGGATGGTTAAAACAACAGGAAAAATAGTAAGTTTTTTTTGTATGATCATATTGTTTTTTTGTTTTCGTGCTTCTATATTCTAA
>Ga0233437_1004922_pt1 | contig 15164 bp, 14 predicted proteins | sample SI_122_August201_FD_182714 | JGI IMG/M metagenome (GOLD analysis project Ga0233437, IMG submission 182714) | Seawater microbial communities from Saanich Inlet, British Columbia, Canada - SI_122_August2016_200_MG | ecosystem: Environmental > Aquatic > Marine > Inlet | place: Canada: British... | reverse complement strand
GTTAGGGGTCCGTATCGGAGAGTTTTCAGTTACCCAAGCCAGCGAAAACGGAAATGTAAACATTAAAGCAATAACCGATGTGAAAATAAATCTTCTTTTTTCATATCGCATTAAATATGTTCAGAGAACAGTTTACGAACAAGGTATTCTGCAAAGTTCGCTTGTTGAAATCTATAAAAACGGAAAACTAAATTCAACAATTTGGATGAAACTTGAAAAGGGTTCATATCTTCTAATTACAGATAAAGATACATCCGTTATACATGATTTAATCGAATACAGTGGCAGCCTGATTTATTTCAACGAGCCTAAAGGAATAAAAAAAATATATAAGGAAAGGAATTCGGAAATGAGACAGTTGGAGGCCGTGAGCGAGCATACCTATATAATTAAAGATGAAAAAGAAAAGGAACTGAACAGGTACTTCTACGAAAACGGAATTTTACAATCCGCAAAAATGCGACATAAACTGGGTACCGTGCAATTACATCGAATAAACAAGCAACAATAAAACAAATGATTGAATTATCGGAAATAGAACCTGTTTATTATTTGCTGCCATTGGTGGGGCTGTTAATTGGCTTGCTTGGAACCATGCTTGGTGGAGGTGGTGGTTTTTTCTTTTTGCCAATCCTTACACTATTGTTTGGAGTGCCGGCACAAACCGCTGTAATTACTTCGCTGGTTGCCACGCTGCCCATTTGCATTGTTGGCTCGCTGTCGCACTATCACAAAGGAAACATTGATTTTAGGGTTGGGGCATTGTTTGCGCTGGCAGGAATTGCAGGAGCTTTTTTTGGTGCAGAAATTACGAGCAGGATAAGTGCCGAGCAGTTGAAAATAAGCTTTGGAATTTATTCCATGGCAATTGCTTTGAATATTGCATGGAACGCATGGCGCAAAAGACAAGCAGAAAAAAATGGAAACGGGCAGAACGAGTTATCACCTTTCGCAAAAAATTCAAAAAGTTCGTTTTTCGGATTTCTTGCAGGAACAATTACCGGAACATTCGGTACCAGCGGAACAGCACCTGTTTTGGCAGGTTTGTTTAGCTTGAATATTCCGTTGAAAATGGTAATCGGTACTTCGCTTTTAGTGGTTTTGAGCAACACGCTTTTTGCGGTTGGCGCCCACTTTTTGGTCGGAAAAATCGACCTCACACTGGTTTGTTTTTTAACAGCAGGTTCAATTGTTGGGGCATTAATTGGCCCCAGGTTTTTGTCGAAAATAAAAATCGGAAACTCCGAAAATAAAGTCAGGTATTTATATGCAGCCGTGATGGTATTACTGGGTATTTTAATGATAGTTGGATAATTACAAAAGGAAAAACATTTATACATGATTCACATTATTTACTATATAATTCTAATCTATTTTCTGCTGGGCGGAGTTGGATTCTATTTTATCAACCGAAAAAGAGAACTCAAAATTGCACGGAAAAGTAACATCAAATTCGTGACGTATTTTTTCATCATCAACATCCTGTTTTTCAGTATTGTCGTAAATCCAGTAGCTTTTCGATACTTGTCGGTTTTGATTATTGGCGTTGGTATGTTCGAATTGTTTCGACTTTTTCATCAATCAGATTACAAGCATAAACGGTTCTATTTTTTTTCATTGCTAATCTATGGAGTGCTTTCAGCGGGGTTTTTATTGTTTGGTACATTGCAAAAAGAGCTAATCCTGTTTTCATTTATCGTACTCTCTATTTTCGACAGTTTCAGCCAAATTACTGGACAACTTTGGGGTCGAAAAAAACTGTTCCCAACAATCAGCCCCAACAAAACTTTGGGCGGTTTTATCGGTGGTGGATTAATTGCAATTGGCAGTGCTTTCCTACTCAAAAATCTTTTTCCCGAGTCTGAATTGAAATCGCTTATTCTAACAATTGGAGTTGTACTTTTTGCTTTTGCAGGAGATTTGGCAGCTTCATTTTACAAACGAAAATTTAATGTAAAAGATTACAGTAAGCTAATTCCTGGTCATGGTGGTTTTCTCGACAGGTTCGACAGCTTGATTGTTGCGGGCGCGTGGGTTGCCTTTTGTGTGTATGTTTTAAAATTTTAAAAAAGAAATAAATGGTTAATATAATTGTACTTTCTCTTGTTTATTTGGTTGGCATCAGTCTTTTGTTGGTTTTCAACGAATTGAATTATCGCCGCCTAAAAGTAAAAGGCGAATTCACACGAAAATTTGCACATTTTACCTCAACTCTGGCAGTGGTTCCGTTTCCTTATATTTTTACTTCGCATTGGTATGTGTTTGTTTTGGCAATTATATTTTTCGCTGTTTTGTTTATTACACAGCAAATCAAACAGTTAAAATCGATACACGACATCGAGCGAAAATCAATTGGAAGTTACTTGCTACCTCTCTCAATTTACATCACATTTCTAATTTCCGATTTAAGCGACAACAAATTTATTTTCATCCTGCCAATGTTAATACTCGCAATTAGTGACCCGATGGCATCGATATTGGGAATAAACATTGTAAACTATAATGGCAAAATTAGAATCTTCGGGCGTAAATTGGCGAAAACGTATTTGGGCTCGGGGGCATTTTTTGCATCTAGTTTTATTATCAGCGTTATCGCATTTTATTTTCATTTTAAGGTATTCGACCTGAAAACATTTTGGCTTGCTTTAATCATTGCGGTTACTGGAACATTGGCCGAATTGATTAGCTGGCGTGGCTCCGACAACCTTACCATTCCTTTAAGTGTTGTGTTGATTTTGGTGCTATTCCTTTAATTTTTTTACTGAAAACATAAAAACTCAAAATATGAAAACAATTATTATCAACGGGGCAAACGGTTATGTAGCCTCAAATTTCATCAATAAATTATTAACACAGAAGTATAAAGTAATTGCGTTGGTGCGGCCAAGTATTAAATTTTCGCCAACCGAAAGGATGAAAGCGGCATTGGCAGAAAGTAGCGATGACGAGTATGTAAATAGTACCAACCTGAAAGTATATAGTTACTCGTTGCTTCACAAAGATTTTTTGATTCCGCAGGAACAGTTGGAAGATACTTTTAGCGAAGAGGTAGATTATTTTCATTTTGCTGCCAGTTTAAAATTCGATTTTAAATCAAAAGAGGAAATATTTGAAACAAATGTAGGAGGGCTTGGAAATTCAATTCAGGTATTCTCAAAATTTGCAAAGTTCAATTCGCGTTTCTTTTTTATCGGAACGGCCTACTCTTGTGGCAGATTTTCGGGACGGTTCGAGGAGAAATTCTATCCTAACGATGACATTGATAAATTCAGGAACTACTACGAACAGTCGAAAAGGTTTGCTGAAAATGTGGTTAAAAAACAAATAGATAATCATGGTTTAAATGGACATGTTATCCGTTTATCGCAAGTGGTTGGCAACAACAAAACGGGTGTTACCAAAACCGATTATGGCATTTTCGATTTTACAAAACGGATACACAGCCTCGCGTTTCGTAACCCAAATCAAACGGTACGTGTGCATGTTAACCCTGTTTCAACGCAGAATTTAATTCCAATAGACACGGTTGTGAACTATTTACTGCGAGCGGTAGAAGTAAAACATATACCAGTGATTATGAATTTTATTGCAAAAAAGCAGGTGAAAAATATTCATATCATTAAAAGCATAAGTAATTTGCTGCCAATAAATATTGTTCCCGAAAAAAAGTTCGCACGCCACGAAATGACTGCTTTAGAACGAATCATATCTGCAGGAATGTCTTTCACAGAAAGTTATATCGATACGAATTTACAGTTCGATACCAGCAATCTGGACAAAATACTTATGGTTGACGGACATGAAGCAAACGAAAATACGGTACATAAAATGCTGGAATATTTTATCGACAATCTTGCAACACAAAAAAGAAAACGTGTAATGGTTTCCGGACTTTAATTATTGTTGAGTATTTCAAGTCTTGATTTTTGTGTCTCAAAATCTTATATCTAATAAAAGCAAAATGAAAAAAATAATTATTAAAGGAGAGAGCGTTTTAAACGTCCCAAATTTAATCAGTTTATACCGTCTTTTGGTATTCCCTGTAATCTTATTTATGGCGCTCACTAACCGCGAAAATTGGTTCGTAATTCTTTTGAGTATTAGCTTGGTTAGTGATGCAATTGACGGCAGCATTGCCCGTTATTTTAAGCTTCAAACCAATTTTGGAGCCGCACTCGATAACCTTGCTGATATTTTTACTTATGCCATGGCCATTCTGGGTTTGTTTATTTTTAAATGGATTGATATTGAACCACACGCTTGGTTTTTATACCTTTTTCTTGGTGTGTTTGTTTTAAGTTATTTTATCTCTTTCGTCCGCTTTGGTAAAATCCCTGGTTTGCATTTGTACTCGGCGGTTTCGGCGGGTTACGTGCAAAGTATTTTCTTTTTTATACTGTTTGTTTTCGGCTTTTATACATGGATGTTCTACCTCGCAGTAGGATGGGGTTTGTTTGCCTATATCGAAAAAAATCTCGTGCTGCTGCGGCTCGATGACATAAAAATTGGAGTGAAAGGATTGTATTGGGTAATTAAATCGGAAAAAGAGAATTAGGATATTTCTCCGATTATTATGAAATATAAAATTGCATTATTATTAATTGTCGTATTTTCTGCATTTGGTGGTTACGCAATAGAAATTACAGGAAAGGTAACCGACGCAAAAACAAACGAAGCATTGCCATTCGTGAACATTTGGTTCAAGGGTACAAGCCAGGGAACGATGTCGGATGTCAACGGTAATTTCAAATTGCCACCGGGGAAAAACGATACACTTTGTTTTTCTTCAGTAGGATATTTTCAAAGGGAAATAGAAATTGAAAAAGGTGTTAACAAACCAATTTCAGTTTCGTTAATCGAAGACGTTAAAGAACTGGGTGAAGTTAAAGTGAAACCCGAAATTTCGCGTGCAAAAGAGTTGTTTAAGCTAATCCTGGATCATAAAAAAGAAAACAGGGAAAATATAAAAAGGGTAAATGAATATAAAACCTTTGCCCGTACTTCGGTTTATGTTGCCGTTGATTCATCGGCCAGAACGAACCGGATTATAAATAATTTGGATGAAGTGACCATGAAAATGGATGGACATAATTTGAAATTCTCACCTATTTACATGGCCGAATTGGGAAAAGCAAACAGGGCTGGGAAAGACAGTACTGTTTATGCCAAAAAGGATGGAATATTCCCAAAATTGAACCAAACCATCGAAAGCCTTATTTTGCTGAATGTAGTGGTTGATTTGGATTTTTACCAGGAGCAAATTGATATTTTGGGGCGGGGCTTTACATCGCCTATAAGTAATGCGGCAAGGTTGAATTACGATATTTTCTTAAACGACAGTACGGTGGTTGACGGAAAGCTATTTTATAGTTTTTCATTCACACCAAAAAACAAATACAATCCTTTGTTTACAGGCCGTTTTACGGTTGATGGTGAAAATTTTGCATTAACAAAGGTTTACGCTTACATTCAAAAAGAAGCCAACATCAACTTCGTAAATGGGTTTCAGGCAAATGTTTCGTATCGGAAAACCGAGCAGGATTATTGGTTTTATAATGACCAGGAAATCAGCTTTAATATGTCGCTCTCGTTAAACAAAGACACGGTTTCCAAATACGGCTCCGAACGGTTAAATGAAATATCGGCTGGCAACTGGCTGGTTAATAAAACCACACAATATTCTACGGCAAAACGCCTCAACCAGGTAAAGGCGCGCGATTGGAAAAACCAGTCCGAATTTGCATCTAATCAACTTAAAGAGGGAACCTACATGCGCATCGAAAAGCTTAAAGAAAACGATGTAGTACAGGTAATTGATGCCATTGGCGGAGCAGTTTTAACGAGTTACATCAGTACAGGGAAAATTGATGTTGGCCCCGTTTTCGACATTTACAGCACAAATGCCATCGAGGGAAATCGTTTTACCGTGCCAATTAGGACTGGTGAGAAACTGTTTGAATACTTTACCGTCGGCGGTTTTGTTGGCTACGGAACAAAAAACAACGAATTCAAATTTGGTATAAATGCAGCTTACCAACTTTTGCCAACCGACAAGTATATTTTTCGTGTAAATTATTCCAACGATTACAATTTGGTTTCACAAGATAAATTCCTGAAGTTCATTAAGAAAAATCCTAATACAAAGGGAAACGGGAACTTTATTGCAGCGCTTACTGCGCGGGAGCGAAACCCGTATTTAAAAGAAGAAAAAAACTTCAATTTTACTTTAGAATACAATGCCCGCGAAGATGTTACCCTGGGGATTTCGCCCTACTATCTTTTAAGTAATAGTACCCCCGATGTGCACTTTGTGCGCAATAATTTGGATTACTCGCAGTATGAAAATTACGGAATTTTGATGAATCTGAGGCTGGCATTCGGGCAGTACTACGACAAATACTATTTTGCGCGGGTTTATTACATCGACCAGATACCAGTACTAAACTTAAGCTGGGACATTGGAAAAACCAACCTGCCTGACAACGCGGGTAGTTCGCTTGGCATTTATTCACACCTCCACGGGTCAATTGTAGGGAAACTAAATATAGGTCAAACTTTTCTGCGCTACATGGTAAACGGTGGTTATTTAATTGGAGATGCGCCGTACGATTTGTTGGACCAACCAGTTGGTTCCATGTCGTTGGGTTTCGCTAAATACAGGTTTAACCTGCTTCACCACGCTTCGTTTGCACACAATTTGTATTCCAACATCCATCTCGACTATAATGGCGGCGGTGTAATTTTAAACCGAATACCGTTCATTAAAAAATTCAAATTGCGCGAAATGGTTTCGCTAAAATCGCATTATGGTAGTGTAACCGATTCGTATAACGGAGTTTTCGATTTGCCCGATTATTATAACAATGAAGTGAAAAAACCTTACGCGGAAATTGGCTTTGGGATAACCAACATTTTTAAAGTTTTGCGTGTTGAATATGTCCGCCAATTAACAAACACTTACGTTGATAGTGGTTTTGCCGATAAAAATGGAATACGATTTAGGGCTGAAATGAGTTTTTGAGGTATATTTATGTTCGATGCAAAACCAATAAACATCATATTTCCTCAAAAATTGAAGAATCAGTCAAATAAAGGCAAAGTAGTTCATTTCAAAATAGTGAATAGATTTTTTTTGTAGTCCGCCGAATTGGACAACTGGAACGGCCTCAATAATATTTAGGAAAGAAGTACAAACATAAGGTTACAATGGTGATAGCGCATGACATGGTTAATCGCTAGCTAAAAAAGAAGGGGTGGAAACCTGTATATTATTTTGATTTCTTAACACTTTCAGTTAATTCCTATGAGAAAGAATGATTAAAAAAGTTAAAATTCAATTTTTTTCTTGCATGTTAGTGAACATTAACTAACTTTGTCGTGTTGTTAATTATGAAACAAACAAAAAAATGCAAACAGAAAGACAAATAGAAATAATTGAAGCTGCTCTGGAGTTAATTACTGAAAAAGGAATTCAGGGAATGACCATTAAAAACCTTTCGAAAAAAATTGGTATTACAGAGCCGGCCATTTACAGGCATTTTGTTAGCAAAACGGAAATCTTATTAAGCATTCTGAATAATTTTAAAGAAATGGCAGAAATCCTTTCCGGGATGATGGAAAGTTACGAAGCTCCTGCATCTGAGAAAATCAGTTTTATGTTTTCGAAAATGCTTGAATTATTTTCAGAAAAACCATCGATGGTTTCGGTTATATTTTCAGAAGAGATTTTTAAAAACGAAGAAGTATTAAAAGTTAGAATTGTTGAAATTTTAAATCTTCATGCGCAAACAGTAGAAAGTATTATTTCAAAAGGACAGCAGGAAAAAAATGTGCGGGAAGATATTGAAATAAAAAGCCTTGCATTAATTGCAATGGGTTCATTTAGGTTATTTGTTAAAAGGTGGGATTTAAATAATCACAACTTTGATTTAAGTACCGAGGGTAAAAAACTGATAACAGTAGTAACAAGTAAAGTTTTAAAAAAATAAATTTAAATAATAAATAAAAACATGAAAAAATTAGTTCCTTATTTAATAGCAATTGCATTAACCGCTTTTGGATTGATCACTTTATTTTTAAGTAGTTCAGTAATATTCGATCTGTTTGGAATAAGAGAAAAAGAAGGCAATTATGTTTTGTTGGTTGTATGGGCAAATTTCCTGAGCAGTATTCTTTATCTTTTTGCAGCTTACGGATTTATTAAAAATAGCAAATGGACAGCTAAATATCTCGTTGCCTCGGTAGTAATTCTTGTCGCAGCATTTATTGGGCTATTAATTCATATTAATGGTGGAGGTATTCATGAAACGAAAACAATTGGGGCAATGCTTGTTCGAACAAGTATCACAATTGTATTTTTAATACTTGCCTATTTTACCATTTGTAAACCGAGAAGGGAAGCACGTAAATTAAACGAACAAAAATAAATAATATGAAACGAGCATGCAAAATGTTTTTCACACAGGAGAACCATTATAAGCGAGTTCCATCGAATACCGTTGAAAATTTTAAATTATAATGAGATGAAAATATCAAAAGTAACAGAAACTACAATAAAGGAAACACCACACAAAGTGGATGCACGAATGTTATACGACAAAGACTCGGCGCAGGCTGTTCACATTAAATTGGAAGCCGGCCAAAGTTTAAAACCACACATTACTCCGGTAGATGTTTTTTTCTTTGTAATTGAAGGAACTCCCGAGGTACTTGTTGGAGAGGAGAGACAAATTGTTGAGGTAAATAGTCTGGTGGAAAGTCCAAAAGATATAGTACACTGTATTTATAATAATAGTGATAAAATAGTCAGGGTTTTGGTTGTAAAAGCTCCTAAACCAACAGCAAAAACGAAGGTGCTGTAAAAGCACTGTTTCAATGATTTGTACTCACTTTTAAAAAGTGAGTTTTTTAAACAAACTCAAGTTAGTGAGTATTAATTAACAAAAAATAAAAATGGAAAAATTATTAAATAAATTTTTAAAAGCACCCTGGATTATTGTTGCTGTAACAATAGTAATTAGTGCTTTTCTATTCATGCAAATGAAAGAAAACACTTCAATGGAAACCGATCTTGACAAATACATGCCACAAGATCATCCGGCTTTTGTTTACAGCGACCAGGCTGAAGAATGGTTTGGAATTAACGATGGAATTATTGTTGCCATTGAAAATCAGAAAGGTGTTTTTAACGCTGCAACCTTAGATACTTTAAAACAGCTTACCCGTCGATTGCAGAAAATGGACGAAATTGAAAAAGCAGATGTAACATCGTTATACACCGCCGATAACATTGTTGGCACAGAAGACGGAATGGATGTGAAAGCTTTTTATTCGCGTGTTCCTTCATCCGAAGAGAATTTAAATGAAATAAAACGGAATGTTGAGAATAACGAAATGACATTTGGTCGTTTAGTTTCGTACGACAAAACGGTAACTGTGATAATTGCCGAAATCAGGGACGATGTTTTTACGCAGGAATTTTACGAAGAGATATTAAGTTTAGTAAATGAATACGAAACGGCGGATATTAAAATCCATGTTGCAGGCCGCCCGATTGTAGAAGGTACAATGGCCTTGCTTGGCCCCGCCGACATGAAAAAAATGGTGCCAATTGTTTTGCTTGTTATTACTCTGGTATTGTTTGTAATGTTACGCTCGGTAAAAAGCACACTACTTACCATGTCGGTTGTATTTTTTAGCACACTTTGGGTTTTTGGGTTGATGGCACTTTTGGGTATTCCAATCTATGCCGTATCAACAATGATTCCGGTAATGCTTATTGCAATTGGAGTTGCCGACGGAATACATCTTTATAGTCATTTGCAATTGTTCCTTAGAAAAAATCCCACGGCAACAAAAAAAGAAGCAAGTGTTGATATGATTAAACACATGTGGAAGCCGGTGGTAATGACATCCATTACAACCGCAATTGGTTTTGTTTCGTTACTTACTTCACAGGTTTATCCGATTAAATATTTTGGAATTTTTACTGCTTTTGGAGTATTAATGGCTATGGTATTTTCACTAATCGTAATTCCGGCAGGTTTAATGATTTTCGGTTTGCCAAAAATTAAAGCAACTAAAAAAAGCGGTGATTTAGAATCGAATCTGGCTTATGGTTTTGCTTCAAAAATATTAAAACGAAAAAGTGCATCTATAATTATTACGGCAATTATTATTGTGGTTTCAATTGTAGGAATGCAAAAAATATGGATCAACTCCAGCTTCCTCGACAAATTTGAAAAGGACAGCGACATTGTTCTCACCGACCAATTTATTAATAGTCATTTTGGAGGTACAACTTCGTTAAACCTTGTTTTGGATGCCGATGGTAAAAAAGATGCTTTTAAAAATCCTGATGTATTAAAGTTGGTTGAGAAAATGCAAAACAAGGTTGAAAACGATCTTGAAATTGTGGGAACTTCTTTCACTTTAACCGATTATGTAAACCGAATGAATAAAGTGATGAATGCCGATAAAGAGGAATTCAATACAATTCCTGATAGTCAGGATATGGTGGCTCAGTATCTGTTGCTTTACGAAATGTCGGGTGACCCTGAGAATTTAAATAAAGTAGTTGATTACGACTACGAAAAGTTAAACGTCACTTTTCAGTTAAAAAGCGATAATTCGAAAGCGATTAATTCTGCACTCGACGTAATACACGAATTTGAAGAAGATTTTGAGAAAATGGGGATTACAATGAAGTATGCAGGAAGTGGTTACAAAGGACTTGTGTTTACCGACTTAATTCTGGAAGGACAAATAATGAGTTTAATTCTGTCGCTAATAATCGTAATTGTATTGCTCTCGTTTATGTTCAAAAATATTAAGCTGGGTTTAATTGGTGCGGTCCCGATTATTGTAACTGCCTTGATTAGTTTTGGAACAATGGGATTTCTCGACATTCCTTTAAGCACAACTTCAGCATTATTATCGAGTATCGCCATCGGAATTGGAATTGATTACGCCGTACATTTTATTGAACAATACCGAAATAATGCATTAAAAACCGGAGACAAAGTTTTGGCAGCTCAAAAGACCATGGCACATTCTGGAAGGGCAATTAGTTACAATGCAATTGTGGTAATTGCAGGATTTTTAGTGTTGTTGTTTTCGGTATTCCCACCAAACAGGGAACTCGGAGCATTGGTTTCGCTTAATATGTTTACCAGTTTTATTGGAACAGTAACGGTAATGTTGGTGCTGCTTTATAGTAGTAATGTGTATTTCAAAAAGAAGAAATAGGTTTAGGTTTTAGCCACGGCGTGACTCCAAGTCACACCGTGGCTTAGTGAAAATTAAAATAGTAACATTAAAAAATTAAAATCATGAAAACTTTAAAAACAGTAATAGTAGTTACATTAATAATAGCAGCAGGTTTTGGTGCAAACGCACAATTAACAGGGACCGAGATTGTTGAAAAAGCTTACAATCGGGAAACCGGCGACGACCAAACTTCCAATTTAAGTATGACACTTATTAATAGAAGTGGCGCTCAAAGAATTAGAAAAATCAAACAATTCTCCAAAGATTTGGGTGAAGTTGAAAAAAATATAATGTTTTTTCTTTCGCCTGCCGATGTTAAAAATACTTCGTTTATGAGCTGGTCTTACGACACCGATCAAAGCGACGACCAATGGATTTATTTGCCGGCTCTGAAAAAGACAAAACGTATTTCGAGCGACAGTAAAAGTGACTATTTTATGGGTTCAGATTTTACATACGACGACCTTGGCGACAGAAAACTGGAAGACGATACCCATAAATTATTACGCGAAGAAACCATCGACGGAAAAGCATGTTTTGTAGTCGAAAGTGTTTCGAATGACGATGAATATATGTATTCGAAAACCGTAACTTGGATTATCAAAGATAATTTTATCGGGTTGAAAAAGGAGTTCTACGACGAAGATGAAGATCTGCTGAAAATCCTTTCAATTAAAGAATTTAAAGAAGTATCAGGGTTTTTAATCATTACAAATTCGGAAATGGAAAACGTACAGAAAAATCATAAAACAAGTATGGTTTTAAGCGATGTTCAAATAAACACAGGTATTCCAGCATCGAAATTTACCGAAAGAATGATGATGAGGGGATTGTAGTTTCTGCAAATAAAATTAGCGATAAAAACAAAGCAGTAAGTTCCAAATTTCAAATGACAAATAAATTTCAAATAACAATTATCAAAAGTCGATAACAGTTTTTGAATATTGAGATTTTGAAATTGTGATTTATTTGAGTTTTGGAATTTGAGTTTTGGAATTTTCTAAAAGAATAGAATATTTGAGTGTGAAGGAAGACTCTGGATAATTCAATCATGAATAGATTTTTCGCCATATTAATTTTCATAATTACCTACTCATTTTCTTGTTTGGGGCAAGAAAATAATGATGCAATTCAGGCAATTGAATTAACCACCATTTCACAGGTAAATCAAGGGAACAGCTACATTACATTTCCGACCGATATTGGAAACATTGAGCCACTTTGGTTTGAGGGAAATCTAATTCCAAATTTTTATATTCGGCAAAGTAAAAATTCCCGGTTAATGGGAGTTGTTACTCCGCAGGTAATTATTCGAATGTACCAGGAAGAATCGTTCCCGGTGCGAACGCCAAGTTACATTCCTCAAATTACAGCCTATTATTTGCTTAGTCCGAAAACTGAGGTTAACCGTTTGAGTTTATTTGGGAAACTGGCTCATCATTCAAACGGACAGGACGGCGATTTTTTTCTGGAAAATGGCGACATTAATCTTTTATCGGGGAATTTTGCAACGAATTATTATGAACTGGGATTAATAAAAACAAACTACAGTTCAAGATTTAATGCATTCCAGTTTTTTGGCACCTCACTTGAAATTCATCCTCCAAATTTAACGGTAGAAGAATTAAATGGTATTTACAGTTTGTACCGATGGAATACTATATTTTCGATTTTCAGGATGCCACCAAACAGCAATCAGAAAAAAAAGAAGAATGCAAGTATTTCGTTAAAAGGCCAGTCAATCTGGATGTTTGGCGAATACAACAATCTGGATAACTTTTCTTTAGACAGGCTAAATCTGAGTCTCACATTTTATTATCACCCAAAATTTTTAGAAGATATCGGATTGTTTGCTCAAATATATCATGGAATGGATTATTACAATATGTATTTCGACCACCAAATAGATGTAATCCGGTTTGGAATAATGACAGAAAAATTAAGATTTTAAAGATTAAAACATAAAATAAGATGAAACTAAAAGGACTAATTTTGATACTGCTTTTAATGGCAAATCAAATTACAATAGCACAAAACCCCGACATTTCAGGGTTTGCAAGAAACTACACCGGGTTTTTATACGATACCGGGGATTTCACAATTCTGCAAAACACATTCAATTTGAACCTGTCGAAAATGGGCGATAAAGTTGCTTTTAAAGCAAATCCGTTGATGTATCATTACAATGCTGATAGTTTGGATTTACGAATGCGCGAACTTTATCTTGATTTGTATTTTAATAATTTCGATTTGCGCATTGGAAAACAACAGGTAGTCTGGGGAAAAGCCGATGGCGTTTTTATTACCGATATTGTTTCACCTTTGAATCTCACCGAATTTCTTTTGCCTGAATTCGACGAAATTAGAACTGGTGTAAATGCCGTGAAGTTCGACTATTATTTGGGCAACAATACTTTTGAAGTAATCTGGTTACCAAATTTCACACCAACCGAAATGCCAGCAACAAATTCTATTTGGTATGTCCAGCCCGATTTTCCGGTAACTCCAACTTTCGACTGGTCTAAATCGATAGTAACACCGAGCATTGAAAACAGCGAACTGTTTGTAAAATATTCGGCTTTGACTTCAAAAATAGATTTTGAATTTATGGGTGGATACACTTGGGATGATAATCCTGCAATGCACGTCGATAAACAATTTGATATGTCAACTGGCAGTCCGGTTTTAACCGCGTTAAATGTTACACCTCAACATCATCGATTGTTAATAGGGGGCGGTTCGTTCAGCACCGAGATTAAAGGTGTGGTTTTACGTGGTGAGGCTGCATATTACAACGGTAAATATTTTCAGACCGAAGATCCGCTTGCAATTGATGCGCTGGTGGAGAGAGATTATTTGCATTATTTGCTTGGCGTAGATTTTAGTATTAGCGGAGTTAAATTCAGTACACAATTTATTCAGGAGGCCATTTTAGATTATGACGTTAATATGTTAAAAGAAGAAAAAGAAAACACAATGACTTTTTTAGCCCGTTACGATATGTTCCGAGAAACTGTCCATCTTGAACTGTTTTCGTACATCGGATTAACCAACGAAGATGCACTAATCAGGCCAAAAATCACTTACGATTTCGACGATAGTTTTTCAATTCTTCTTGGCTCAAATATTTTTATTGGTGATGAAAACGGTCGTTTTGGTCAATACGCTGATAACTCGATGTTATATGCAAAAATCAAATACAATTTCTAAATGTCTCTTTTATCAAGTACTAAGAAGGCTCTGTTTCAGAGAAATCGGTTCGTCATCCTGAACTTGATTCAGGATCTTTATTTGTACAGATTCAATATAATAGATTCTGAAATAAATTCAGAATGACGGATTTAGGTACTTCAAAAACTAATTTATTTCACAATTATTTTAATTATGCTAAAATTCAAACTAACAACATTTTTAATCATTATTCTAACATCTTTTTCTTTTGCTCAGCAAGCCAATGATATTATTGGGAAATACCGACTGCCTAATAATTTAGATGTTGAAATTTTTGAAAAAGAAGGGAAGTTTATGGGAAAGATCATTGCTTTAAGCGGGCATGAAAATGGAACGAAAATGGATGTTAACAATCCAGACAAATCAAAACGCAATGATTCTTTAATCGGGAAAGTTATTATTGAGAATCTGGAATATAACAAGGAAGAAAAAGAATGGATTAATGGGAAAATGTATGGCCCGGAAAAAGGGCTGGTTTTTAATTTGAAGATTACCAAAATCAAACAAAATGAGATTGAAGTAGTTGGCTCAAAATTTTTGTTTTGGAAAACTTTAAAGTGGGAGAGGTTAAATTAGCTGTTATTAGCTTAGCCTGAACTATTCATAAATTTATCTATTCCTAAATCAAACTGCTTTGAATAAAGAGAATGCTCGATTCTCGCTTC
>Ga0233437_1004919_pt1 | contig 15166 bp, 13 predicted proteins | sample SI_122_August201_FD_182714 | JGI IMG/M metagenome (GOLD analysis project Ga0233437, IMG submission 182714) | Seawater microbial communities from Saanich Inlet, British Columbia, Canada - SI_122_August2016_200_MG | ecosystem: Environmental > Aquatic > Marine > Inlet | place: Canada: British... | reverse complement strand
AGAAATATATTCATTTTCAGTAGATTGTTCTGTGTTCGAAATTCCACTAAGTGTTAATGTTCCAGATGGAGAATAAATATAATCATTAAATTCTTCTTGAGTTGATATTCCACTTAATGTTAATTCTGAGCCTAATGGAGTATATGTATAATCAGCAGTAACTTCTGTTGAAGATGTTCCAGTTAAGGTTAATCCACCTATTCCAATAAATGTATTTGCAGTTGATTGTTCTGTAGCTGATACTCCACTTAATGTTAATGTTCCTGAAGATGCATAAGTATAATCAGCAGTAGCTTCTGTTGAAGATGTTCCGTCTAATACTATTTCTAAACCTAATGGAGTATAAACAAAGTAAGTAAATGCTTCTGTAGCTGATATTCCGTCTAATATTAATGTACCTGATCCTATGGATGTATTTATAGTAGATTGTTCTGTAGCAGAAATTCCACTTAATGTTAATGTTCCTAAAGATGCATAAGTATAATCAGCAGTAGCTTCTGTAATTGTTATGCCTGATAATATTATTTCTGAACCTGATGGAGTATAAGTAAAATCACCTAATGCTACTTCTTCTGTAGCAGCAATTCCATCTAATGTAATTGTTCCAGAAGGATAAACATAATAAGAATCAACCCATTCATCAGCACCTACATACCAAGTAATTCTTGAATCACCTTGAATGTCTGTAGAGAATGCATAGATTGAATCACCACTTAAATCCATACCAATATTTGTGACTGTAGTATCACCTTGATATAATCTATAATCATATAAAGATGTATCACCAAATAGTACTATTCCATAAGAAATTGTATCGCCACCAGTTGTATCACCAACTGAATCAGTTATGTTATAAAGACCTGAATAAGTAGAATTAAAAGAGAATCCATTAGTGCTTGCTTGAGATAGATTGTTATAGATATAAGCATGATCGCTTGATCCTGCTTGATATATAGATAATACATTATTATAGAATGTATTATTATAAATATGATTAATTACATTAAGATCCCATATAGCAAGAGCACCAGTTCCAAGTCCTGCACCTGTCCATCCATAGAATATATTATTAGCTACTATTAATGTTCCATCACCAGTTGTATATTGTTGTATTCCATTTATATAAGCCTGACCACCTGAATCAATACCACGAATAATATTATTCGTGATCTTTGTATACATATCAGAATCTTGACTTCTTAAGAATATACCACCTTGATTAGCATTAGAAATAGTTGATGTTGAAATTTGTAATCCATCAATATGAATACCTTGAGCACCAAGAGTTAATGTACCATCAGTTCTTGCCCCAGAAGGAATAATAGAATATTTATTACTATCCCAAACTCCATTATGTCTTTCTGCTTGAGGAACTTCTATTGTTAAGAAATATACTGAATCACCTTTCCATGAATCACCAATGGTTAATCCAACAGTATCAGTATCACCATTAGAAGCACGACAATGAACAACATAATTTGTAGTAGTTGTTATTAAATCTATAGGAGTTGTATTATCATTCCAATTAGATAATGAAGTCCAAGCAGTTCCCCAAGAATCACCATCACTGTCTCCAGTAGCTCCAGTATCAACATAAGCATGAATAGTTGAATCACCAACAGTAGTATATTCTGTAGCTGCAATACCATCTAATATTATTGTTCCAGAAGGAGTATAAAGATAATAATCTCCAGCATATTCATCAGCACCAGCATCCCAAACAAATCTTGTATCACCATCAATATCATAAACAACAATACCACTTAAAGAATCACCTTCAAATAATCCATCATCTCCATTAACAAGATGAAAATCACTTGTTCCATTAAATATTGGACTTGCATTCCAATAAGTATCACCAGTGCCATCAGGAGAAGAAGTATCACCAGTATAATTACTTCCTGATACTGTTCCATTAGAACTTGCAAGGTTCCAATCTTTTAATCCGTTCCCTATAAATAAATTATTACGGAAAGTATTATTATCAGAAAAGAAAACATAAATACCATATGTTCCATTATTTACGGCAGTATTATTATAAACTTCTCCACTATCACCACCAGCAAAATAAATACCAGATGCGTCCCAATTATATACAATATTATTTTTTATGGTTGCATAATGATTATCAACACGAATACCATTTTGACTTGATCCAGCCGCTGGCGTTCCAACAATAATACATTTTTCAACAATACAATTATTAGCAAATACATCAATACCGCGAGCATTAGGAACCTTTAAAATTTGAGCGCCTATAAGACGAGTATATTCAAGATCAAGAAGAATTGATGAAGAAGAAGAAAGATCTTCCATTCTGGCAGTTGACGTGTTAAATGAACCACCATGATCTTCAAATTCAATACTAACATAATTATTTACATCTGAAGTGTAAGAACCTAAAGTACTTACAACATTTACCATTGCAGTTCCAGCAGATGCTCTTACATTAAAGTGATGTATTCTATTAATTGCTGTTAAATCTGTAGCTCTTGCAGTAATAGCTGTAGCAAGTTCTGTATAAGCAGTTCCCCAAGAATCACCATCACTGTCTCCAACTGAATCTTTATCTACATAAATTTCTATAGTTTCAAGAGCATTTGTAGCTGCAATTCCTGATAGTTGTATGCCATTGACCGGAGGACCGTGAGTATATGTATAAAATGCTTCGTAAGAAACATCTGCACTTAATATTATTTCTTGACCTAAAGGTATATAAACAAAATTTGAGTCTCCACCAACATCTGTTTCAGTAGCAGATTCACCTTCTACGGTTACTGTTCCATCACCTAAATATTTTGGTTCCCATTCATCAGCTCCAATATCCCAACGAATTCTTGTATCACCTTCCATGTCAGTAGTGAATAAAGTTCCACCAGGATCATTTGTTCCTGAGCCTAATAAATTACTATCAGGTAATAATGTGAAGTCACCATTAGCTGCATCAGCGAAATCAGAAGTCCAATCAGAATCTCCACTACTAGGAACTACTGTGTCGCCACCATCGTAATCATCAGAGGCATTAAAACTAATTGTTACGCCACCACCAGAATCATCTTGGAAATCATTTGCATTATTAAATACAGCACAATTTTTTACAATACCAGTTGTGCCAGCGTCATACTGAATAGCATCAGCACCTACACCATAAAATATACAATTATATATTTCAGCATTTGCTCCAGATGTATCTATACGTATTCCATCAAGACCACAAGTATCTATAATTGAATTTATTATAATTGTTGATGATGTTCCAGTTCCTCCACGAAAAGCATTATATGATCCTGGTGAAGTTATTCTACAGCTATCAACTTCCAAACCAGTAGAAGCGATTTGTACAGCATTCTTTGTGCCATGTGTGTTTTTAATTTGTAACCCGAAAAGATGAACATAATTTTGTGCCAAATAAATAGAGTTATCCGTAGATACATCTAATCTATAACGTGTATTATCCCAACCAGTTTTTAATGCAACATCAGTAGAAGCAGCTTGTACTTGAATATAATTAGGACTTGCAGTTGTCCATCCAGTAACAATTATTGGTGTTGTATCACCTGTTCCAGAACTTGCTCTACAATAAACATGATGCTTTACTCCATCACTTACTAAATTAGTTTGTTCTGCTGCTTCCCAATAGGATAATCTATCATAAGCATTGTTCCAACCATGTCCAGTATCACCTGTCATGCCTGGAGTATCTGTATCTACAAATCTTACTATTGTATTTGCTTCTCTTTCATCAGCACCAATATCCCAATTCTTTCTTGTATCACCTTCAATGTCTACAAGTAATGGGAAATTAGAATCACCACTTAAATCTAATCCTACTCCCATTAATGAAGCACCAAGTTGAACATGGAAATCATCATTAGTATAATCTACAAATAAATCACCAATGGTATCACCAGAAATATCTACATAGTTTGTATCTGCTCCAGAAGGTCCATCAGTTGTATCACCAGCATTATTAGATCCACCTATAAATGTTCCACTCCAAGGTTCAATACAGTTATAAGTTACATTATTATAAGCTATACAATCCTCATATCCAGATGCAAAACCTATAGCACAATCTATTGATGTGTTATTATAAGCATAAACACCAGAAGCACCAGATCCATTTAAATTAAATCCTTTAACTGTTGTTGTACTGTCTCCAATAGCTATACAGTTAATTACAATACTTGGGTCTGTAGTAGTACCACTTCCAGTCGTAAAACAATTATTATTTCCAGATGGAGAACCAATATATTTAGCTAAACAACTATCATAAATTACTCCTATATCACCAGAACTAATATTCAAACAATTATAATTACTTGATCCAGTATAAGTAAGTTCTAATTGAATATTTTTTATTCTAGTAAATGATTGCCCTATTTCTAATAATCCGTTAGAGGCAGGAGCAGCTTCAGTGTCTCTTAGTATATATTTAGTATCATCCCATTTACCAGAATAGTTATCACCTTGAATAATAATATAATGTTCTGAATCACCTGTCCAAGATACAACTCTTGTTGCTACAGTATCACCAACTCCACTTGTATCACGACAGTTAAATCTTATTCTAATATCTTCTGATAAAATATCTCTTTGTTCTGCTGTTTCAGCAGCTTGTAATCCAGTATAAGCATCAGTCCAAGAAGTTCCATCAGCAGCACCTGTAGCACCAGGATCAACATATACTTCTACTATGTTACTCCACTCTGTAGCTGCTAATGCAGAAGTAGAGAGAGTACCTGTAGCTGAGTATTCATAATCCGTTACTTCTACAACAGCCAATCCAGATAATGTTAAACCTTCTGTAGCTGAGTATGAATAACTTGATATTGTTTGAGAAGTTCCTATGTTCCAGCCGCCAGATTGAGCAGCTCCAATATCCCAGTTCATTTATATTACATTCCTAATCCTGCAGCAACACCAGGAGCACCAGTTATTAAGGTTAAATTATCTCCTGCAGCATTGGCATAATCAGTTTCTGCTCCTCCTGTATCAGTTGTTACTTCACTAAGTAAAACTCCTTCTGTACTGATTCCTGTTCTTGATGTAGTATTATCTCTTGTCCTATTAAACATTTCTATAACCGTATAGTTATTTGTGCCTATATACAAATTATCTATCATTTCGTTGCAATCGGTAATATGATTATTGACACTAATTATATGAGCAAATTGTTCATTATTTCCAATCATAATAGCCTTATCAAAATTGTATATTGTATTATTCATAAATGTACAATTCGTACCCATTATCTCTATGTAAATTGCAGTACCAGCACCATTTCCAATAAATATATTGCCTGTAGCAACCATACTTGGTTGAGCCTGAAGACATTGAAAATCTCCACTCGTCAATCCCATCTTAAATCTATTTCCAATCACTGATGGTCCAACATCACATCTAAATATATCACCATGAGTAGAAGCTGAACATTCAAAATCATTTCCAATAATGACACTGTAATTATCCAATTCTAAGCACATCGCATTTGTCGAACTTGATGAGTTTACAAAACTACAATTAATAAACATTGCTGAATCAACCGATGAGTTCCCAACTAAAGGAGCCGCTACTGACCCAACAAAACTTATATTTTGAAACATATAACGTGATAAAGGTTCAAGAGTACCTGTCAATGTAATAATTGGAAAACCTGTTGTATCTAATGAAGTATCCGCATTTCTTCCTAAATTTTCTAAGTCACCTATAGTAGTATCATATCCTCGAAAAACTAAAAACTGCTGGAAATTAGCAACATTTGTGGCAGTTGTATCTCCAGTTGAATAACCAGCATCTGATTTAATATTTACTCTTTCACCAGCAACTGCTTGAGCAAGAGATTCTGATAATGTCCAAGGATCACCTTCAGAATCTCCAGCTCCACCACCACCAGCTGTTGATGATACGTATCTTTCTGTATATGCCATTACGCCCCTCCATTAAATTTGATCATTGTTGGTTTCTTTGTTCCTTTTACATATCTGAGAAAGAAAGTACCACCAACAGGATCACAATCATTTATCACATCAGAATAAGCAAATATACTCTTCTCATTATATTCATTATAAGTATAAATAGTTCTTATAGCTACTACAAAATCACCTTCAAGATTTGCTGCTCTTAAATCAACTATTAAGGAAGTTTCCATTGTTCTACTTAAAAAGAAATAATCATTAGTAGCATTTCTTATTGAAGAAGGCACTTTAACTCCATCTTTAATTCTTATTAAATAGAATTCATATTCAGTAGAACCAACAGTAGGTAAATCAGCAGCATCCCAAGAAACTGTTTGTGGAGAAACATACTGTCCAAAAGATAATGTCAATGAGGAGAACATTAAGAATAAGATAAAGAATAACTTTTTCATGTCACCTCCCCAAAAGAAAAAGGATAGAGCACAGCTCTATCCTCTAATGCGTAAAATTCTGAAATGTTGTCATTGAATCCACAAGTTGCTATACTACCATTAAGTAACATAGAATACTTACCTGTGTGAACTACTTTGTTAGTTGGAACAAATGCTGTCATGTTAATAAAAACAGTTGGACATATCACTAAATATTCTACAGTCGCATTACAATGAGTAGTTTTATTAATAGATAATCCGCCAGAAGCATTATATTCGTAGTTCATCTTTAATCTAATTGTAGTTTAGGTGTTACTTTAACTGTTCCACCACCAGCTGGTATTGTATAAGGACCATCAGTGAATTCTTCTGCCCAAAGAACAGTTGTATCACCTGTTGCTCCATCTCTTGTAGTTACATAATAACCATAAAGAGTATCACCACCTGAGTAAGTGAATGTTTGTTGTGCATAAACTGCTGAAGTTGTATCACCAGCTCCAGTTGCATAAGTCCAACCAGAACCACCAACTGTATCTCCAGGTATTTCTATTGCTGCATAACCAGAACCACCTGATTGTGAAAATGCTAACCATGTATCACCTTCTACTGGTGTATAATTATTATCATATAATCTTAAAGTTACTGAATCACCGGTTGTATCACCTGATTTTTGATTTCCTAATATTCTTTTAAGCATTAGTACTTCACCCTGATTTCCCGCTAAAAGTGCCATTTATTGTTTTCCTCCAATATATTTGTCTATATTATCTTTACACTACTTATTTCTTAAACATGTCGTTTGAATAATTATAAGTTCCATCTTCTCTATTATTAGTTCCCTTTATCTTACCTTTACTATTGAACGTATCAGATGTTATTGTTTTGTCATTAGGATTAATAGTTCCTCTGATTTTATCCTTACTTACGAAAGTTAAACTATTGATTGTTCTATTGTCAAGATTGATCTTCCCTCTTATCTTTTCTTTACTTACGAAAGTTAAACTATTAATTACTCTATTGTCAGGATTAATTTTTCCTCTAATCTTTTCCTTACTACTAAATGTATCAGAGTTTATTGTTCTGTTATCCGGTTTTAATCTTCCACGAATTTCTTTCTGTATAGAAGGATTAGTTAATCCAGTAGCATAGTTAAAATTATCTGACATTTACTCTCCTCCAATAGCTCCTTCAAATGCTAGTTTAGTAGCCGCTGCTGCTGCCCTTGCTATTCTAATGTTAATAACCTTCTTTATTGCTTGATAACTCTTGTTTCCAGGAGAGGCAATATAAATAGGTGGCATCTTAAGAGATTTAGTAATCTCTGTTATTATTGATTTATGTACATCAGGACTATTTTGTATAGTAGAAGGAAGTTTTTCTAACTCCTCTCTTGCCTGAGTAAAGTCTTTATTTGTAATCGCAAGATAAACATATTTCAGTTCATCTTCATACTTACCTTTAGTTTGTTTCATTTCTTGTGATACTTTCTGTACCCTTGCATCTGTCTTCATTTCTCTTACTACAGTTGCTGGTTTGAAAATACCTTTGACATTCTTTGTTATTCGTTTCCATAAACCAACTAAACCTTTAACTGCTTGAACCCCACCAAGAACTAATAATGTTCCTCCAAAAGCTCCCGCTAATCCAGTAGCTCCATAACCTAATGCTTTACCAATGAAAGCGCCTACATCTTCATTGAGTTCTTTGTCTATTTGATCGTTTTCTTTCTCTTCTAAATAGTTATTAAATTCCATTGTATCCTCTAGTTTCATTTTTTTATTAGGTAACTTAGTTGCGTTAGCTTTTATCTCTTTAGTAGCATCTTTAACGCCATCAGTACTACCAAGATAATCTTCTATCTTGGTAGCAATATCTCTATAAACTTGGTTTTTTTCAGATTCAGTTTGTGACATCCAACTGCTAGCTTTGCTACCTAATGCAAATTTTATTAATTTTAATTCTTTCCTTGTAAAATTTATCATTTTAGAAAAACTCCAAGAACAATGGTTCTTGATTCTTTGTCATTGTTTCTAATATTTTTTCTCTTTCGGCAAATCCTTCTTGTTTTAAATCTTCTCCATTAAGTTGAAGCATCTCTGCTCCACCTGGAATACCTGATTTAAATGTAGAACGAATATTACCTAATACTATCTTTGCTTCTGCCAATGTTAAATGTCTAATCCAATAATCATTTACTATTTCTTCAGCAGTTAAAGTTCCTCTATATCTAATAGCTATATTCATAGAATCAGGTTCAGGCCAAATCCATAATTTACCATTAAGGATTTCCCATTTAATTTGTGTTCCTAATATAACATTTATATCTTCTTCTGTTGTAATGGTTACATAATAATCTGTAAGCATTTGTGAGAAACCAGATTTATATCTTTGGAATAAATATGATACATAAAGATTAGTGATTAAATCGGTTCTACCAGCATAATAACTAAATGGAAATCTAGGTCTCATTATTATTTCTATTATATTATCTGCTCCTCCAACTGTGGCAGGTATATCCCAACCATTTTGAAAAGTACCAGTTAAATTTGTATATAAAATATTCTCTTGAAAATTCTTTCTTCTATTATATTGATATATTGCATCTGCTAAACAATCTTCTAATTGTTCATCTGTTATTTCAGCAGGGATTAATGGTTCACCAAGTTTAGCTCTTATATATCTAAATAACTCACTATAATCTACTGTGCTACCAGTAGCTTCAGCTCCAGCATCAGTTGCAGCATATCCCCATACAGTTCCTAAAGCATCAAATGTTGCTCCACTTGAAACTGCTATATAAGCAGAAGTTCCAGTAGCTGTAGATTGTAATACTAAGTGACCACTACCATCATCTCCAGCAGGAGCTAATCCTGATATACTATCTCCATCAATAGCTGTTTTTATCTCTGCTAATGTAACAGCAGTTGTATCACCAGCCCCAGTTTTTAAATTCACTGTTTGTGATGTATCACCAGTTGCTATTACTAAATTATAATTAACTGATAAGTTTACAGCAGTAGTTAAATCTATTGTTCCAACTGCTATTGCTGTTTCAGCAGCACCAGTTTCTATTACTATACTTATATCATCTAACCAAATTAGTTCTTGTCCATCTGAACTGAAATAAGCTCTTATAATTAAATCTGCATCTGTATTAAATGCTAATCCCGCAAATTGAGTTTCTAAAATACCAGGAGTTACTGTTTGTGAATAAGTGCCGTCTGATACTCTCCAAGCACCTGATAAATAATAGTACCAAGTAGCTCCAATTTTTACTGTATAATGAGTATCAGGATGAGCATATAAATTTAAGTCTACTACTTCTCCATCAACAAATCCTGTACCAAAATGAATATCAACATAAGGATCTGTATCATCATATTTTTGCATTGCAACAGTTTCTACTGTATAAGCTCCATTATTTTGATATTCATTATATACTAATAATTCATCATATCTATATGTATCACCAACATTAGATTGTAAAAATAAATATGCACTATCGCCTCTACTAAATCCAGTAGATGTTACACCAAATTGTGTTCCATCAATGAATAACTGTGCTAATGATTCATTCCAATCTAATTCAAAAGCATACCAATTAAGATAATAATTACTCCATAATCCTAAGTCTTGATTTACTTGCGTATCTCCAGCAGAATCATACATTCTTAATATAATATGAGAAGAAGTATCATGTATAAGAGAGATTCTATTTGAATCATCTACCCCATTATAAAAACTTAATATCTCTGCATCTGTTACAGGAGCATTAGGTATTACCGCAGTTCCAACTGAAGTTAATAAAGTAATAAGACTATTGCCACTTGTTGGTTCTTCTATTAAAATACTATCTCCAAGTGTATCACAAGTAATTCTAATATTGCCTGATCCAGTAACAGTTGCTGTGGCATCTGAACCAGTAGCAGCAACATTTATTTTATCACTAATATCTGACATTGTATCACCAGTTACTAATAATACTTGAGTGTCACCAAATAAAGATCCAGCTACAGTTAATTGAAATCCATACCAAGTATCTCCAACAGAAGGAGATGTTGTGGCAGTAAATTCTTGATATCCACCATCATTATTAAAATTAGGTCTCATTCTAAACTTAACTGATCCTTCTGTTGTCATTGATTCAAAATTACTAATGTCATATCTTACGTATCCACCATTAGAAATAAGAACATGTTGTCCAAAAACTCCAAAATTCTCAATACTTTCAGTATCTCCAGTTACTGCTGTTACTGTACTGATAGCATAATCACCATCTACATCACTATCAAATGATGTAGCCAAAACCAAATTGCTTGGATATCCTGCGAGTTCTATTCTTCCTGTAGTATCACCCCAAAATGAGCTATCAGTACTATAATCTAAGTAGTTAAAACTTTCTGTTACAGTCATTACTTAACCTCTATATGTTTTGTTAACATTATTTCATATCTTCCCGAAGATGAAATGCTTAGGATTGTTCCTTCGAATAAACCTTCATGAAGTATTTCTACTTCACATTCCATTGTCTCTTCTTTTTTACTTGTAATCTTCTTTGTCTTGTCCGTTTGCCGTATTGTTATTAATCTATTCATATTGCTATCCTTATCTTTACTCACTTTTTGGTTGAAGAAAAATTAAAAAAGTTGTATACTTAATATATGAATGGAAAACTTAAGTTAATAGCTGAACTCTTCATCAATGATTATTTGAATAAGTGTGAAATCCTTGAATATAAAATGAATGAAAGAGAACGGATTATAGAACTTAGATTTCCTATGGAAGAATTTATGCTTCCCGGTATATATTGGAATGAGTGTCTTAATTGGATAGAAAAAGAATGAATGGTAAACTTCGTATGTTATGTGAAATGTTTAATGATGGTGAACGACTAAGTGAGTATGGTATATTAGACTATCTTCGTGTTAATGAAGAGGAAAAAACATTTAGTTTTTTAGGTTTTCGTGATGAAGGGCTTGAAGGTTTTTATGAAATGTGGGCGTCTGAATCCTTTGGTTGGAAGTTTAATGATGAATAGTAAACTAATGATGATAGCTGAACTATTTATTAACGAATACTTAAATGATTATAGTCATGAGTTTATAGAATATAAAATGTATGAAAGAACAAAGATTTTAGATCTTTTTTTTCGTTATCGTTATGGTATGATGAGATCACATTTTGGTTTAACTGTGTTATGGGATGAGAAAGATAAATGGTAAACTTGATGAAAAAGTTTAAAAATGTTATAATTAACTATAAAGAATATGAGGTGAGGAATGGATAGGAATACTGTCGCGTTCAAAGTACAAGAGAGAGTTGATTTTGGTTTCACAAACATGGAACTGAATAAAGGAACTCCTGCTGTAATAAGTAGCGCAGAAGTGGATTACAACGACTTAGATAAAGAACTATCAAGACTCATTGAATTTGTAAAGAAAGGAAGAAAGTTTGAAAACTTTCATTCCTTATTTATCTATGGGCCAACCGGCGTTGGAAAATGTTTCGCAAAAGGGACTAAAATATTAATGTATAACGGAACTACAAAATATGTAGAAGACATTAAAATTAATGATGTTATTATGGGAGTTAATTCTATGCCCAAAACAGTTATTAGTACAACATCTGGTAAAGAAATGATGTATGATGTTATTCCGACTAAAGGTGATAAATATACAGTAAATGAATCTCATATATTATCATTAAAAATGACAAATACAACAAGTCATGGAAAATTAGTTAAAGGTGAAGTTGTAAATATCTCTGTAAAAGATTATCTACAGAAAACTAAAACCTTTAAACATTGTGCTAAAGGTTATAGAGAAAAAGTTAGTATATTTGATTCTGAAAAAACAAATACAAAATATTTAGATCCATATTTTCTTGGTTTATGGCTTGGAGATGGAAGCTCAAGATGGACTGATATAACAAATATAGATCAAGAAATTATAGATTATTTAAAAGAATATGTTGAAAGGAATGATTTTCAATTAACAAAAGAAGATATAACTTATAGAATAACAGATAAAAACACTAAATCTAAAAATAGATTGGTTGATGAAATGAGAAAATATAATTTATTTGAAAATAAACATATTCCACATTCTTTTAAAACTGGTTCTTTTTTAGTTAGAAGGGAAATTTTAGCTGGATTAATTGATTCTGATGGTTCATATTATCATGGTTGTTTTGATTTTATTTCAAAAAGTATAACATTAGCAGAAGATGTTGTGTTTTTAGCTAGATCTATTGGATTAGCCGCTTATATGAAGTCATGTATAAAAAGTGCTCATAAAAACCATAAAGGTGTTTATTACAGAGTTTGTATTTCAGGAAATCTCGATATTGTTCCAACAAAAATAAAGAGAAAACAAGCATTGCCAAGAAAACAAAAAAAAGATGTATTAGTTACTGGAATTAAAGTTGTACCAGTTGGTATTGGTGAATATTTTGGTTTTGAATTAAATGAAGGAGATAAAAGATTTCTTCTTGGAGATTTTACGGTTACTCATAATACGGAAATAATTAGAAAGATCGCAGAAGCAAATGATTGTATATATCATAAGCTTGAGATCCAAAAAGTTCCCATTGAAGAGTTTGAAGGATTCCCTTATCTTGAGGATCAAGATGGAGTTAAAGTAACTCGTTTAGCAAGACCAACTGTTCTACCACCATCAGGTGATGAAAGAGTTTGGATTCTTCATTTAGATGAGTTCAATAAAGCTAACTCAGAGAAAATGGCGGCTGTAATGAACTTAGTTCTCACAGGAGAAATCGGTGGTAGTGCCGACTTCAATGAAGAGACAGGTGAATCAGAGAAATATCGACTACCTGAAAGAACTATTATCATAGGATCAGGTAACTTTAAAACACAAGAAAATACAGAGAATCTCAATCTTGTTAATCAAATGGATATTGCTACATCAGAGCGTTTCCATAGGATTGTTCTTTTGGATTATAATTCTAAGAGTTGGTTAGAGAACTTTGCTATTAATGAGTTTAAGTTTCATTTCAATGGAGATAATCATACTATGTCTAGTAGGATTGCTCCGATAATAATGTATTATATAATGGATAAAATGAGAGAGGATGGTAATCGTTCCCCTTTTACTATTCCTATTTCATTTCGTCCAGATGAAGGCGGGGGGGAGCGAACAACTTCCCCCCGCTCCTGGACGTTAGTATCTGATAATATGCTTTTGGATGCTGTAGTAGCATTTGATAGTATTAGTCCAGAAGATAGATTAAAATATCATAAGAAAGCTATGGAGTTTTATAATGATGAAGAAAGAGTATTTGATATATTTTTTCAAGATCCAAATAATCAAATCAAGTTTCTTCAAACTCAATCGAATGAATTTGGTTTAGAAGGACATAAACTTGTAGCTGAGATTATATCAAGATATGCTTACTTTGCTGAGAACCGAATCATGGCAGAGGAAATAGTATTTGATTATAAATCAATAAGAGATAGGGTAATGGCCGAGAAAGATAAGGCAGGAGTTGTTTTATCTCTTCTTATTAATGTTGGATATTTGATGGATAAAATAACAGTTGAAGAAGCTGGTGAACCTAAAATGTTGATGGCAAGTATTTCTACATTTATTGAAGATACTGATATGAATCCAGAAGATATTTGTGCATTCATTTATATAGTCAAGAACTCAAAGAATGAAATAGCAATTAAGGTTCATGAATTACTTAATACATTCTCTAAGAGATATAGGAACGCATTTGGTGACTTCTATCATACGTCGAAACGGGAAATATAATCCTAAGTTATTTATGTTAGCCTCATTATTCGCTTGTAATAAAGCTAACATATTTAAGTATAGAGATAAAATATCACTTTTCCAAACTAGAGTATATTATAACAAATTTAATGGTGTAGTTATTAATGGTGGTATTGTGAGAACAAAAGTAATAAAAGTGTTTGATCCTTCATATCAAGTAACACATCCAGATTTAGAGTGGAATTGGGAATCAACCAGTTGGTAAAAGATGATAAGACCAGATAAAATAAGTAAACTCGCAATATATACTCAAGTTCACGAACCTCTTCTCTATCTGTTTATTATTAATGCAGATTTTGTAGAAGATGATGGGACTGTTCTTGGAAAATTAGGATATGCTGGAGTTGGAATGAAAAATAAAAGGATTGTTTTTTATTATAGGCCAAGGATGCTTGACCTTTCTAGAGAAGAGTTATATTTCTTAATGCTTCACGAAGCATTTCATATTTTCAAAAAGCACTTAGTAAATTATAAAGATTTATGGGAAGAGAACTCAATAATACTTAATATGGCTCAAGATACTGTTATCAATGAAGAGTTAGCTAGGTGGCCTCGTTCTGTAGCAGGAATAACTCCTAAACTTATGCCATTTGTTTGTTTGGCTGATGCTGAATACAAACAAAAATATTCTAAGCTTGGTAATCAGGCATATACGACAAGAAGATTATATGATTACTTAATCAATAAGAAGATTACTAAAGAGGATCTTCTTAAGAATGGTTCTTATGTCAGAATAAAAGACACAGACAAGTATGGACAAATTACTGATGATCCTAATAATGGTGAGAACGGTTTTTATTATGTAGATACAATGTCTAAAGAAGAATTTGAACAAAAGATTATGGGAGAAGAACTTAATAGAAAATTATCTAAGACTAAGTTTCATAAAGATGTTCTTATTCCTATAGTTCGTGGTGGAGTTGAAGGAAACTCTAAAGAGGTAGATTTTGAAGTAGAAATCATTGATCCTATTGATACACATATTGAGAATAGTGAAGTAGAAGATATTGATATGGAAGTGCTT
>Ga0233437_1004916_pt1 | contig 15181 bp, 7 predicted proteins | sample SI_122_August201_FD_182714 | JGI IMG/M metagenome (GOLD analysis project Ga0233437, IMG submission 182714) | Seawater microbial communities from Saanich Inlet, British Columbia, Canada - SI_122_August2016_200_MG | ecosystem: Environmental > Aquatic > Marine > Inlet | place: Canada: British... | reverse complement strand
TTACCAGAAAAATAAAAGTAGTGCCCCAATTGTAAAAATGAAAATCGTTTTTCACTGAGATTGAGATAGTAACGAATGTAAATTTACAAGTTGGGTTAACCTTTATACTAATCAATCAACCAAAAATGGATTAAACCCAAATTCATTCTTACAATTTGTTCAAAGTGTGTTATAAAAAAGTTAAATATTATTTTCATATAATGAAAATAAATGTAATACCTTTGGGGCAATTTTCAAATTCAAAAATAATAAAATGAACATCCACGAATACCAGGGAAAATCATTACTAAAAAGGTTGAATGTGCTTGTACCCGAAGGCGTTGTAGCAAACTCACCTGATAAAGCTGTTGAGGCTGCAATAGAAATTCAAAGACACACAGGCACAAAAAACTGGGCAATAAAAGCACAAATTCATGCCGGTGGACGCGGCAAAGGCGGTGGTGTAAAAATTGCAAAAACTCTGGAAGAGGTAAGAGATTATGCAAGTCAAATTATTGGAATGCAATTAGTAACTCCTCAAACAGGGCCTAAGGGCAAGAAAGTTAGAATGGTTTTAGTTGAACAAAACATTTATTACGAAGGAAAATCTGAAACCCTTGAATTTTACGTGAGTATTGTTCTCAACAAGCTTAACGGAAAAAATATGATAGTATATTCACCAAAAGGTGGAATGGAAATTGAAAAAGTTGCAAAAGAATCACCTGAAGAAATCTTTCGTGAAGAAATTGATCCAAAAATCGGGCTTAAAAAATTTCAATGCCGGAAAATTGCTTTCAATCTCAACCTAAGCGGAGTTGCTTTTATAAATATGGTAAAATTTGTTCAATCCCTATACGAAGCATATCTTGAATACGATGCCAGCCTTTTTGAAATTAATCCGGTAATAAAAGCAGCTGATGATAAAATATACGCTGCTGATACAAAAATTGTTATCGACAGCAATGCTTTATTTCGTCAGCGTGAAATTGAGGTTTTGCGAGATTTAAACGAAGAGGATCCAAGCGAAGTAGAAGCCGGTAAATTTGATTTGAATTACATCAAACTTGATGGAAATGTCGGTTGTATGGTTAATGGTGCAGGCCTTGCAATGGCCACTATGGATATTATAAAAATATCCGGTGGAAATCCTGCTAATTTTCTGGACATAGGTGGAGCAGCCGATGCAAAACGAGTCGAACAGGGTTTTAGGATTATCATGAAAGACCCTAATGTTAAAGCAATTTTTGTTAATATTTTCGGTGGTATTGTTCGTGTTGACGAAGTAGCCCAGGGAATTGTCGATGCCTGTAAAAATTTGGGCAATAATCATGTTCCGATAATTGTCAGGTTACAAGGTACTAATGTTGACAACGGAAATAAAATTATCAATGAATCAGGACTAAGGGTTCATTCTGCCGACCGATTAGAAGATGCTGTACGAAAAATATCGGAAGTTATTAATTGACATTGTTTCGGGTTTTCCTCCTTCGCTAAAGCTACGGCGGACAGGCAAGTTTCGGGTTTCAGTTTCGAGATACAAGCTTTTCAGTGATTTTTTTACGGGTAATTAAATTTAGAAAAAATATTATCCTAAATTATTTCCTTTATTTCCTATTTCCATTATTTCCCTTATACCCTTATTTTCTCTATTTCCCTATTTTTATACCTATGACAACTTATGAATGAATACTTGAAGAAAAGTTTAAAATAACATTGTCCAAAAACGTACATATCAATTGCAATTGCGGACATAAAACATCAAGGCTTTTAATAGCGAAATACAAAGTAATCAGATAATGAAACCTTTATAAATATTGGTATGAAATTGGTTTAAAACCCATAAATCTAATAAAAAGAGAAATTTATATTCGATATTTAATAAACAAAACCTTCAGATGAAAACAAAATTGTTAGAACTTTTATTTTATCGTATTTTCCCTATACCAAATAAAAAATTAGTAAGATTGCATATTAAAATAAATAAAAATAAATTAATTGTTAATAATATGAAAAAAATCATGACTTTTTTAGCCGCAATGATTTTCATGCAATGCGGTTTGTTTGCCCAGGATGAGGCAAGATTAATGCGATTTCCAACAATTCACGGTAGCAATGTCGTTTTTTCCTATGCAGGTGATCTTTACACGGTTTCAAAAGATGGAGGAACGGCACGAAAACTTACAAATGATAATGGATACGAAATGTTCGCAAAGTTTTCACCCAATGGAAAACAATTGGCTTTTACCGCCCAGTACGATGGAAATACAGAAGTGTATTTAATGCCTGCCCAGGGTGGAGTCCCTGAACGATTGACCTATACTGCAAGTCTTGGAAGAGACGATATTTCTGACCGAATGGGTCCAAATAATATCGTAATGGGCTGGAAAGACAATGACGATATTGTTTTTCGCTCACGAAAAAAATCCTTTAATTCCTTCAAAGGGCAATTGTTTCTTATTTCAACCGAAGGTGGATTATCAGAAGAGCTTCCTTTACCTGCAGGTGGATTTTGTAGTTACTCGCCGGATAAAGAAAAATTAGCTTATAATCGTGTTTTCCGTGAATTCAGAACATGGAAATATTATAAAGGAGGCATGGCAGATGAGGTTTGGATTTATAGTTTCAAAACCAGGAAAACCGAAAATATTACAAACAATCCTGCCCAGGATATTATTCCTATGTGGAAAGGTGATCATATTTATTTCCTCTCCGACCGGGACAGAATAATGAATTTATTTTCATATAATACTACAACAGGCGAAACAAAAAAGCTTACCAATTACACAAAATATGATATTAAATTTCCTTCGCTGGGTAATGAATCAATAATTTATGAAAACGGCGGATATATTTATAACTTTAATTTGGCAACACAAAAAGCCGAAAAAATAGAAATTATTATTGCCGACGACTTAGCCGGCGGACGCAGTGAGTTGAAGGATGTCAGCAAACTTATAAATTCCTATGCTATTTCTCCCGATGGCAAAAGAGCTGTATTTGGTGCAAGAGGTGATGTTTATACAGTTCCGGCCGAAAAAGGAATTACCAGAAATCTTACAGAATCATCGGGTGTTCATGATCGGAATGTTGAATGGTCGCCAAAAGGAAAATACATTTCTTATGTTTCTGATGAAACAGGAGAAGATGAAATCTACATCATAAACCAGGATGGAAGCGAAGCTCCAATACAATTAACCAGGAAAAGCGATACTTATAAATACAATCCTATCTGGTCGGATGACGGTAAAAACCTTCTTTGGGCTGATAAAATGCTACGGTTACAATATGTTGATACTGACAGTAAGAAAATAACAGTTGTAGAACAAGCCACTGACGGTGAGATCAGAGATTATTGCTGGTCGCATGATAATAAATGGATTGCTTTTGCGCTGCCAAAACACAATCAGGTTTCAAGAATTTATTTATATAATATTGAAACTAAAGAAAAACATGTAGTAACCGAAGAATGGTACGATTCGGGCAATCCTTCATTTAGTTCCGATGGTAAATATTTATTCTTTACGTCGGCACGTAATTTTTCTCCAATCTATAGTTGGACAGAGTGGAATCATGCTTACAGAGATATGTTTAAAATTTATTTCATCACACTTGCAAAAGACACTCCTTCGCCTTTCGAACCCAAAAATGATGAAGTAAGTATTAAGGAAGATGAAGAAAAGAAGGATGATGAGAAAGACAAAAAAGATGAAGCTAAAAAAGATGAAAAGAAGGAAGAAAAATCAAAAGATATTAAAATTGATTTCGATGGAATTATCGGCAGAACAATAGAGTTACCCGTTAGTGCCGGAGTTTATTGGAGTATTAATCCAATTGGAAACAGCATTTATTATTGCTCCTTCACTCGTTCGGACGGCAAATCACACTTAAAAATATTTGATCTGAAAAAGAAAAAAGAAACAGAAATAGGAGATTTTAGAAATTATATTATTTCATCTGATAATAAGAAAATGCTAATCTCAAAAAGTGGCAAGTATGCAATTGTTGATCTTCCCAAATCAAAACTTTCAATTAAGAAATTTCTTGATCTTACAAACATGAAAGTTTGGGTTGACCTTAAAGAAGAATGGCAGGAAGTTTATGATGAATCATGGAGACAAATGCGTGATTTCTTCTACGATCCGAACATGCATGGAGTTGACTGGGAAATAATTTACGACAAATATAATCCATTGATTCCTTATGTAAATAACCGTAATGATTTAAATTACATTATTGGTGAAATGATTGGAGAGTTAAGTGTCGGGCATGCTTATGTTAGTGGGGGCGACAAGCCTTCTCCAAAGAAAATAAAAACCGGTTTGCTTGGTGCCGAATTAAGTAAAGATAAGTCGGGATATTATAAAATTGATAAAATATTAAATGGTGAAAATTGGAATAAATCACTGCGTTCGCCATTTAATGATATTGGGGTGAATGTTTCGGAAGGTGATTATATTATTGCAATAAACGGCAAACCAACCAATAAAATGAATAATATTTATGAAATATTACTTAATACTCCCGGCCGGCAGGTTGAACTTACAGTAAATGATAATCCATCGGAAAAAGACAGTAAAAAAGTAATTATTATTCCGATAAGCAACGAAAGTGATCTTTATTATTACGAATGGGTTCAAAATAATACTAAAAAAGTAAATGATGCAACAAACGGAGAAGTGGGTTATATTCATATACCTGATATGGGTCGTAAAGGTTTGAATGAATTCATTAAGCATTATTACCCTCAATTAAATAAACGTGCTTTGATTATTGATGACAGAGGTAATGGTGGTGGAAATGTTTCACCTATGATTATTGAAAGGTTAAACCGTGAACTTGCAATGATGAAGGTAGCAAGAAACACTTCACAATCTATCAGTCCAGGAGCCATGATCGTTGGCCCGAAAGTGTGTTTAATTAACTGTTATTCCGCTTCTGATGGGGATTTATTCCCTTATCAGTTTAAAAAACTTAAAATTGGAACATTAATAGGAACACGAACCTGGGGAGGTGTAGTTGGCATCAGGGGTTCATTGCCAATTATTGACGGAGGTTCATTAATGAGACCAGAGTTTGCTCATTACGATTCGGACGGAACTAAATTCATTATCGAAGGACACGGAGTTGAACCGGATATTTATATTGAAAACGACCCTGCAAAAGAATATGCCGGCGAAGACGAACAATTAAATAAAGCAATAGAAGTAATTCTTGAACAATTAAAGAATTATCCTAAAGAAATAGCACCGGTTCCTGATTATCCTGATAAATCGAAATAAGAAGCACTTAGAGTGATCTAAAGTTAAGAGTGCCTAAAGTTAAGAATGCCTGCCTTTGCCGAAACGGCTACGTGCAGGCAGGCCTAAAATAAATACTAAAAACCCTGCTGAAAAGTGGGGTTTTTAGTTCTCCCGCAGATTTCGCTGATATCTACTGATTTTTTTGCATAATCTGCGATATCTGCCAAAAAACAAATATTCATATTATTCTTTTGTAAAAAACCAAAATTCTTTTCTAAATTTACGCCGCAAATTAAATAATCAATTATTTTAATTTTTAACATCCCTGTTTATGAAAAAATTTTACACAATCGTTTTGATAATTTTAGTACTTTTTGTATCAAAACAAGTGTTTCCACAAAAGGAAAATTCAAAAGGTTCTATTAGTGATGAACAACAAATTGATCTTTCAGAAGGTTTTAGTTTTATTTCGTCAAGGCTCATTCCTGAAGACCCTAATATGTTAGTTGTTATGGCATCAGTATTAAACGAAAATCTTGATTTTATTAGAAATTCCCAAGGGCAGACAATAAAAAAGATAGGGCCAAACTGGGTTAACGGTATTGGAGACTGGGTTGTAACAGAAGGCTATCTTGTAAAAATGTTTGACAGCAATTCATTTATTATTGAGGGTGATCTAATTGATCCGGCAACTCCGATTTCTTTAACAACAGGATTCCAGTTTGTAAGCTATTTCCTTGAAACACCTATGGATGCTTTTGAAGCTTTTGAGACTATCATTGGAGATAATCTTGCTTTTATTAGAAATTCACAGGCACAAACAATTCGTAAAATCGGACCTAATTGGGTTAATGGCATTGGTGATTGTAAGCCTGGTGAAGGTTATCTTGTTAAAATGATTAATAATGATGAACTAATTTATCCATCAAGTTTTACGTGCGGTGATCCATTCACAGACCTACGCGATGGACAAACATATAATACCGTTTTAATAGGTGAGCAATGTTGGATGGCTGAAAATATAAATATTGGTGAAATGTTATTAGGTAGTAGCGGTCAAACAAACAATGGAGTTATTGAAAAATACTGCTACGATAATGATACTACTAATTGTGATGAATACGGTGGGATATACAATTGGAACGAAGCAATGCAATATACAACAACATCTGGCGAACAAGGCGTTTGTCCTGATGGTTGGCATATTCCTACTGATCACGAATGGAAAATTCTTGAAGGTACAGTTGATAGCCAATATCCTGTTGGCGACCCGATTTGGAATCAAACAGGATATAGAGGTTTTGATGCAGGTTTAAACCTTAAAACAACTTATGGTTGGTATAATAATGGAAACGGTACTGATAGCTTTGGATTTTCGGCTCTTCCGGCAGGTTTTTATGGACATCCCGGGGACTTCTATAATTTAGGAGAACACGCATCCTTTTGGTCTTCTACAGAATACGTGTTTTGGACTGCATATGCCCATTATTTAAACCATAATAGAAATGAGACAGGCCGTTCAGACGGCCCGGATGAATATGGTTTTTCAATTCGTTGTTTAAAAGGTGAAGCTTTCAACCAAGCACCTGAACCACCCTTTTCTCCTGATCCTGAGGATGGAGCCGAACATAGGCCAATAGAAATTAATCTTTCATGGATGTGCATTGACCCTGAAGGTGACTCACTTACTTACGATATTTATTTGGGAACAGAATCCACGCCACCTCTACTTGCAATGGGACTAACTGAAACAACTTTTACACCGGAAATATTAGAGAGCGAAACGAAATATTTTTGGAAAGTTGTGGCACACGATGACCACAATAATTCAACCGAAGGGCCAGTTTGGAGTTTTACTACCGTCATTCCTCATCCACCCTGCCCGGGGACACCAACAATTACTTATGAAGGACAAGTTTATAATACTATTCTAATTGGTGACCAATGTTGGCTAAAAGAAAATCTTAATGTTGGAACAATGATTGAAGGCATTGAAGACATGACTAATAATAGTATAATTGAAAAATATTGCTATGATAATGATCCCGCAAACTGTGAGGAATATGGTGGTTTATATCAATGGGATGAAATGATGCAATATGTAAACACAGAAGGAGCTCAGGGTATTTGCCCTGAAGGCTGGCATCTTCCTTCTGACCATGAATGGAAGATACTTGAGGGCACAGTTGATAGTCAATATCCTGTTGGAGATCCTATCTGGAATAATTCATCATGGAGAGGTTTTGATGCAGGTTCAAATTTAAAATCAATTTATGGATGGTTTGATAATGGAAACGGAATTAATTTATATGGATTTAACTTACTTCCGGGAGGTTACCGTGATTACAATGGTAATTTCTACAGCATAGTCAGTTTTTCATATTTCTGGTCTTCAACCGAATACAATAATGATCAGGCTTGGCCACGAATATTGAAATATAACCGTGAAAACATCGGACGTTCGTACAATTATATTAAGGGTGGATATAGTGTACGTTGTTTAAAAGGCGAATATTTAAATTTACCTCCAAACCCACCATCTTCTCCAAACCCTGAGGATGGAGCCGTAAATCAGTCTATCGGAGTCAATCTTTCATGGACTTGCGACGATCCGGAAGGCGATCCATTAACTTATGATATTTATTTGGGTGTAGATATCTCACCTCCTCTTTTAGCAACCGGAGTAGCAGCAACAACTTATTATTCAGGAACTCTGGAAACCAACACAGAGTATTTCTGGAAAATTCTTGCCCATGATGATCATAACAATTCAACCTTAGGACCTGTTTGGAGTTTTACTACCCATGAATCCGGGCTATGGATATGTAATGATCCCTTTATTGATCCCCGAGATGGGCAATCCTATAAAACAACATTGATTGATAATCAATGTTGGATGGCTGAAAACCTAAATATTGGGACAATGATAAATAGTTCTGCTGATATGACAGACAATGGAACAATTGAAAAATATTGTTATAATAATACTACAACAAATTGTGATGAATATGGTGGATTATATCAATGGGACGAAATGATGGATTATAATTCCAGCCAAAACATAAAGGGTATATGCCCTAATGGTTGGCATGTAGCTACCGATGAAGAATGGAAAATTCTTGAAGGTACTGTTGACAGTCAGTATCCTGTTGGCGATCCGATTTGGAATAATACCGGATGGCGAGGTTACGATGCAGGTAAAAATCTAAAATCTATAAGTGGCTGGATTGGTAATGGTAATGGGCCTAATAATTATGGATTTGCTATTCTTCCGGGAACATTTCGTAAAGAATATGGATATTTCGGTGATATAGGTAAAGAAGCATTCCTTTGGACATCTACCGGTAATTACAGTTATGGCGGACAACATCGAAAATTACGCTATTTCTACGATGATATTAGGAAAGATCCTATGGGTAAGCAATATGGCCTTTCGGTTCGTTGTTTAAATGACACCGTACCAATTAATCTGCCACCCGAACCACCATATTCTCCAAATCCAGAGCATGGTGCAGTAAATTTACCATTAGAAATTAATCTTTCCTGGTCATGTAACGACCCTGAAAACAATCCCTTAAGCTATGATATTTATTTTGGAACTACTGCTTCTCCGCCTCAGGTATCAACATATCAGGTAGAATCATCTTATTATCCGGGAACATTAGAAGTTAACACTGAATATTTTTGGAAAATTGTAGCACACGATGACCATAATAATTCAATAGAAGGCCCTGTTTGGAGTTTTATTACCGAAGAAGAACCATGGCAATGCGGCAATCCCTTTACCGATCCTTACAATTCACAAATATATAATACCGTGCAAATTGGCGAACAATGCTGGATGGCCGAAAATATTAATATTGGTGAAATGATAAATGCAAATAATAACCAAACTAACAATGGAATTATTGAAAAACATTGTTATGATAATAACATAGAAAATTGTGATGAATATGGTGGTCTATATCAATGGAGTGAAATGATGCAATATTCAAATATACAAGGCGTTCAAGGCATTTGCCCTTTCGGCTGGTATCTTCCTACTGATAATGAATGGAAAATCCTTGAAGGTAGTGTTGATAGCCAGTATCCGGTCGGAGATCCAATTTGGGATAATGAGGAATGGAGAGGTTTTGATGTAGGATATAATTTGAAATCAACAAGTGGTTGGTATAGTAATGGAAATGGAAGTGATTTGTTTGGATTTTCAGCATTGCCTGCAGGCTTTCAACACTTAGGCTCTTTTCATAATATAGAAAATCAAACTACCTTCTGGACTTCTACATATACTTATTCTAATAACTCATTGTACCGAATGTTGTATTTCAATAATGAAGATGCCTACCGTGGAACCTATTATTTAACGGGCAGTTTTAGTGTTCGTTGTTTAAAAGATTAAACATTTGAGTAAAAAGAAGGGTGTTGAAAACTATATTGAATACAAATTCAACTTTCCTTCCACATACTCATAATTTCCACCAGTCTTTACTATTTTTTCTGCTTTTATAATGTCTTGGCTATTTACTCCAAACGAGACAGAACAAAATATCTAAATGACTAGTTTACAGACAAGTTCTATTTAATAATACAAATACCTCTTAATCTTTTTTGTTGCAGTCTTCTGAAAAGGATCAGAATGTACTACAAGCAATTGGATTCGAGAGAATTTATTAACTCTTGTATTAACATATTGCTGAAGTTCAGAGGCCAATTCATCTATAGCTTCATCTACTTTTTGGGTAAACTTCTCTATCTTTTCATCCACTTTATTAGTAAGTTCAGCTTTCATTTCATGAAGTTTTTGCTCTAACTCTTCTCTGTTGAAATGAACCAAAGCCACAAGTTTACCTTTCTTCTCCAACACTATTGATTCAATCACATGGTGGAAGTTGTTGATCAGTGACTCAATCTCTTCAGGATAAATATTTTCTCCGTTAGCACCCACTATCAAATTCTTCAATCTTCCTTTATGGCTAAGCCATCCTTCTTTATCAAAGACACCCAGATCACCGGTTTTAAACCAACCATCTTCTGTCAGCACTTCGCGTGTTTTATCTTCGTTTTTATAATAACCCAACATTATATTCGGGCCTCTCGCCCAGATTTCGCCTTCTCCTGTTGCCGGATTAGGATTATTTATCTTTAACTCACAGTCGATTACTTTTGGGCCAATCGCCTGATGTTTTGTCTGCGAAGGATTAGAGCCTGCCAATAACGGTGATGTTTCGGTTAAACCATATCCAATTGCATAAGGAAATTTGGCATCACGCAGAAACTGTTCCACCTGAGGGTCCAGCTTGGCTCCACCGATACCAAAAAATTTCAGGTTCCCACCAAAGGTTTTATATAATTTCTTTCCTGCCAAACGATAAACCAGTTTGCGGGTAAGCTTATTATTATGCAAAATGCGTGTAAAAGCTTTCTTCTGAATTTGTGGAAGTATGCTGTTTTTATACACCTTTTCAATTATCATCGGTACGGTCAGCATTAAATGTGGCTTAACCTTTTTCATAGCAGGAACCAATACGCTTGCCGTTGGCGGTTTACGCAAATAAGTTACGTTAGCACCTTTTGATATAGGCAATATCAGTCCGAGAGTATTTTCATAAGTATGCGATAATGGCAAAACAGAAAGGAATCTGTCATGCTCTAAGATCGCTTGAATACCATCTGCCTGAATGGCATTAATAATCAAGTTTTTCTGCGAAAGCATCACTCCTTTCGAATCACCGGTTGTTCCTGATGTGTATAACAATATTGCTAAGTCATCTTCCTTAGGCATGTAAGAAATAGTGCTTTGCAATTTTTCATCAAAAACAATATTCTGTTTTTCGCTTTCTAAAACCTCGAAATTATCAATACGAACTATAACTTTAAGCATATCCTTCTTTACCTCAGCAAGCTTATGCTCAAGGCTTTTTGAAACAAAAACAGCTTTGGCTTCGGAATGGTTCAATACATTCTCCAATTCATGAGAATTAAAATCAGGGAGAACCGGAACAGCCACTACACCCATACATTGCAAGGCAAAATATACAACGCCCCAGTTTGGCATATTCTGGCTATAGATAGCAACTTTGTCGCCTTGTTTAATTTCTAATGCTTCGAGAAATGCTTTAACAGCATCAATTTGCCTTCCCATTTCGGCGTAGGTCATAAGTTCCTCATCAACAAAACCTAAAGCCTTATTATTGGCATATTTCGAAACAACATCCTGAATAAATGTGGAAAAATTTAATTGGTCGTTTTTCATAATAATTAAATTAAGTTGCAATAATAACTATAAAAACGTTCAAACGCCTAAAAAATTATGATTTACTAAAACCAATCAACAATCCAAACATCTGAAATTGAATTACCTGAAAAATCATTACCTTCTCTTCTAATTACTGATTCAGGGGGCCAATCATTAGTTCCGAAATTCCATATAAAAATCCCATAATAATTATTCGTACTAATATTATCGATCAATTGATAACCTGTAGGATTTTGTTTATCTTCGTCACTAATTTCAATTCCAGGCCCTAAATTATCATGAAAATAATTATTCCTTACAATTACATTAGCGCCACCATCTAACCATAAACCACCGTCCCACCATTCATCAACAGATGCATCCAAATCATTTCCATATACTTCATTATCTTCAACAATAACGTCATAGCTATCTTCAACTAATATTCCTCCACCAATATTATTATACGATTTATTATTTTTGATTAGAACGTTTGTATTACCATAAGTATTTATTCCTGTCCCCATTATATAATTCGGAATTATTTGAGGGTCGGGGCCGTTTCTGTAAACATTACAATCGGATATTTCAATATTTTCCGAATAATCAACATCTATACCATAACCTTCAAGTTCCCAGTCTTTCAATTGAACAGCATGGCCATTTTCTGCAATTTCCAAATCAGTTAATAGAAGATCTTTACCCAAAGAGAAACCTATTCCAATATCCGTGTAATTAATTATTTTAAGATTTTTTACTATATAATTATTTGATTTCTCAAAATACAAACCTATTGGCTTATTGTTTTCTCCATCAAGTGTAGGTGTAGCATTATATCCCTCAATTGAAATAGCTGCTGCTAAACTCCCACATGATTCCAAACCAATACTTTCGTGATAAACACCAGAAAGTATTCTTACTGCTCCTCCAGGTTTTACTGTTGATAATGCCTTAGCAATTGTTTTAAATGCCGAACCTTCCGTCATTCCATTATTTTCATCATCACCTGAATTTGAAACATAATAAATTGTTTCATCAACATCATTTCCCGAACATTCTATCCAGTTAATACCTGAATCAACACCTGAATCATCATCTTCATCTTTATTACAACCTATCTGTATAAGAGCAAAGTAGATTATACAGAAAATGTAAAAAACAACTTTTGTTTTCATAATCTTATAATTTTAGTTGAACAATCTAAAATAAATTTTTACGAAGATAATAAAATTTCTATAAAAATTTCCTCAAAATATAAGTTATCAACACATAAAAAATTGTTATGTCTTTGTTATTTTTCTATCGCTTTTGGTCTGGCCGATATTGTCTATGTTGATGAGTTGGCTTGGTGGCTCTTTTCCTGTTTTTATTGCTTGGCTTTGTACTATAGGAAAAACTGCAAATGTGACACCAAAAACATAGGTATCAGTGTTTATCATTTTAGTATTGATTTAAAGTAACCAAATTCTTTATCTACAATTAGTTTCCTGTCAAGATACAAATTTGAAAGTTCACAAGTTGTCTCTGGTGTCAATGTGCAAGAATGACAAGCTGCTAAATTTAATTGACCTACTCCTTGACCTTCCGATTCTATACAAATTGGGTCTGAAGAACAATTTGTTGCTCTAAAAATGGCACTATTTATTATTTTATCCAACTCTTGTAAGTCATTACACAGGTTTGCTAAACCGCCTAAATAGCCGTCCGTACCGTCAAATGCAGAAATTAAAAAACCATTCATAGACTCGCTAACATATAAGCGTTCTTGTAAAGAAGAGGCTGGATAACCGCAAACATATTCCAATTCACGAATCAGTAAATGAGATAAAGTATGTATTAAAATCTTTCTTGGTATAAGAGTTTGAGCAATTATTTGATGTAGTTTCCAATCTGTATTTTTTGCATTTTCTTTTATTGATTCCGTTCGTAAAATTACTTGTTCTTGAGTTTCCCAATGTTCTAATTTTTCTTTATCTAACACAAATAAAATACCTTCACCATAACTTTCTAATGCAGGCAATGTCTTTGTATTAAAGTTGTTTTGGGAAACAGATTGTCTTTCTACTGTATATTCATATTCGTTCTTATCTTGTAAAATTGAATCTGTGTCTATCGGTTCATTTCTTGTAAAAGAAGTCTGAACAGTAATTTTTTTTAATTTGTCAACTTTGATGAGATTAGAAAATCCATACAAATCCGAACTGCAATCAATTAATCTAAACTTTATTTGATTATTTTCAGGTTGTTCTTTTGTTAAGAAATATTCATATTCGGTTTGTCGGTAAATGTTGTCAGGTATGTACTTTATTTCTCCTGTTTCTAAATATTGAGAAATTAAATCTTCAGAAATGCCTTTTTGAATACTAAGTAACTGAATGATTTGTTCTTTTGTAAACTTCTTGCTTTCAACCATATTATCCAATTCAATACGAACTTCACTGGATAATGGATTCTGCATTTCAGGAATGTAAATACTGCTTAATGTATTTGCATAATAAACGCTATTACTTGTTTTTACTTTAACGGTTGTTATTTGTCTGCATTCTTCCTCTGAAAATTTACCATTTAATTGTCCTAACCAATATTTCTTACCATTACAGATTTGTTCGTAATTGAAAATACCTTTTAAACTTTGTCTTTTATTACACATTATACACTCTATCCATATACCCGATAGTTCGGTGTTTTCTCGACTAATTTTATATGTTAAGCTTTGATTTGGACAACAAGGTTTAAAAAAATCAAGTTGTGGACCATTAGGCTTCTCCTTTTTTGTTTCATCATTTTCATTTTCTTCGTTGGTTTTGTCGGTTGGTAGCCGTAAATTCCAATGTTCCCAAGGAATATCATGAATGTGACCGTTTTTACAAGTCATTACAAAACGGATTTGCTCTAAATGAGATTCTTTACAATTTTTATTACTGCATTTTGGTGGATTAAAAAAATCAAGGTTTTTTCCTGCACTCCTCCACCTTTCTTTCCATTCCTCATATGTTGCTAATTTGTTACAGTTTTTGTTTGTGCAATAAAACCATTTGGGAAAATAGTTAGCTTTTGGCCGAACCTGATGAGTAAATGAGTTTTTTTCAGTAGGAATGGCAACTAAATGTCGCAAATTTTGAAAGCGATTTTTTAAGCGTTGTAAAAGTCTGTCATCCTTAATTATGAATTGGGCAAGTTTCTCATTTAGGTCATTGTAACCCCAATTATCAAAAGTTTCAATAATTATAGAACAATCGGTCGTTTCAATCAAGGAACCTACACCTCCATAATTTGAAATATGCTTACTTCTCCCGTGCTTTATTTTATCGTTTGGCATACTTTAATATTGCTTAATTATTATTTCTGAATTTGGCTCTACGCTTCTCACCGATTGCATTGCAGTTAATATATCTCCCTCATTTTTTTTGTCTTGTAAGGCAGTAATCAAAGATTCTTTTGGTCTGCCTTTCCAATAATATTTTAAATCTTTTTGTGCATCAATTTTATACTTCCATTTTCTTAACAAAGCATCAATTTTTTCAGTAATTAACTGTAAATCTTGTTTTGCAAAATGATGATTTTCAAATAGCTTTATTATATTTTCTCTTAACTCATTTTTTACATTTTCGTCAATTAAAGCACTTGCAGTATTATTTGCAGTATAAATGGTTGTATGTCTAAAATAGGTGAGTACTAATGTAAAAAGCATTTTATCCAAGGCATTCTCAGCAAAAGGTGTTACGCT
>Ga0233437_1004914_pt1 | contig 15187 bp, 11 predicted proteins | sample SI_122_August201_FD_182714 | JGI IMG/M metagenome (GOLD analysis project Ga0233437, IMG submission 182714) | Seawater microbial communities from Saanich Inlet, British Columbia, Canada - SI_122_August2016_200_MG | ecosystem: Environmental > Aquatic > Marine > Inlet | place: Canada: British... | reverse complement strand
AAACGGTTCCTTATACTTTAAGGAATCCACTGTATCACTGGACTCATTTAGAATTGAAAAAATTCTTTGGAATTGATAAAGTTTTGAGTCCGGCAACTGCAAAAGAAATATGGGGCGAATGCAACGCCAAATTACAAACACCCGAATATTCGAGTCGGAATATTATCCGAATGGCAAATGTAGATACCATTTGTACAACCGATGATCCGATTGATTCGCTGGAATTTCACAAGCAAATTAAAGATGATGGTTTTGAAATTGCCGTTTTACCTGCCTGGCGACCAGACAAAGCAATGGCAGTTGAAAATGCAGAATCTTATAACGAATATATCGATAAACTTGCAGACGCAGCAGATTCAACAATAAAAACGTTTTCAAGTTTTATTGCTGCAATTGATAAAAGACATCAGTTTTTCCACGACAATGGGTGTCGTTTGTCAGATCACGGGTTAGAAACTTTTATTGCTGAAGATTATACTGAATCTGAAATTGAACAAATTTTCGATAAAGTTAGGGGTGGAACAGATTTATCTTCAGAAGAAATATTAAAGTTTAAATCGTGCATGTTGTACGAATTTGGAATTATGGATCATTCCCGTGGCTGGACTCAGCAATTCCATGTTGGCGCATTAAGAAATAACAGTACCCGACTTTTCAATAAACTCGGTGCCGACGTTGGTTTAGATTCAATTGGCGATTTCGAAATTGCCAAGCCCTTGTCGAAATTTCTGGACCGGCTGGATATGAAAAACCAGTTGGCTAAAACCGTTTTATATAATCTGAATCCGCGCGATAACGAATTGATGGGAACAATGATTGGTAATTTTCAGGATGGTTCGGTGCCTGGGAAAATGCAATTTGGTTCAGGGTGGTGGTTCCTCGATCAAAAAGACGGTATGGAAAAACAGATGAATGCACTTTCTAATTTGGGTTTGTTAAGTCGTTTTGTTGGAATGTTAACCGATTCCCGAAGTTTCCTTTCTTACACCCGTCATGAATATTTCCGTCGTACATTATGTAATTTATTGGGTAACGATGTTGAAAATGGCGAAATTCCTTATGATATGGAATTATTGGGGAACATGGTGGAAAATATTTGTTTCAACAACGCCAAAGAGTATTTTAATTTTTGAGATAAAGTGATTGATTTTTAATGAAAATGTATGAATATTTTTAGAGAAATGTATCTTAGCAATCGATTGCAATGAAATTTTTCTAAGATTTGAAATATGAATAATAGAGTAATTACATTCGGTGAAATAATGTTGCGACTTGCAACACCTGATTATTTGCGCTTTTCACAAAGCAGACAATTAACAGCTACATTTGGTGGTGGAGAGGCAAATGTTGCAGTTTCGTTGGCCAATTACGGAATCCCTGTTGATTTTGTTACCCGGCTTCCAAAAAACGATATTGGACGTTCATGCAAAATGGAGTTGCAGAAATATGGAGTTGGCATTGATAAAATTATATATGGTGGCGAACGTCTCGGAATCTATTTTTTGGAAACGGGTGCTGTGAGCCGCGGAAGCAAAGTGGTTTACGACAGAGCTCATTCTGCAGTTTCCGAAATTAAGCGTGGAATGATTGATTGGGACAAAGTTTTTGAAAGGGCCAACTGGTTTCACTGGACAGGGATTACTCCTGCTATTTCACAAAGTGCTGCAGACGTTTGTCTTGAAGCCATTCAAAAAGCAAATGAAATTGGTGTAACAGTTTCATGCGATTTGAATTACCGTAAAAACTTATGGAATTTTGGGAAAACGGCTGGCGAAGTTATGCCTGAATTGGTTGCCGGAACTGATATTATTCTTGGAAATGAAGAGGATGCGGAAAAGGTTCTTGGAATAAAACCTGATGGAGTTGATGTAACTGGTGGTCATGTTGATGGTGCTGCGTATGAATCCGTTTCAAAACAGATTATGAAACAGTTTCCACGATGCAAAAAAGTAATTACAACTTTGCGTGGTTCAGTAAATGCCAACCACAATAGTTGGTCAGGTGTACTTTGGGACGGAGAAAAACTGTTTGAAGCACCAACCTATGAAATTACGCACATTGTTGATCGGGTTGGTGGAGGCGATTCATTTATGGGCGGTTTAATTTATGGTCTGCTAACGTACAAAAATAACGACCCAAAAGCTTTACATTTTGCAGTAGCTGCTTCGTGTTTAAAACATACAGTTTATGGAGATTTCAATCAGGTAACTGTTGATGAAGTAGAAAAATTGATGGGAGGAGATGCATCGGGAAGAGTGGCACGATGAAAAGTAAAAAGTAGAAAGGCAAAAGGTAAAAGAGGAAAAGATTTTATTTTGATACATTTTGAGGACTTATTTAGAATATAAATTAAATACTACATTTAATGAGAAATGATTTACCTGATCGATTGTTTGATTTTGCTGTTCGAAATGTAATGTTTATGAAAAATCTTCCCGGTGAGCCTGAATTTAACAATATTCGTTATCAATTATCCAAATCTGCAACATCTCCCGGAGCAAATTATGAAGAAGCGCAAGCAGGATCTTCAAAAGCTGATTTCATTTTTAAAACTGAAATTTCTTTGAGAGAAATGCGAGAAAGCAATTATTGGATTAGAATTATTGAAGCAACCCTTATACATGGTAGTGATGCGACGAAAGAATTAGTTTATTTGAAAAATGAATCAACAGAATTAAAAAAGATTTTAGGAAGTATTGTTGTTAAATCAAAATCTAATCGATAAATACGATTAAATTACTTTTGATTTTTAACTTTTAATTTTCTACTTGAATTATGGCACGATTTACAAGAATAGAAGTTGCACTTAAAATGAAAGAAACAGGGATGATTCCGGTGTTTTATAATTCAGATATTAAGGTGTGTAAAAATGTTGTTAAGGCTTGTTATGAAGGTGGTGTTCGTGTATTTGAGTTCACCAACCGTGGTGATTTTGCATCGTTGGTTTTTGCCGAATTAAATAAATGGGCAATTGAAGAATGCCCTGAAATGATTATGGGTGTCGGTTCGGTAATTGACCAGGGAACGGCAGCAATGTATATCGCTTTGGGTGCAAATTTTATTGTTTCGCCTTTAATAGATGAAGGAACTGCAAAAGTTTGTAATAAACGAAAGGTGTCGTGGAGTCCGGGTTGCGGTTCGGTTACCGAAATTGGCCGCGCGCATGAATTGGGAGCAGAAGTAGTTAAAATATTTCCCGGTTCACAAGTTGGAGGCCCCGGTTTTGTAAAAGCTGTTTTAGGACCAATGCCTTGGACAAGCATAATGCCAACGGGCGGAGTTTCACCAACAGAAGATAATTTAAAAGCATGGTTTGAAGCCGGAGCAACCTGTGTGGGGATGGGATCACAGTTATTCCCTAAAGAAATTATGGCAAATGAAAATTATAGTTACATTCAAGAAAAATGTATCGAGACACTGTTAATCATTAAAAAATATAAAAAATAAGAACCATATCAAATGATAAAAAGAAGATTAAAACATTTAATGTTTGGGGCACTTTTACTTGCCACAGGCTCTTGTGTCGGACCAGACGAAAAAAGAGAATTAAAACTAGCGCATGGATTGCCCGTCGATCATCCGGTACACAGAGCCATGGAATTTATGGCTCAGCGTGCAGATGAATTGTCGGAAGGTAAACTCAGTATCGATATTTATCCAGCTGAACAATTGGGATCGGAGCAACAGTGTGTTGAATTGGTTCAGATTGGCAGCCTTGCAATTACAAAAGTTTCAGCGGCTGTAATGGAAAGTTTTGCTGAAGAATATAAAGTTTTCGGACTCCCATATATTTTTAGGTCGAAAGAACATGCTTTTAAAATTATGGATGGAGAAATAGGTAATGATTTGCTTTTGAGCACCGAAGATAAGTGGATTAGAGGGCTGTGTTATTATGATGCAGGATCGAGAAGTTTCTATACCAAGTCGAAACCCATAACTCACCCCGATGATTTAGCTGGGATGAAGATGAGGGTTATGCGAAGTATTACTGCTGTTGAAATGGTCAGGGCGCTTGGTGGCTCTGCAACACCTATTTCGTGGGGCGAACTTTATACAGCATTGCAAAGTGGTGTGGTTGACGGAGCTGAAAATAACCCTCCAAGTCTTTATACATCACGCCATTATGAGGTTTGTAAATTTTATTCGCTGGATGAACACACGACTATTCCTGATGTACTGGTAATTAGTCAAAAAGTTTGGAATAAACTTTCACCACAAGAAAAAGAATGGATTCAGCAGGCTGCGGATGAATCTGCGGTTTTAGAAAGAAAACTTTGGGCGGAATCTGAAATAGAATCGTACGAAGAAGTTCAAAAGGCTGGAGTAAAAATAAACTATCCGGATAAAGGACCATTTATGGAAAAAGTAAAACCTTTGCTGGAAAGCTACAAGAAATATCCTGCAATTTATGCCTATATAAAGAGAATACAAGCGGTTGAATAAAATATATATAAAATGACTATACGAAAATTTATTGAAAAAACACTGGAGTGGTTACTCGTATTTCTTATGAGTGTTTTGGTTATCGATGTATTGTGGCAAGTGACAAGCCGATATATAATGAACTCTCCCAGTAGTTTCACCGATGAACTTGCCGGATTTCTTCTCATTTGGGTTGGTCTGCTCGGTGCAGCCTATGTGGCCGGTAAACGCGAACATTTGGCTATCGACTTGCTTGTTCAGCGAAGTGGACCAAAAAGAAAATTTTATCTCGAAATGATTATCAGTTCAGTTATTATAATATTTGCCATTACGGTTATGATTATTGGTGGAACCTGGCTGGCATACACACGGTTCTTTCTTTCGGTAAAATCTGCTGCATTGGGATTACCTTTAGGAGGCGTTTACATTGTACTACCGGTAAGTGGTGTTCTAATAACTTATTTCGACATTGACAATATGATTAACATGGTTAAGGAAAACCGGAAAAATTAAATTTTATGGAATTACTTGAAATATTTGTACTCGTTTTTAGTTTTATAATTTTACTAATTATTGGTGTGCCAATTGCTTTTAGTATTGGTATTTCCGGTATATTAACCATGCTGGTAAGTATCGATATGATTCCGGCATTGACTACATTTTCTCAACGCATGGCAACTGGTCTCGATAGTTTTGCGTTGCTCGCTATTCCATTCTTTATATTGGCGGGGAATATAATGAACAGCGGAGGTATTGCCATTCGGCTCATCGATTTTGCCCGTGTGTTGGTTGGTGGAATTCCGGGGGGAGTCGCAATAGTAAATGTTATGGCCAATATGCTTTTTGGAGCTATTTCTGGTTCGGCAGCTGCATCGGCATCGGCAATTGGAAGTATAATGGGGCCGGAAATGAAAAAAGAGGGTTATCCCGAAAATTTCAGTGCAGCGGTTAATATTACTTCAGCAACAACCGGATTGTCTATTCCGCCAAGTAACATTCTGATTGTTTATTCACTGGCCAGCGGTGGTGTTTCTATTACTGCTTTGTTTCTTGCCGGTTACCTACCAGGATTTCTTACAGGAATAGGTATTATTATTACTGCAATGACAATGCTTATTTATAAACGAAAAGGTTTTAAGGCAGCTTTGAAAAATTTGGGAATTGTTTCGCTCGTCATTATTTCTCTTTTTCTTATTTATCAGGGAGTTTCATTTTCCAGAGCTTCATTTTCTCCAACCATTAATCGTATTCTGATGTATTTGGTAATATTGGTTTTCGGTGTTTTTGCAGTTAACAAAACGTTGAAAAATAAGAAAAAAGCAATGGAAGGAACAAAAAAGTTTCTTGATGCCATTCCTAGTTTTCTTATGCTGATTATTGTTATTGGTGGAATTGTTGCCGGTTTCTTTACTGCAACCGAAGCTTCTGCAATTGCAGTACTTTATTCACTTATACTTGCTTTTATATATCGGAATATTACGGTAAAAGATTTACCCGATATTATATTGCGTTCAATTAAAACCACCGGAATTGTATTGTTACTTGTGGCTACATGTTTGGGCTTGTCGTGGATAATGGCTTATGAAAATATTCCACAGAATGTAAGTGCCGGACTTTTAGCTCTTACAAGTAATCCATTTATGATTTTATTAATCATTAATATGATTCTACTTTTTGTTGGTGTATTTATGGATATGACTCCTGCTGTTTTGATATTTACTCCAATCTTTCTTCCTATTGTAACTGCAATGGGAGTTGATCCTGTTCACTTCGGAATTATAATGGTTCTTAACCTTAGTGTGGGACTTTGTACTCCTCCGGTTGGCTCGGTGTTATTTATCGGGTGTAGCGTCGCAGGCTTAAGTATCGACAAAGTAATAAGACCAATTTTACCAATGTTTATAGCAATGGTAATTGTGTTGCTTCTTGTTACTTATTTGCCTGAATTAACTTTGTGGTTACCAACAAAATTTGGATTTTAATGTAAAAATCAATATTTGGTGAAGATTTTAAAATATAAAATCCTGGTTAATTATTGGCCGGGATTTTCTTTAAAAACACTTTAATAGTGTCACCGTTTTAATATTTTAATAAAGGCAAATACCAGTTCTTTTCTGCTTCAATAAAAACTAAAGTTCTATGCTGGAAACGTTTCTACAAAAATTAATTCTTTAAGAATTATGGGATTTTTGATACTTTATCGACAAAAGGCTGGATTAAAATATATTACCTTTGGACTTTAATTTTATAAAATTTGCTTAATAAATAGGCCAACGGTAGGATATTTAATTAAGGCAAACAATATTAAAATTAATTTCATTTTATTGCAATCGGAGTTAAAAAAATTAGGACAAATGAAAAGAGATAAATTGGTTTTTGATATTATTCAGAAAGAACTTGAACGACAGTTGAACGGTATAGAATTAATTGCTTCAGAAAACTTTGTTAGTAACCAGGTTTTAGAAGCCATGGGTTCGGTTATGACGAACAAATATGCAGAAGGCTATCCGGGAAAAAGATATTATGGTGGTTGCCAATTTGTTGATATGACCGAACAATTAGCTATCGACCGTGTAAAAGAATTGTTTGGTGCAGAGTGGGCCAATGTTCAACCTCATTCTGGGGCTCAGGCAAATGCAGCGGTTTTAAGCGTTATTTTGAATCCCGGGGATACTTTTTTGGGATTGGATTTATCGCACGGTGGGCATCTTTCTCACGGTTCGTTTGTAAATTCATCGGGGATTTTGTACAATCCGGTTGCTTATAAGGTAAAAGAAAATAGTGGTTTGGTTGATTACGATGAAATGGAAGCCCTGGCGTTGGAGCATAAACCAAAACTGATTATTGGGGGTGCATCGGCCTACAGTCGTGATTGGGACTATAAAAAAATGCGCGAAATTGCCGATAAAGTAGATGCTTTGCTAATGATCGACATGGCACACCCAGCAGGGTTGATTGCCGCCGATTTACTGAATAACCCACTGGAATTTGCCCATGTTGTAACTTCAACAACCCATAAAACTTTACGCGGCCCACGTGGCGGGATTATTCTGATTGGTAAAGATTTTGAAAACCCTTGGGGAATAACAACAAAAAAAGGCAAGATCAGAACAATGTCGTCTTTGCTCGATTCATCAGTGTTTCCAGGTCATCAGGGTGGACCGTTGGAGCATGTTATTGCTGCTAAAGCCATAGCATTTGGCGAATCGCTTGCCCCCGAATTTAAGGAATACCAAAAACAGGTAAAATTGAATGCCCACGTAATGGCAAAAGCATTTGTTGATCTGGGTTACAAAGTAATTTCAGATGGAACTGATAATCACTCGATGTTGATTGATTTACGGACTAAATTTCCGGACATTACAGGAAAACAAGTTGAAAACACTTTGGTAAAAGCAGAAATTACTGTAAATAAAAATATGGTTCCCTTCGATAGCCGATCCCCATTTCAGACATCTGGGTTACGGGTGGGAACACCAGCAATTACCACACGCGGTGCAAAAGAAGATTTAATGCCTGAAGTAGTGCAATTAATCGACGATGTTATCTCGAAAATTGAGGACGAACATACACTAAAAATAGTGGGAGATAAGGTTTATCAGTTGATGAAAGATTTTCCTTTATTTGCATATTAAATCAATAATCAGGACTTTAATATAAAGCTTTTGGATTAGAAAATATTTAATAACGTTGCTTTTACAATAGGCAATGTTCTCAATTTTTCAAGTTTCTTAATATTTTTGAAGCCACTTTTTATTTAATCATAACATTATACTTTAAGCAAAAAATGGAATGGTATTACATACTTGCCCTTGTTGGAACCGGATTAGTTGCGGGTTTTATTAACACTGTGGCCGGTGGAGGCTCTACTTTAACCCTGCCACTTTTAATGTTTCTGGGGCTTCCGGCAAATGTTGCCAATGGAACCAACCGTATTGCTATTTTGTTGCAAAATGTAGTTGGGGTAAATACTTTCAGAAATAAAAAGGTGCTCAACTTGACTTCCGATTACAAATTAGCGGTACCGGCAATTTTAGGATCAATTTTAGGGGCATATTTTGCGGTTGAAATTGATGAGGAAACCCTTCGTAAAGTTATTACAGGTTTAATGGTGGTAATGTTGTTGTTAGTGGTTTTAAAACCAGATGTTTGGGTGAAAAATAAGGCAGGTGCAATTAATATTAAACCATCAGTTTTTCAATATATTTTGTTTTTTTTTATTGGGGTGTACGGAGGATTTATCCAAATGGGCGTTGGATTTATTTTACTGGCCGGATTGGTTCTCGGATGTGGGCACGATCTTGTAAAAGCAAATGCTGTTAAAGTTTTTATCGTTTTAATTTATACCATTTTTTCGCTTGGAATATTTTTTTATAACAAACAAGTTGATTTGATGGCGGGTTTAATTTTGGCGGGTGGAAATATGGGCGGAGCCTGGTTAGGGGCGCATTTCACAATAAAAGGCGGAGCTAAATATGTACGTTACGTTTTGCTACTGGCCTTGATTCTTATTATCTTAAATTTGTTAGGCGTTTTTGGGTAAAGTGGTTTTGGTTGCCGGAATTTGGATTTTACTGGTACCTGGATTGCCTGTTGAACATTAGATGTTTCTAATTTTAACCAAAGAATCTTTATAATAAAATTGAATATTAATAATTTCCAGGGAAGCCGTGCAACAACAATGAATGGGTAGAATCGGAAAAATATCAGTTTCAATAATTACCGGCTTTCTCGGAGCAGGGAAAACTACGTTTATAAACAACCTTCTAAAAAAATACCCAGAAACACAATTTGCTTTGGTTGAAAATGAATTCGGTGATGTTCCAATTGATAAGAAATTAATTAAAGGTGTTGATGCCAGCCTGATGTTCGAGTTAAAAGAAGGTTGTATATGTTGCACTCTTACCGATGAATTTGAGCTGGTATTAAACGAATTGGCAGAACGGTATCCAAACACGGAACACTTGTTAATTGAAACTACTGGTGTCGCCGATCCTGTAACGGTAATTTCACCTTTTTTCAGGGATGAAAGTCTGAAAAATATTTACCATTTAAACGGTACAATTTGTTTGGTTGACGCACAAAACTTTGATGCACATCCGGGAAAACAGACTTCCTTAAAACAAATTGTAATTGCTGATTTGGTGCTTGTAAACAAATCTGAAAATTTACCTGAGAAACAAATTCAGGATTTTTCAAAGATGGTTCAGAAAATAAATCCTTTTTGTAAAATTATAACTACCAAATTTGGTGGGGCATCAGAAATCGACTTAAACTCAATAATTCAGAAAGAGAAGACCTTGTTTGATTTTACTAATTTCACAGATTCAGCATCGCATCCAACATTTAAAACAAGGACACTTTCTTTTAATCATCCACTAAATAGAGAAAAATTTATCGATTGGATTTCATACACACTCGATATTTATAAAAACGAAATTTACCGGGCGAAGGGTATTTTATGTTTTGAAAATGAACCCTATGAATATATTTTGCAAGGAGTTGCAGGGAGTTTTGAATTGGTGGAGGGAGAAGATTTTGCCAATGTAAAAGAGTCAAAATTAGTTTTTATTGGATTGGATGTCCCGTTACTTCAATATTAATTATGCAAAATAGAAAATATTATTTCCTTATTTTTAAAGGGATAAAAATTCCGGGTTGGATTGTTATACCAATTGTACTTTGAAATGCCGCATGGCAATTTCGAAGTTTATAATGGTTAATGCCGATACTACAACAAAGGAGTATGCTGAGTAAAACGAAAGTATGCGACATTTGGTTGTTAAATCGGTATTACAAAGCCAAATAATTTTGAAATATCTGATATATTATTTTGCCGGAAAAAAATGTAATTGGGAAATATAACCCACTTACAATTTTTCTAATAAAAGGAGTTTAGCAAAAAATCATCGGAACTATTTTTATTCTTATTTTTTATTTTGTTTCCTCATTAAGTTGTATGGCCGGAATTTTAGCCTCCCAAATCATCTTATTTAGTTTAGGTATTTCTTTATCTTTTATTTCATTGAACATATTTAATTGGACATCGATTGCTTTTGTTAGCTCTTCTTTTACTTCATATTCCTGGTCGGTTGGCCCGAAATTACTAGAAGCCACTGCGCTGCCAACAGCCGCAAGTTTGTTGTTTAATTTTATTGGGAAATTTAAAGGATCTTGCGAACTGCGGTTTTTTGTCTGGTATAATTCCTTCTCAATTTTATCTAATTTTTTGGTAATGCTTTTTGAAAGATCAATGATTGTAGAATTTTCTTCTTTATTTATTTTAGTATTTAACCCAGCCAATTGATCTTTTATTTCCCTGATATTAATAATTGTTTCGTGAGTTTCAGTGAGTTTATCACGAACTTCTATTAACAAATTGAATTGAGACTCGTATTCTTTCTGCGTTGCGCTAAATGTTGGGTTTGCTAAAAGCGAAAAGGGTTTTTCTACGGTTTCGCCATTTAGAGTTAATCGTACAATGTAATTTCCTGGCACTGCACTTGGTCCGCGAAGGCTGCCTCCCCACATTATTAATCCCGGAAATCCTTTTGCCCCAGGATATTGTAAATCCCAGGCAAAGCGGTTTAATCCTTTTTTGACTTCAATTTTTCCCAAGGCAAGGTTGTCTTTTAATTCTTTTTCTGAAGCATCATTTTTGAATGATTTAATTAGTACCCTCGATTCGGTTAATATATCGACCTGAATTTTTGCTGAATCCTGAACTTCTTTTAAATAGAAATCAATTACAGCACCTCCTGGAGGGTTTTTCCCAACATTTCCACCTCCCCGAAATCTTCTTCCTCCACCTATTTTATATGAATCGCGTTGATCAAAAAGAACAAATTCTTTTTTAATATTTTCAGCCGAAAGTTGATGAATAGTAGTTAAGTCATCCAGGATCCACAAGCTGCGGCCTTGTGTGGCAACAATTAAATCGTTGTTCTTAATTGTTAAATCGGTTATCGGGACTATGGGTAAATTCAACTGCAAAGGTTGCCACAAGGCACCCTCGTTAAATGAAATATACATTCCACTTTCGGTACCAGCATAAAGTAAACCTGGTTTGTTTTTATCTGCCCTGATAACCCTTGTAAAATGTGTTTCGGGAATGCCATTGGTTATTTTAGTCCATGTTTTTCCGTAGTCAACAGTTTTATATAAATAGGGTAAAAAGTCATCGTTTTTGTATGAGGTTGCGGCCACAAAAACGCCCCCTTTTTCGATCGGGTGTGGTTCGACACTGTTTATCATTGTCCATTCCGGCATCATTGAAATGGGGGGTGTAACATTTTCCCAATTTTTGCCCCCGTTTTTTGTTACATGAATTAAACCATCGTCGCTGCCAGTCCAAATTACACCGGGTTCTACACCCGATTCGCAAACTGCGAAAATGGTTCCGTAATACTCAACGCTCGTGTTATCTTTTGTAATCGGACCACCCGACGATTCCATTTTAGTTGTATCGTTCCGTGTTAAATCCGGGCTGATTTGTTCCCAACTTTGTCCCTCATTTTTCGTTTTGAAAACTACATTTGCCGCGGTGTATAATGTATTTTCTTCGTGAACGGAGAAAAGTATCGGGAAATTCCATTGAAAGCGGAATTTTAAATCTTTGGCGCCCCAACCCATTGGATTGTCGGGCCAAACGTTTATCGATCTGCGTTCGCTGGTTTTGTGGTTGACACGCGTGAGATAACCGCCATACGATCCACCATAAACAACATCCGGATTTGTTGGGTCGGGTGCAATGTGCCCACTTTCACCGCCGGCTGTCGATTCCCAATCGTCTTCCGTTATTCCTCCCGAAAAGCTGCGGTGCTGAATACGTACTGTTGAATTATCTTGTTGCGCAGCGTAAATCCGGTAGGGGAAATGGTTGTCGGTAGTTACTCTGTAAAATTGGGCGGTAGGCTGGTTCATGTATGTTGAAAAATTTCTTCCACCATCTAAACTAACTTGCGCCCCGCCATCATCTGCAATTATCATTTGGTTTTCGTTTGATGGGTTTATCCATAAATCATGATGGTCGCCATGTGGAGTATTTATCGAATTAAACGTTTTCCCTCCGTCTTTTGAAACCCAGAAACCGACATTCAGGACATAAACCTTCTCGGCATTTTTTGTGTCGGCATAAATGCGAGTGTAATACCAGGCCCGCTGTCGTAAGTTTCTATCGTCGTTTGTTTTATGCCATGTTTTTCCAGCATCATCCGATTGGAACACACCCCCATTTTCGGCTTCAATAATTGCCCATAAGCGATTTCGTTTTACAGGCGATGCCGTTATCCCGATTATCCCTAAAGTTCCCGTTGGTAAACCTTTGTTTTCGCTGATATTTTGCCATGTATCACCACCATCGGAACTTTTCCAAAGTGCTGAGCCTTCGCCACCGCTTTCTAAACTGTACGGTGTCCGTTTCATTTTCCAGGTTGAAGCATATAAAATTAAGGGATTAAAAGGGTCGATTATTAGATCAACTGCCCCAGCTTCATTACTGACAAAAAGAACCTGTTCCCAGTTTTCTCCCCCATCCGTTGAACGGTAAATGCCACGTTCTTTGTTTGGCCCGAAAACATGGCCCAAAACAGCGGCGTAAACTAAATTCGGATTTTCCGGGTGCACCCTTAAACGGGGAATATTCTGACCTTCCTTTAAAGCTTTGTATTCCCATGTTTCACCGGCATTCAACGATTTCCAAATTCCGTATCCATAAGAAACATTTCCACGGACAGTTTTTTCGCCACCGCCCACATAAATTATATTCGCATCGGATGGAGCAACGGCAATTGCCCCAATTGAACCACCAAAATAACCGTCGCTAATATTATCCCAGGTTTTCCCGGCATCTCCGGTTTTCCAAACCCCTCCGCCAACCGAACCAAAATAATAGGTGTCGGGGTTATCGGCAACCCCACATACAGCTGCTGAACGGCCTCCGCGAAACGGGCCAATATTTCGGTACTTTAAGTTGCTAAAAACAGAGGTGTCGATTTCTGGTAAAACAGTTGGTTCTTTTTTCTTACCAAAAGAAGCAATCGAACTTAAAACTAGAATGACTAAAAAAAAAGGTGCAAAAATATTCTTAACTGTCATGATGCCTATGTAATTTCTGGTTTAGCTGCCTAAAGTAGCAAAATCAATCAAAAATATATATAATATGTGAATTGATTTGAAAAACGGATGTCATCTTTTTTTGTAACTTATACCAATTGTACTTTGAAATGCCGCATGGCAATTTCGAAGTTTATAATGGTTAATGTCGATACTACAAAAAAGGAGTATGCTGAGTAAAACGAAAGCATGCGACATTTGATTGTTAAATCGGTATTATTTCTAATATTTTCCGATAAAACGAGGCTGTGTTTATTTGCATAAAATAACAATTACCAAATTTCAAACCTGTTTGCAATTGCCTTATAGATCACAAAAACCAAAATTACAAATTGTTTGAAACATAATAAGGAATAGTTTATAATTTGAATATTTAAAAAATTGGAACTTATGCGTCAGTAGCAGCACTGGTTTGTTTTTTGTTTTTTGAGATTTGTCTTTTTCAGTTTATTTGGTTTGGGATTTTAATGTTAGCAAGAACTTATGCATTTAAATCTTTTTAATTACTTCTAAAACTAAAGGAGGAACAGAAGGCATTCCAGTATTTTGTGCAATTTTATTATACATTTCTGCCAATTGAATACCATAATCTTTTCCTTTTCGCAACATTTTTAAAGTTTTATGAATGGTAGAATTTTCATCACCCAAATCGTTTATAAATTTTCCTAAACGGGTTTTACTTGCAGGTTTTGGTTCACGTTTTTCTTTTTGTGCCAGTTCAATTTCCTGAATAGTTTTTTCTACAACTTCAACATCGCTTTTAGCAAATTCAATTTCTTCTTCCGGTATTTTTTTAATTCGTAATTCGCGTTCAATATCTTCCTTTAGCATATCTGTTTCGCCCAGGAAATTTTGAATTTCCATGGTAATTTTATTTGAAACCACTATTTTGGATTTAAGCTTGGAAGTTGCTTCAGAAGAAGATTCCGACCTGGTATCAATATTTGTTTGCGGATTTCCAAAATTGGAAAGGTGATTTTCAATTACTATTTTATTCATTTTATCATATTCTTTTAATACTTCATTTCTAATGCCTTCCTGGTCAAATATTGAGTTGAGCAAAATACCGATCGGTACCATCTCCGCACTTTTTTTACATTGAGAATAGTATTTCCCTTTTGCAATTATATTTTCTAAATCTAATCTACTGTGATAATAGGGTTCGGAGGCCAAACTGCATTCCGGGCAACTGCAAGGTATTTGTTCTATTATATTAAGATTCTTAAATAAATTTTCTTCTATATAATTCAATTCATTTCTTATTCTGGATAGAAGATTTATTCTATTTTCTCTGCTGCCCCAAATTGTTATTTCTATTATTTGAGATCCTTTTTCTCTTTCAATGTAATTTTCCAATAAAGCAAAACAATCATTATTATCATTTAGCCATACACCAGTTAACCATACAAATTTTTCATACACTAAATCACTCAATCTTACGATTAATTGGCTAAACAATCCGAAGGGCATAAACGGAAATTTATATCGTACAATATATTTATCGTTTGACGATATTTTTGGTTCTATTTTAGTTCAATGTGAAAACCCACGTTCTTTGAACGTGGTCAGAGAAGTTTTACGGGTTTGCCTCTAAAAGGACTCATTGGTATCTTTCAAGAGTTGTTTCCGCAACCAAAAAAGATAAAACAAT
>Ga0233437_1004910_pt1 | contig 15193 bp, 11 predicted proteins | sample SI_122_August201_FD_182714 | JGI IMG/M metagenome (GOLD analysis project Ga0233437, IMG submission 182714) | Seawater microbial communities from Saanich Inlet, British Columbia, Canada - SI_122_August2016_200_MG | ecosystem: Environmental > Aquatic > Marine > Inlet | place: Canada: British... | reverse complement strand
GCTACACGTGAGGTTCGGTTCTAGATTGTTGGTTAAACTTTATCTAGGTTGGATTAGCCAACTTATTCGTACCAGCTTCGCTTGGCACTCTCATATTTCACTCCTTTTTTATAATTTTTAATCTGTTGTTACTATATATTAAATCATCAAAAATGGACAAAAACAAGGTCCAAAGATCTTACACATAATCAACGACTTAAGACATTATTTATAAGTCATTGAGAGACCGCTATACTTGCAAATAATAAAAAAATATAAAATAATTTGTAACTTGATTTTTTAAGTTTTGATTATTTGAATATAAGGTTTTTAAAAGTGTTTCTTAGTGCTGAATATTCCCAGCACTAACTTAAGAAAACTGTTACCGCAATGACTTTACTGCTTTTTCTAATTTAATTAAAGCTTCTTCGAGAATAGATCTTGCGCATGCTATATTTATTCGCTCGAATCCAGCACCGGGCTTTCCGAAAATAAATCCTTCATCAAAAAAAATTCCGGCCTTTTTAATGCTGAAATGCTTTAATTCTTTTAGGGAAAGTTTTAATTTTCTGAAATCAAGCCAAATTAAATATGTAGCTTCTGCATCTATTACTTCTATTTCAGGAATTTTTTCTTCAATAAAACTCTTTAAGTATTCAAAATTGTCCTGAATATAGGCAAGAACCTGTTCCAGCCACTCTTCACCTTCATTATAAGCCGCTTCAGTTGCTATTAAACCAAAAGTATTCATTCCTGCGAGACCGTTAGAATAAACTGTTTCCATGAATTTACTTCGCAAAGTTTCGCTCGGTATAATAATGTTTGAAGTGTGTAGACCTGCCAGGTTAAATGTTTTACTTGCTGATGTACAAATTATGCAATTCTCTTTAAATGTTTCATTAATAGATGCATAAGGGATAAACTTATAACCGTCAAAGACTAAATCAGAATGAATTTCATCAGATATGACTAATATATTGTTTTTCAGGCAAATCTCACCAAGTCTTTTCAATTCTTCCAATGTCCACACTCTTCCCACAGGATTATGCGGACTGCATAAAATAAGCAGTTTAACTAATGGATCCTTAGCTTTCTCTTCTAAGGATTCAAAATCTATTTTATATTTCTTCTTATCTCTAATTAACGGATTAGTTACTACTGTACAGTGATTGCTTTTTATTGCGGAGGAGAATGGATAATAAACAGGTGTCTGGATAATTACTTTATCACCTGAATTAGTGAATGTTCTTATCAGCATATTAATAGCAGGAACTACACCCGGAGAAGTGCAGAGCCATTCAGGATTGATATTCCAATTATGACGCTTTTTCATCCAGTTGACGACAGCATTAATATAGGACTCGCTTGTTCCGGTATAGCCAAATATTCCATGTGCTGCTCTTTTTGCCAATGCATCTATTACAGGTTGCGGGCATACAAAATCCATATCTGCGATCCACATAGGCAGGAGTCTATTATCGCCTAAATATGCATCAGTTTTTTTTAACACAGAAAAATCATTTTCATCCTGTATGTAGTTCCATTTTATTGAATTAGAGGTAACACGGTCTATTTCTTGGTCAAAGGAGTATTTCATTAAATATAAATCCTGATATTAGTTGGAAAAATAGTTCCATATTTTTGTGGTTTTTAAGTTTAATGCCTGATAAGGACATGCTTCTATACAGCACATACATAAAACACATTTTGAAGATTTTACTTTATAGCATTTTTTCTTTTTTATAATTGCCTGTTGCACACATGCTTCGGCACAAAGCCCGCATTTAATACATTTTTTCTTGTCAAAAGACGGTCTGCATTTTGCAACCATAGTTAAAATAAAAAACAGCTTTTCAGGTATTTTGAAAAGGAAATCAGCTTTAGACCTTCTACAATAAGCTTTTTCCATACTCTCCCAGGCATCACCTTTTTTATCTATAAGTTCATGGTCAGCAATGCCATATCCTTTTTCTACTGCTTTTAATAGCATTAAAACATCATTATAATCGTAATCATATATAATACATGCACATGAATCTACAGCAACACCGTCTCTTCCTGCCAAAATAACGCCTGAGTTATATGGTTTTCCTGTATTTGGACCATCGCCTTCCTGGCTTTTAATCGCATCCATAATAACAAAATCTGGTTTTAAATGAGAATATAAATCTGCTATAAAAGACGACATTTTTCTAGGGGAGGGATATTCACCATGAAAATGGCTTTTTGCCTGTCCAATTACCAACCCGTATGAATTTTTCACAGCTCCTGTCATTTTTGTGAGCAGGTGTGTTTTTAGTTTAGGTAAAGATATTACAGCATCAAAGTCATCTAGTTCTTTAAGTACAGGTACTCTTACATGCTTATTTATGAAGATTGTTTTCATGTTTACGAAAGGTATCAATTTTACTTCTTCATCCTCTGCAACCTTTTTAATACCTGTTTTTTCCCATAGACGATTCCAATCATGCCTGCCAGCCGGACTATCACCTACAGTTATATCGGTAACTCCAAAATCTTTAAGTTCTTTAATAACAGCTCTTAAAACCTCTGGGTGTGTTGTTACTGCTGCATCCGGATGTTTTGCAGTTAAAAGGTTTGGTTTTAAGAGTACCTTTGATCCAGGTTTTATTTTTTTAGGAAAACCACCAGCTAGATTTATAGCATTACGGACCTTTTCACGTACTAATTTTCTTTCGTATGAGTCGCATTTTACTGCTGCTACTGTTGTATCAAATCCTTTATCCATAATGATGAAATATTTAATTAGATTCTTTTTTTTATTGTTATAATAAGAAAAAATATTTTATTGTTTTATATTCTGTTAAATAACTGCTAAAATCAATAGACTATTCAGTTATAGCGAATAGACTTAATATATAATTGTTTATTTAAACAAACGCGATTTTTACTTATATATGAACAGCTTAGAAATTACAAATATTGTTAAGAAATCAGGAAAATATATTGTTTTCTTGAATAATAATCTTTCGTATAAATTTCATTATGAAATTTTGCTAAAGCACAATCTCAAGCCACGTATGACTATATCTTATGATTCTTTTTATGCAATCCTTAATGAGAACAAATTAAAACTGTGTTTTGATCAGGCATTAGTGTATTTGAGCATACGTATGCACAGTATTTATGAATTAAAACAAAAATTCTATAAAAAAGGATATGACAAAAATACAATCGATTTAACTATATCTAAATGTTGTGATCTTGGTTTTATAGATGACGATTTATTTGCAGAGAATTATTTAACCGAACTAAAATACCGTAACATAGGATCTTATAAAGCTGTTCAAATGTTAAAAATTAAAGGAATAGGTAAAGAGATTGCTGAAAATTTAGTAAGTAAACTTTATAATGATCCTGACGATAGAGAAGTAATTATGAAGTTGCTTGAAAGGAAAAAAAGAATATTGAGTAAAGATTTAGAGAAAAATAAGATAAAAGAAAAATTATTTCGATATCTATACACAAAAGGATTTAATAAAACTATTATTTATGAACAGATAGATAAATTCTTAAAATAGTCTAAAGTTTTATTATTTTCTACAATAGCGTTAGACATTGTAGTACTAAGAATATAGATTTATTCTTTTTAGCCCTTAACAAATAAAAGATAACTTTAATCACAATAATGAAGAATAATAAAAACATACGAAATTTTTCAATCATAGCACATATAGATCATGGTAAGTCAACGTTGGCAGATAGATTATTGGAAGCCACAAGTTCGATAGATAAAAGAGATTTTCAAAATCAGGTTCTTGATGATATGGATCTTGAAAGAGAAAAAGGTATTACTATTAAATCCCATCCTGTTAGAATGATTTATAATGCAGATGATGGTATTGAATATGAATTCAATTTAATTGATACACCTGGTCATGTTGATTTTTCTTATGAAGTTAGCCGTTCTCTCGCAGCATGTGAAGGTGCTCTTCTTTTAATAGATGCCACACAAGGCGTACAGGCACAAACAGTTGCCAACGCAAAACTGGCAATGAAACAGAACCTTGCAATTATCCCTATTATTAATAAAATAGATCTTCCTGCTTCAAATATAGATTTATGTATTGAGCAGCTGGAAGAAATACTTGCAATTCCAGGCGAAGAAGCAATACTTGCCAGTGCTAAAGACGGACAGGGAATAAAAGAAATACTGGAAGCCATTATAGAGTTTATCCCTGCACCCAAAGTTAATGAGGATTTGATAGGTACAAATGCACTTATTTTTGACTCAAATTATAATGCTTTTCGCGGAGTAGTGAACTATGTAAAAGTAGTAAAAGGTTCATTGCAGAGAGGGAATAAAATAAAGCTATTCAGTAATAAACTTGAAAGTGAGATAAAAGAAGTTGGCTATTTTCAACTTGGCATGAAACCCCTTAAAATTTTAGAAGAAGGTTCTGTAGGATATGTCATTGCCAATATTAAATCCCCGAGTGATTCTAAAATTGGAGATACTATCACAAGAACTGATGACCAGGCAAAGGAACCGCTGCCTGGGTTTAAAGAAATACGTCCACTCGTTTTTAGTGGTATATATCCAATAGATACGGCTGACTATGAACAGTTAAAGTTAAGTATGTCAAAGCTACAGTTAAATGATGCCGCTTTTATTTATCAAGCCGAGAGTTCTGCTGCACTTGGATTCGGTTTTAGATGTGGATTTCTTGGATTACTTCACATGGAAATAATACAGGAAAGATTGAGGCGTGAATATAATATGAGTATTATTGCAACATACCCAAGTGTAATATACCATGTTTACATGAAGAGTGGCGAGGTGAGAAAAATAGACAATCCTATTCATCTTCCGGATCCAACTCTTGTTGATAAAATACACGAACCGAGAATACTGACAAATATTATGTTCCCTAATAATTATATAGGGGATGTTATGAATCTGATCTTAAATAAGCGTGGCGAGTGCACTGCAACAGAATCAATTGACACTAAACATGTTATGATAACAGCCATACTGCCATTACATGAGATTCTAATAGATTTTCATGATAAGTTGAAATCGATCACAAAAGGTTACGGCAGTATGGATTATGAGCCATATGATTACAAAGCCGGCGACCTTGTAAAGCTTGATATTCTTGTCCACAGTGAAACGGTAGATGCTTTTTCTTCAATTGTTCACAGAAGTATGGCAGAATATAGAGGCAGACAGATAGTAGATAAACTGAAAGAAGTTATTTCTCCTCAGATGTTTAGTGTGCCGATACAGGCTGCAATAGGGGGTAAAGTTATTGCCAGATCAACTATTCGTCAATTAAGAAAAAATGTTATAGCTAAATGTTATGGCGGTGATATTTCTAGAAAAAGAAAACTTCTTGAAAAGCAGAAAGAAGGAAAGAAAAAAATGAAGCAGATAGGGAAAGTTAATATACCCCAGGAAGCTTTTGTTGAAATATTGAAATCAACAAATTAAATAATTTAAGATTATTATATTATGAGTGCAAATAGCGGTTAATATCTTTATAATATATATGATAAAAGTGAATTCAACACTTAAAACCTAGAACTTAAAACTGCTCAAAGAGCACTATCTGTACTTATGACAAAAAAAACACTAAAAAGGCGTCACATACTCAAAGAGATTAAAATACTGAATAAACTTACTCGTCATCGCTTAAGAAGAGATGATGACATATTGACTAAGAAGCAAAAAGACGAGATATTAGATATAAATGGCAAGGCTAAAGAACTTGATGTAAAAGATATACATAAAACAAACTCAGAACTGATAGGTCTTAGTAACCGCTATAATAAAACTATATCGAAAAAAAGTTTAAAGTTTATTAGAGAATATGCAGAAATAATTGTTGTTGCATTAACCGTAGCTTTTGGTATCAGAGCCCTATATGTTCAGCCTTTTAAAATTCCTACAAGTAGTATGCAGCCAACTCTTTTTGGTATCCATTATATTGAAAAAAATGCTATCCCGAACATACCACAACCATTTGAGTTTGCATTGTTTTCGACACAAAGAGCTAAAGCAGTAATTAGTGATGGAGGCGGTCCGTTCGAAGGTTTTTACCCACCATACAGCAAATATTTATTTTTCCCATGGAGTGCATTTGATATCGGTGGTGTCAGATATGATTTACCTGGTAAACCGCAAAAAGTTGCCGAGTATAGTTTTTTAAAATACAAAAGTATGCCGTCATATTTTTCAAATAATACCACTATAGCTAATGGATGGCTATCAGATGGTGATCACTTGTTTGTAAATAGATTGATATATCATTTTTCAGAACCAAGTCGAGGTGATATTGTCGTTTTCACCACAAATGGTTTATATGAAGATGCTACCGGTCAGCCACTAATGAAAGTTGGCTTTTACTATGTTAAACGATTAGTAGGAATGCCTGGCGATTATATGAAGATTGTAAATAAAATGCTTTATATAAAAGCTAAAGGCAGTGACTCTTACAAACCTGTAACAGATTTTAATGTTGAAGCCTTAAAGAGAATTTACTCACATAAAGGCGGATATCAGGGATATACAGCTGTTGGTCGCCTAGCCAAAGGCAAAGTTGTTCATGTTCCGGCTAATAACTATTTTATGATGGGAGATAACAGTTACTGGAGTGCAGATAGTAGATATTGGGGTTTTGTTCCAAGGCAGAATATTGTAGGAAAAGCTCTATTTGTATTCTGGCCATTCTCCAGGCGTTGGGGTGTTGCAGACGTTCAGCCTCCAGTAAATGCTCCTACAGTAGTTGGTCCTAACGGCTATATAAAAGCCATGACTATGCAGTAGTTATTTATAATTACGAATAGTGAAATTTATGTATGCATAAAATATACCTGCGATAAGAGATAGGCTGACTACAATGAGTAACCTAGATAAAATAGCCGGAAGAAAAAATAATAATTTAAACACGAAAAATGAAGTATATCTTGTATCTAAAAAATATATTCTTTTGAGATATTTTCTACTTCTTTTTTTTGGTGCCTGTTATGCATTTGCTTTTCCTACTTTTAATGTTTCTTGGATTGGATGGATTGGACTCATTCCATTATATCTACTTGTTAGAAACCTGAGAAAAACTCAGGCTTTGATCGGTGGTTTTATATGGGGTTACGGGTGGAGTGTCGTATCTTTTTTCTGGTTAGGAAAAATAGAACCTTTTATACCATATTTAATACCTGGATTTCTTGCATGCTTCCCCGCTATTTGGGTTGTTAGTATTCCATTTTTTAAAAAATATTTACTAGTTCCTGTAAATATTCAGTTGGAAGGATATACGTCCTCGCAAAAATATTTAATAGAAAATAAGAATCATATTTCTAAAATATTTTTATGCTTATCGCTTGCCGTTTTTTGGTGCATATTGGAATGGATAAGAAGTTGGATTCTTACAGGTTTTCCATGGAATTTTCTGGCTATAACTCAATGGAATCATATTGCTGTAATTCAAATTGCATCTATCACAGGTATTTATGGAGTAAGTTTCATTTTAGCTTTTGCAAATATCGCTTTAGCTGAAACAATCATCGCTATTTATCATGGATATAAATATAAAATTAAATTTTATAAACCAGCTGTCATATATTTGGCAATTCTATTAGTGGCAGGTAGCTTTGCATATGGTATGAGTAGGATTAATAAATCACATCTTTTTCCAGAAAAAGATTATCTAAATCTGAGTGCACTTGTTGTTCAGGGCAATCTACCTCAATTAAGATTTTATTCCAAAACCGAAGCATTGGAAGCATTAAAAATTTACCTGCAGGATTCGGCACAAATGCTTCCATTAAAACCTGATATTTTAATTTGGCCTGAAAGTGCAGTTCCACAACCTCTTCGCGGAGGGGATGAAGTAAGTGAAGAGTATAGAGCAGATCTAGAAAAGCTGTTAGAAAAATTTCATACAGAAATATTGCTGGGAACAATAGATTACAGTTTAAATCCAAAAGGTGGTTATTATATACACAACAGTGCTTTATTTATAAATCCGCAGGGTGTTATTATTAATAGATATAACAAAATGCATCTAGTTCCGTGGGGAGAATACACACCACTTGAGCATACATTCCCATTTTACTATTTTTATCCCTGGATTAAAAAGACATTCGGCATGGGAAGATCATTAACTCCGGGCACAAAAAATACAATTTTCAAACTTAAAAAAGGCATTAGAGCTTCAGTTTTAATATGTTTTGAAGATGCATTTCCAGCTGTTGCACGATCACATATCCTGAATGGAGCCAATATGCTTATTACAATAACTAATGATGCATGGTTCCCATCAAGCAGTGAGCCTGAACAGCATTTAGCACAAGCTGTTTTTAGATCAGTAGAAAACAATAGAATAATGATCAGATCCGGTAATAATAACGGAACTTGTGTTATTCAACCTGACGGTGCAATAACTGATAGTATTTTTCATAAAGAAATAAATAAAAAGTTTGTGCCGGCTCCAGATATTACGGGCAGGGGAGCAGCTATTTTTAAAGTCAGGATCCTGAAAAATCCAAGTATGACATTTTATACAAAATATGGAAATATTTTTATTTACTTCTGTATCTTTATATTTTTGCTTAGTTTTATTTTTTGTGCATGGCGTTGGAAAGATAAAAAACAGCAGCTACTCCCTTAAACAGTACTTGTTCGAAAACACCTGTTTTTTCCAAGCACTGTTATTTTTACCAAGCCGAAGGCATGGTGTTGAGTTGTTAAGTCGTTAATTTGTACTCAAAATAAATTATTAATTTTGCAGAAATAATATTTTATGAAAAATAATGGCGATTATTACTGCGAATAATTATTGAATAATTGTTAATTTTTTAAGAAATATATGCCGTTATACACAAAAGGTTATGTGAAAAATCAATTATAGTAATGCACCCTTGGCGACAATTAAAAATGGACTTCACCGACAATTATAAGATATTTGTAACTTTGATTTAGAATATACTTTTCTTTTTTCTAAAAGGCTTTCAATCAATACACTTATGAAGTTTTTTAGAAAAAAGAAAAAATGACTTATGACTTTACTATAATTGTCGTTAGTGGGTAAATATAATTGTCGGTGTACGAATGCATTAGTAAAAGATTCAAATCAAATTTACAGCTTAACAAATTAACACCATGCCTCCGGCTTGGTAAAACTAATCAGTTACGTTCTTTTAGAACAGTCACTAAATCGCAATCTATAACTCTCAATGGTAAATTATTAATTTATGAAGAAACAAAATAAAAAATTAGTAAGAGCTGATGAATTGGTGGTAAAACAGAATCTGCTCGATTCTCTGGATGAAGCTAAAAAAATGATTTTAGCAGGTTTTGTGAGAGTTGGAAGCGATAGAGTTATTTATAAGTGTAACGAAATGCTTGATGCTAATATTCCTTTAAATCTTAATAAACCTTGCCCATATGTTAGTAGGGGAGCGTATAAACTTAAACCTGCATTTGACAGGTATTTAGCTGATCTTTCCGGAAAGGTTGCGGCAGATATAGGTGCATCAACAGGTGGATTTACCGATTTAATGCTGCAATATGGGATAGTAAAAGTTTATGCGATAGATGTAGGTCATAGTCAACTGCATTATAAATTGAGAAATATTCCGCAGGTTATAAATATAGAAAAAATGAATGCAAGAAATATGGATTCAAAAACATTACCTGAATTAGTTGATATTATAACTATGGATGTTTCTTTTATTTCTGTGCTTAAAATACTGCCTGCTATCAATGAAATATTAAAAAAAAATGGGTGGATTTTCATCCTTATAAAACCTCAATTTGAAGCAGCAAAGAGTGAAATAGAGCATGGTGGAGTTGTAAGGGATGAAAACATCAGAAAAAAATATGTTGATAAAATAACATCATTTGCAAAGAATATTTTAAAATGGAGTGTATTAGATATTCTGCCTTCTCCTATAAAAGGTCCAAAAGGTAATCAGGAATATATAATGGTTTCTCGCAAAAACGATACTGATTCATTATAATAGTTCTTATGTATAAAGATATAAACTCAACTCTATAAAAAGTTATTTACTATGAAACTAAAAAAAGAGTTAAAGCTAATTGATGTTTTTTGTATAGCATCCGGCGCTATGATAAGTTCCGGTTTATTTATTCTTCCTGGTATTGCCCATTCACTTGCAGGACCTGCAGTCACTCTTTCATATTTAATTGCCGGCTTTCTTGCTTTGACAGGATTGCTAAGTCAGGCAGAACTTGCATCAGCTATGCCTAAAGCAGGGGGAACATATTTTTATGTAAACAGAACAATGGGGCCTGCAGTTGGAACTGTAGATGGTATATTAACCTGGTTTTCACTTTGCCTTAAAACATCATTTGCTTTAGTAGGTATGTCCGCTTTTCTTGCTATTATTGTAAGTTTAGATATAAGAGTAATAGGGGTTGTGTTATGCCTAATCTTTCTAATTATAAATATTATTGGCATTAAGGAAGCCAGTAGAATTCAAATTGTTTTGGTTTTTGGGCTTTTTATTATTTTAGCAGCTTATATCCTATTTGGTCTTCCAGCTGTTAAAGCGGAGAATATAGTTGAATTTCTTCCGCATGGAATGGGTGCTGTTTTTTCTACTGCAGGTTTAGTTTTTGTTTCATTCGGTGGATTGCTTAAAGTGGCCAGTATAGCGGAAGAAGTAAAAGATCCTGCAAAAACAGTACCATTAGGTATGATTTTTGCTTTTGTTGTAGTTACTATTTTTTATATCCTGGTAATATTTGTTACCTCAGGTGTCCTACCTAAAGCTGAATTGAATAATTCATTGGCGCCAATATCGCTAGGTGCATCTGTATTTTGGGGAACACCTGGTAAAATCATCTTAAGTATTGCTGCCATATTGGCGTTTGTTTCTACTGCTAACGCAGGTATCATGGCATCTTCCAGATATCCATTGGCTCTAGGACGAGATAAATTAATGCCAAAGTTTTTAATGAAAATTAGTCCTAAATTTAAAACACCGTATATAGCTCTAATTATTACAACTATTTTTATCGCACTATCGCTATTTTTTAAATTAGAACTTCTTATTAAAACAGCTTCTACGGTATTAATCCTAACGTTTATTTTTTCCTGCTTATGTGTAATTATTATGCGCGAAAGCAAACTTCAAAATTATAGACCAAAGTTTAAATCACCTTTATATCCCTGGGTTCAGATAATTGGAATTATCGGATCGATGTTGCTTATATTTGAAATGGGTGTCGTCTCTTTGCTAATATGCGTAATCTTAATTATTGGATCTTTATTTGTTTATTTCTTTTATGGTAGAAAGAGGTCTAATAAAGAGTTTGCTCTATTACATCTTATCGAACGCATAACAAATAAGGAATTGACGTCTAGATATTTGGAGAATGAACTTCGAGATATTATTAGAGAGCGTGATGAAATAGTTACTGACCGTTTCGATGAGCTAATAGAATCAAGTATCGTTTTAGATATAGAAAAATCTATTAATTTAAATGAATTTATTAAACTAGCGAGTACAGAGTTAGCATTAAAACTGAATCTAAGAGAGTCTTTTATACATGAAAAATTAATGGAAAGAGAAAAAGAAGGATCTACAGTAATTTCTGATAATCTTGCGATCCCGCATATAATCATTGAAGGTACAAATAAATTTGTTATTTTATTGGCAAGATGTAAAGATGGAATAAAATTTAATGAAACTTCTAATTGTGTAAAAACTGTTTTTGTGTTAATGGGCACCAAAGATGAAAGAAATTTTCATTTAAGAGCACTTTCTGCCATTGCTCAAGTTGTCCAGGATCCTCTGTTTGAAGAAAAATGGAATTCTGCTAAAAATATTGAAGACCTAAAAGACACAGTCCTTCTTGTCAAAAGAAAAAGAAATAATTAATATCTGCTAAACTTTGGATGAGATTTCTAATTTTAGAAAAATCTGATGCAATATGGTTTTATTTAGACTATTATGTAATAGAAGAAGATATAGAAAAATTGATTAAATAGGTAAAATATTTATGAATAACAGATCATTAATATTTAGCAGTAAAACTAGGAAAATATATTTTTCCATTACAGCTTTAAATTTAATATGTTTCATTTATTTTATTTTTCTTGAAGTTAGTTCAAATATAGGATTCATAAAATTTCATATAGTTTCTGCAGATGATTTTTTTTATAATATCACTGCTATTGTTGTAAATATTCAGTGGTTATGTCTATTGGGTTTACTATTTTTCTGCATACGAGGAATTAAGGCAAGTTATAAATCTAAAAACAGAAAAAATAAAATCGTATTTCTAATTACTTTGCCCGTAATATTAATTTATTTAATATTATATATTCCTGATTATCATTTCTCTTTTATTACAATGACTAATATGAATGTTATGGATTATTGTGGATGTGCTTTTTTTCTATTTTTCTGTTTATTTACACTCGATTCGTAATGACTGATGCAGTAATCGATTATTTCGATTACTGCCTTATTTTTTAAAATAACTTTATAGCAGGTATATCAAAAAAGCCACGCAAAAAAAGTGGCTTTAATTGATATTCTATGAAAGAAAAAATTACATTGCAGATCTATAAATTTCAATTACCTGATCATGTGTTGCTGTTCTTGGGTTAGTAAAACAACATGCATCCTTTTTAGCATTTTCTGCCATTAATTTAAAGTCTTCTTCTTTTACTCCAAGCTCTTCTAAGCCGGCTGGAATACCTACATCTTCGGCTAATGTAGCTATTGCATCAATTGCTACATCGGCAGCATCTCTAACAGAAAGGCCTTCGATATTTTCGCCCATAGCAACTGCTATATCGGCAAATTTTTCAAGGTTTGCAAGTATGTTAAATTGAGAAACGTGAGGTAATAGTACAGCATTGCAAACGCCATGTGGAAGATTATAAAGTCCGCCAAGCTGATGTGCCATTGCATGCACATAACCTAAACTAGCATTATTAAATGCCATTCCAGCTAAATATTCTGCATATGCCATTTTGTCTCTGGCAGCCATATCTTCGCCGTTAGCTACTGCGGCTCTCAAACTCTCTGATACTAACTCAATGGCTTTAAGAGCACATGCATCAGTAATTGGTGTTGCTATAGTAGAAACATATGATTCTACAGCGTGTGTTAGAGCATCCATGCCAGTTGCAGCAGTAAGGGAAGGGGGCATTGCTTTCATAAGTTCAGGGTCATTAATAGCAACATCAGGAGTTACTCTCCAGTCGATAATGCACATTTTAACATGTCTTTCAGTATCGGTAATTATTGCAAAACGTGTCATTTCGCTTGCGGTGCCGGCTGTAGTATTAACTGCAATAAAAGTAGGCATACTTTTTGTTGATACATCAACTCCTTCATAGTCATTAATAATTCCGCCATTAGTAACTACAATTCCAATACCTTTTCCACAGTCATGTGGGCTTCCACCGCCTAATGTCATGATAGAGTCGCAACCATTCTGCTTATAAACATCAACGCCTTTCATGACATTTTTGTCTGTTGGATTTGGAACTGTTTCGTCGTAAACTACAGGTTCTATTCCACCTTCTTTTAGTAATGTGACAAAATTTTCAGTCAAGCCTATAGCAGTCATTCCTTTGTCAGTTACAATTAATGTTTTTTTGCATCCACGAGAAGACAAATGTGTTGCTGTTTCAGTATGACATCCAACACCCATAAGTGATACAACTGGGATAAAAAATCCGAAAGTTTGTTTTCCAATAGCCATTTTTTCTTTCCTTGCTTTTAAATTGTAATATTATGCCCATATATTTTTATATATATGTAGTATCGACATAAAACAATACACTTAATTCAAGGAAATACTATCGATTTTATTATACTTATATTAAGCAAGTAAATTTCCATTTAGTTCCAGATTATTTGTTTTGCGACGTAGCAAAGAGGGGGACTTTGTGAGAGTTAGACTTCTGTCAAAAAATAATGCTACTTATAAATCAGGCATAGTTTTTATTCTAAAAGAGCGTTAATGTGGTTCCCGTGAATTTTTCTGTTATTTAGTGATATAAAGAAAAAGCTATTGCGCGAAGGATCACTGTACAACGTTGCATAAAGAAAAAATAATATTAAAAGATTCAAATAAATAACAGTTTTTGAAAGAACAGATGTTTTTATAGCAAACGAATATACTTTTAAATCGGTATAACTCACATTTTCTATAAAAAAACACCTAATTTGAATGTTTCGAATAAATCTATACACTCTGAATTAAGAATTTTACTAACAAACTGCTGACTAAAGTTTCAACAAGTTATTAACATTATTTTATTGCATCTACATAAGTAGCTTATTATATGATAGTTAAATCTAATATTTAAGGACTAACAAGTTTTATCAATTTAACATAATATATATTATGCGACGTTACTAAGATGCAGATAAACAGGGCTATTGTACGTTTAGAGTGGTTGTTTTATTAAAAGACGATAAGAGGATAGTCTTTAATTGATTAGTTAATTTAAACAGCGTTTATTTGGGAAATAACATTTACTACAATTTAAATCATTATTTCGTCCTTTAAAATATAATTTCTGCAAAATACCTTTATTCTGCAGAATTTTCTATATAGTAGAACAATTATCTCTAGCAATCTTTTTATATATTCTATCTTTCGTATAGTGCTGTATATCTTTTTAAATGAATTGTAATAAGAATTATTGCTATTATACCGCTTAATAAATTGGCTGTGCAAATACCTATAAATATGCCTATTAGACCTAAATATTTACTGCCTATATATGAAAATGCCACATAAAATATAAAGAAGCGCATGAAGTTCAAAAAGAATGAATATAATGGTTTGTTTAGTGCATTAAAGCCTTGACATACTATTCGTGAAATTCCTTGAAAACCATATCCGATAGAAACAATGACAAGATAAAGTGTTATATAACGAAGAACTTCATCATTTCGACTAAATACTACAGCTAAATACCTAGAAAAAACATAGAACAAAATAAAAATTATTATTCCATAGATAATAGAAAATAGATATGCTGTTTTTAGTCCAGATCTAATTCTATCTATTTTTCCTGCACCAAAATTTTGTCCTATAAATGGTATTATTGCTGCACCAAGAGCCATGTAAACCATCAGGGCTTTTGCATGAACCGAAAAATGTTACAAATGAGCTGAATCTGATTTGACTAATTTTAAGTATCTTCTAGGTTGTAAAAACAGGAGGAATTGAATGAAGATATTAGAAAAGCTC
>Ga0233437_1004906_pt1 | contig 15202 bp, 23 predicted proteins | sample SI_122_August201_FD_182714 | JGI IMG/M metagenome (GOLD analysis project Ga0233437, IMG submission 182714) | Seawater microbial communities from Saanich Inlet, British Columbia, Canada - SI_122_August2016_200_MG | ecosystem: Environmental > Aquatic > Marine > Inlet | place: Canada: British... | reverse complement strand
CTCTTTTGGTTTGAATATAATCCGTTTAAATATATTGTAAGTACTTTTTCTAATGAATCTTCTGAATCTGTTCTGTCTGAAATTGTGGTTAGATGTACTTCATATCCAGGAATTGTTTCAACTGGATCTTTTCTACCATCATAAAAGGGAGTTATTTTAATACCACTCTCTCTTGCAGTTCCTTTTTTAAATTGTGCAACACCGGATGCTTTAGAGGAAGATACTGCGTCAAAATGTCCTTCACTTTCTACAGATAAGTGGGCGTAAATAAAATTTTCATCGTAATTTGAGTCCCCTATTAAATCACATATTCTAGATAGTCTTGAAAGTCTCTTTTCTATGTTGGATTTTTCCCAATGGCGTGCTAGTATGGAGTCTGCCCTTTCCTCTATAAATTTTTGAGTATATTGACTTGGTTCAAAAGTTATATCTTCTAAAGGGAGGGTTGGTTTTTTGGTAGTTTGTTCTGTTGGTTCTGGGGTTAATGGTACATCTTGATTAAAGCTATCGCTAGGGATAAGCGGCAATGTTAGTAATGCCATAGTTCCTAATAATCTTCCTAGCGTCATGGTTCTGAAAAAATGTATATTTGGTTTATAAACTTGTCGTTTTTAGATAGTAGTTACAAAATTAGGTGAAATCATTATTCTTGATAAATTCATTTCAATCTTACATTGCTAAGAATTTCAGAATTTCAAAGACTAAGAATGCTGGCCATACAATTGCTTTTAGGAATCCCAAAACTCCTCCCCAGAAGGAAGTTGCAATTGAAATGTAGTAGATAGCTGCTCCCAAAAATCCTAGGAAGTAACCACATCCTCCGCAGCCATGATTTTTAGCTCCGCATTTCCAATCTTTTTTATTTTTAGTTTTCATATTTTTATATTGAGCGATTTTGTTTATAAGAGTTTTTGTTTAGATAGGTTTAAAAATGCGCTTTTTTCCTTGTTTTTATGGCTAAATTTGTATTGAGTAAAACAAAAGTAATGGAACAGTTAGAGATAATGAAATCTTTAGCTGATGAAGTTTCTTACTCATTTAAATCTAACCCAGAAGTTGGAAAGATACTACAAGATAAATGTTTTTTGAGCATTCATTCAGAGAATAATTTGAAGTTAGTAAGTTCTAAGAATGTTTGGTTTTTTTTACAAGGAAATAAAGAGATTCCAAAAGAAGTTAATAATTTTGTTGTGGATAATATTAATGATTTGAAGCTATTGTTAAAAGAGGATAGAAAAATTAATTTACTTTTAAGATTAAGATTGAGAGAGCATACCATTCATACTGGAAAGCATTTTGTTTTTGGTTTTTCAAGTAAAGCAGTAAATCAATTGCTTCCAGAATTAAGAGAAAATAAAAATATTAAAAAATTAGGAATTCATTTTCATAGAAAGACTCAAAATGTAAGTGAGTGGAATTTGAAAGAAGAGTTGGAAGATTCCATTGAAGATTTTTCTTTATTAGATTTTGTGAATATTGGGGGTGGAATTCCTGCAGAATATAAGAATTTTAGAAAAGAAGTTTCAGAACATATTTTTACAAAGATAAGAGAATTAAGGGAATTTTTGAATTCTAAGAATATTAAGATGATCATTGAGCCAGGAAGGTTTATTGCGGCTCCTTCAATAAAATTAGAAACTGAAGTTGTTAATGTTTATGATAGTAATGTAATTGTGGATGCTTCCGTGTATAATTCGGCAATGGATACTTTTGTAGCGAATATTAGGTTGTTAGTAGAAAATGAAAGAGAGAAAGGTTTTTGTTATACAATTAAGGGAATAACTCCAGATTCTTTAGATATATTTAGATATAAAGTTTATTTTGATAAAGAAGTTAAGGTTGGAGATAAGATTGTTTTTTTGAATGCTGGTGCTTATAATTTTTCTTCAGGTTATTTTAATTTGAGTAAAGTTGAGACAAAAGTTAAAGATCAAACTCTTCAATAAAATTTAAAATAGTTCTATATTTATCTAAAAATTTAAAACCTTTTTCAGTTAGAACTACAGTTTTTCCCTTTTTCTCTTCTTCTAGAACCATTCCTTTTTTTAATAAGTCCCCGTAGTATTGTTTGAATCTTAATGTAGATAAATTTGATCTTCTCAATAGAGGTGTTGTTTTTATGTTGGGATTATTTTGAACTATTTCTAAGATATCCTTCATAATTTCAAATTTTCCACGCTTCTTCATTTTAACCAATTCTCTTTGTAACTTTGTAAAATATTGTTAGGAATAATGATATTGAAATTAGATAAATTAAAATTTGATATAGTTGTAAAAGTTTGGGGATTAATATATCAATTATGTTTAATATTAGGAATAATGAAATTAAAATATAGATTACATACATGTTGCTTTTTTTGTTTCTAGAGCTTTTGTGAGCTAAGACCATTATTGCAATTATGAATGTTAATAACAAGAGGAATACTCCAAGGATTAGGAAAGTATTACTTGAGAGAGTAACTATTGCGGAAATTATTATAGCTAATAAATAAAACAAGTAAATTAATTTAGAGTTTCTCCATTTTTTCCAGAGCATGCTGTATAATAAATAGAAAATTGCCATTGAGCCAGCAAACATAAATATGAATAATGTAACTGCTCCGAAATGCATTAGTCCGAATTCGTGGGGCCTTGTTACCCCAAAAAACATGAGTAAGAATTTTATGAATGATCTAAAGAAAAATGCTATTGCGAAAAATAAAAAAGCTTCTCTAAAATATTTTATTCCCCGGTATTTTGATAACTCATATAATTCTTTTGTTCCAAAATAGATTAAGAGGGAACAAACTATTATTACAAAAGAGTATATTAGTTCTGTTCCAATCCCTGCAGACATCATTTGTCCTGAAAAGTGCATTGGTGGCATTTTTTTGTTATTGTTTTAACTTATTTAAGCGTTTTTAAACGGCATGGACCTTGGGTCCACCTCGTTTATAAAGAATTTGTATCATACTAAATAAAAAATACGGAGGTAAAAGAAAAATGAAAAAAATGAATATTGCCGTTGTGTTGTTGGTTGGCTTGATTGCAATGACAGGATTTGTTAGTGCTTATCAAGGGGATTATACAACAAAGGGTCCAAACTATTCTGAAGATAGACATGCAGAAATGGAGGAAGCATTTGATTCCTTAGACTACCAAACCTGGGTAGAATTAATGTCTAAGAATGGTAGACATCCCAGAGTTTTAGATGTTGTTTCAGAAGACAATTTTGAAACATTTGTTTTGGCTCACGAAGCAATGGAAAACGGAGATTATGAAACTGCATCTGAATTAAGGGCCGAATTGGGTCTTAATAATGGAGAAGGTCCGAGAGACGGAACTGGATTTGGTAAAGGAATGGGTCATAAAGGTAACTTTAGAGAAGGATTTGCTCGTGGAGAATGTCCTTTTGAGGGAAACTAATTCCCTTGTCCTTTTTTTAATTTTTTGTTAATAGAAAGATTTATAAATAGAGTTATTACTTTGAAATAGTAACAAATATGAGGTAAATAACAAAATGAATTATGCAAAAAGAATGGCTCAAGATGCCATAAAAAACATAAAAAAGAAAACTTACGATGCAACAGTAGGTGTCCCGTTAAAGATTGCGGGCGTTATGACTGGATTGGCTAGTTTAGGTGGAAATGAGCCAGGAATTTATGATAATATTAGAGCAATTTGGGAAGCACCCCAAATAGCATATAGTGCTGCTACTGACTTTTTTACTGTTCCTGCCGCAAAATTCTTAGTTAATGGTGGAATAGATGCTGTTAGTCTTATCGCAAATCCGGTTGACAATATTGCTAATAGGGATTTAGAGGCAATAATTGCTGCAGGAGTTTTGGGTGCCGTGGTTTGGAATGCAGATAAACCTTTCAAATTTGTAAAATACTGGAAAGGTCTTAGAAAAGAAAAGCAAGCCGAAAGAGCATCTTAAAATATTTTTTATTCTTTTTAATCACATAAGTTTTTATAAGCAATGCATTTTTCTAGGTTCTATGCAAGATTTATTTCCATTTGATTCGTATAGAAAGGGCCAGGATTCTTTTATTAGGGTCATAAATGCTGCTTTAAAGCATAAAAAAGATGTTTTGGCTAATGTTCCTACGGGGGTTGGAAAGACTGCTGCTACGTTAGCTCCTTGCTTGAAATACGCTTTGGAGAATGATAAACATGTTATTTTTTTAACTTCTAAACATACTCACCACAAGATTGCGATTGATACATTAAGAGAAATAAAAGAAAAACATAATATTAAAATTCAAGTTGCTGATTTTATTGGGAAAAGATGGATGTGTCCAAGAGAGGATATTGGAAATTTGAATTCGAATGAATTTAGGATGTTTTGTAAGAATGTTGTTGAAAATAAAGAGTGTGAGTTTTATAGAAATTATCATGACAAGTCAAAGATTTTTAAGACTAAAATTTTGATGGAAGATTTGAGAGATAATATTTATCATGTTGAAGAGTTAATAGAAAAATGTAGGAATGCCGAAATTTGTTCCTATGAAGCGGCTGTGGAAAACGCAAAGAAAGCTAGAGTTGTTATTTTAGATTATTTTCATGTTTTAAACCCTGGAACTAGGGAGAGATTTTTTAAAAAAATAAATAAAGAGTTAGAGAATTGTATTTTGATTTGGGATGAATCGCATAATTTGCCGGGAAGAGCAAGAGATTTGATGAGTGATAGTATTAGTAATTTTAGTTTGGATTTTGCTATTAAAGAAGCAGGAAAATTTAATCAAGAGTTAGAGCCAGAAATTGTTGAAATTAGAAATCAATTAATGTTGCTTAGTGAGAAATTAGGTTTGGAAAATAATGAAATTTTAATAACCAAAGATTCTTTTAAGAGTGTTGGGGATGGAACAATCTCAAAAATTATGAAAACTGCTGAAAGTGTTATTGAAGAAGAACAAAGGAGTTTTTTGAATGCTCTTGGTGGTTTTTTAATGATGTGGAAAAAAGATGATAAAAGATATTCAAGAATTTTAAAAAGAACTTCTACCCGGAGAGGAAAACCGGTTCTTACTTTATCCATTAATTGTTTAGATCCTAGTATGGTTTTAGAAGAGGTAATCAAGGGAGGACATTCAAATATTTTTATGTCCGGAACATTAAATCCTTTAGAAATGTATGAAGAGATTTTTGGTTTGGATTTACCTTTGAAGGTTGAGTATGAAAATCCATTTCCAAAAGAGAATCGGGTTGATTTGGTTGTTCCGGCAATAACTACAAAGTTTACACATAGAAGCAATGAGATGTTTGATAAGATTGCTGAAAACGTAAATGAATTAATTAGTATGATTAAAGGGAATAAAATATTCTTTTTCCCTAGTTATTATTTGATAGATAAGGTTAAGGATAACTTAGAAGGAGAAAATATATTTTTTGAAGAAAGTGGTATGGATAAGCATTCAAGAGAGGGTTTACTTGAAAGATTTTCTAGTCTGAAAGATAAGGGGGCTAGTTTGATTGCTGTTTCTTCTGGAAGTTTTGGGGAGAGTATTGATTTGACAGGAGATAAATTAAAGGCGGTTATTGTTGTAGGAGTTCCTTTTGCTAAATCAGATTTGGAGAGCAAGGAAATAATTAGATATTATGATGAGAAGTTTGGGAAAGGTTTGGAGTATGGTTATTTGATTCCTGCGTTTACTACGCTTTTCCAGAATGTTGGTCGTTGTATTAGGAGTGAAAAAGATTCTGGAGTTATAATTTATTTAGATGAGAGATATGCTTGGGGGAATTATAGGAAATATTTCCCTAAGAGTATTGAATTAAGGGGTTCTAGAGATTATAATGAAGTTAGAGATTTGATTTCTGAAGTGAATGGGAAAGTTTAAAAATGGATTGTTGTTCTTTTTTTTATGGCAAAATTTACACCTAAAGACCTTGTGAAGTTGGCTGGGATGATTGAGGAATGGGAATTTAAGCCCTGGACTCTTAAAAAAAATGATGAAAAAGGAACCTTGACAGGTAAGTTGTTAAATACAGATATAGTGGTCGATATTTCTTATAATATCAGTAGAATGCATGCCGATGGAAGGATCTTCAGATGGGACATTTGTGCATCTTCTAATGGCACCATTCTAGGGGACGCATTCTACAGTCAAATAATGGGAAAACCTTATCAATTTTCAGAGGGAGGAGATGATTCTGTAAGACAATCTTATATAAAAATATGGGAAAAGTATATGGCGGGGATAGAGGACAGGCGTGAAGAAAGTCTTGATACTGCCAGAAAACTTTTGGAAGAGAATAGTTAATTTTAAAAGTTCTTTAGTATAATTTGTATTAATGGATTATAATAAGTTAAAGTTTAAAGCTGGTTTGGAAATACATCAACAGTTAGAAACAAATAAATTATTTTGTTCTTGTCCTTCTGTTTTAAGAGATGAAAAACCAGATTTAATAATTAAAAGAAGATTAAGAAGTTCTGAAGGTGAATCTGGAGAGAAAGATGTTGCCGCAGAGTTTGAGGCGTTAAAGAATAAAGAATTTATTTATGAAGGTTATAATGATTCTAATTGTTTAGTTGAGTTTGATGAGGAACCCCCACATGATATGAATGAAGATGCTTTAGAAATAGTTTTACAAGTGGCTTTATTATTAAAATGTAAATTGGTTGATGAGATCCAAGTTATGAGAAAAGTTGTTGTTGATGGTTCAAATACTTCTGGATTTCAAAGAACTGCTTTAGTTGGTTATAATGGTTATCTACAAACAAGCAGAGGAAAAGTTGGAATTGCTTCTGTTGCTGTTGAAGAAGATGCAGCAAGAAGGATAAAGACAGATAAGAATTCTGTTGTTTTTAGATTAGATAGATTGGGAATTCCTTTGATTGAGATTGCTACTGATCCAGACATAAAAGATCCCGAGCATTGTAAGGAGGTAGCTGAGAAATTAGGAATGATTTTACGTAGTACGGGTAAAGTAAAAAGAGGTTTGGGGACTATAAGACAGGATGTTAATGTTTCTATTAAGAATGGAAATAGGGTTGAGATTAAAGGTTTTCAAGATTTGAGAAGTATGATTAAGATTATTGAAAGAGAAGTTAAGAGACAACAAAAAGGAAATGTAAAGAAAGAAGTTAGAAAGGCAGAATCTGATTTTTCTACTTCGTTTTTGAGACCAATGCCGGGAGCCGCAAGGATGTATCCTGAGACAGATATAAAACCGGTTTTAGTTGATAAGAAATTGTTAAAGCAAATTGCGTTACCTGAATTATTGGATGAAAAAGTTTTGAAGTTAGAGACACAGGGAGTAAATCCCGATTTGGCAAGAGTTTTAGTTAAGGAAGGGATATTCTTAGATGAGTTTGAATATAATTTAGATAAAAATCTAATTGCTTCTGTGTTAGTTGAAATGCCAAAAGATATTAAGAAGAGGTTTAATTTAGATTATCATTTTACTACGGATGATTTTTTAGTGGTTTTAGAGAATTTAGATAATGGAAATTTAAACAAAGAAAGTGCATTTGAAGTTTTAACGGAGATTGCTCAAGAGAAGAAAATCGACATCTCTAAATACAAACAAGTTGATTTTAAAGATTTGGAAAAAGATATTAAATTAATTGTTGAAAAGAATAAAGAGTTGAGTATTGGTGCTTTAATGGGCATTGTTATGAATAAGTATCGTGGAAAGGTAGAAGGAAAGGTTGTTTCTGAATTGATTAGTAAATATCTAAAGTAAATTTTATAAAGGAGAGAAGTAGTTTTATTGGAATGAATCGAGCAAAGTTAAATTATTTTGTGGACTTGGGATTATTTATTTCTTTTATTTTAGTTGCATTGACAGGAATAATTAAATTCCCTTTGTTTGGACTGAGAAAAGTTTATTTTTGGAATATGCATATAATTCACGATTGGAGTGGAATTATTTTAACTTGTTTAGTTTTGATTCATTTAATTTTACATTGGAATTGGATTGTTAGTATGACCAAGAGTTTTTTTAGGAAAAGAAAATGAAATATGGAATATTTATTTTTTTGGTTTTTATTTTAGTTGTTAGTGGTTGTACTTCTGAGAGGCATAGTGAAGTAATAACAGAAGAAAGTGAAGGCTGCGTTTATAATGGAGTTAGTAATGACCCCTATCCTGGACAATGTGGGCATTATGTAGATGAAGATAATAGCGGATTTTGTGACCTAGGAGAGTAGTTCTTTTATTTTTGGCATTAAGTCTATAAAATCGGGAGATATTGGATGTTGTTCTAATTCTTTTATGGGAATCCATTTGATATGATCAAAAACTTCTGGTTCGTTGTTTTTTGGAGTTCCTTCTAGAATTGTTGTTGTGAATTTATGGGCAATTGCAATTCTCCCATCGGGGATTGTGAATGAAATGTTCCCAAAGTATTTTGGTTCAGAAATTTTTATATCATTACCAAGTTCCTCATAAGTTTCTCTTTGTGCTTCTCTTTTTAGTTCTTCAATAGTTGGTTTTAATGGGTCTTTACAATTTTCTACTTTTCCGCCCGGAGTTTCGTAGTGTTTATGGTTTTTCTTGAATAACATTAGAATTTCTTTTTTATTATTAATTACTAAACATCCGGAGAGTATTAATATTTCCATTCTTCGATAAACCTGTCAACAAATCCCTGAGTGTATTCGTATCTATCTTTAGCTAATTCTTGCGCAAATTTGGTGTGAAAAGTATTTGGTTTTAGTTTGAGTATTTTTTCAAAAAAGTGATTTATTGCAGTGTCTACTTTTCCAGTATAGGCCTTACCCGGCTTTATATTTGGATCATATAAGGGATTTTTGTTTGCGATACTTTGTGCGATTACTCTAGAAATGGCAATGGCACCAAGTGCATCTAGCCTGTCTGCATCTTGTAAAATTTTTGCTTCTTTTGTTTCTGGATTTAATCTTTTACTATATCTATGGACTTTTATGCAGTGTACAACATTATTTATTTTTTCTTTTGGAAAACTAATTTCATTTAGAATTTTTGGTGCTAATTTTGATCCTTCCTCCGCATGGCATAATCCTGTTTCTTCTTGTTTTTTTCTGCATACATCATGCAATAGTGCTGCTGCCTTAACCACTTCTAAATCTGCTTTTTCGGCATTTGCTATTCCTACAGCCAAATTAAATACTCTTTCAGTATGATCAAACCCATGCCCCTTTCCATCTTCAAAATAAGGCCTTATTTTTTCTTTTAATATTTCCATCATGCTGTAGGTTTTGTCATTCTAACATTCTTTATTAGTAAAGGAGCTAGATGACAAGGAGTTTCTGCTTCCCAAGAAGTGATTTGTTCGATTTCGTTTCCAAATACTGAAATGTTTTTTAGCATATTAAGAACGTTTTCAGAGACTCTTAAGTTTTTTATTGGTTCGGAAATCTCTCCGTTTTTTATTAAGAACATTCCATCTCTAGGAATTGTTGAAAAATCTCCTGTAGAATAATTTTGGAATCTAGTATACCAAACGTTTGAAACATAAATTCCGTGTTTTATTTCAAATGGGTTTCCTTGTTTTCCGTTTAGGATTAAGTTACTTGGATTTTGAGATATTATCCCTGCGTTCCCCGTTGATTTTGTTTTGTGTCTTTCTGCAGATGAGTGATTGTGTAAGAATGTTTTTAAAACTCCGTCTGTTATTACTTCTGTTCTTTGTCTAGGATATCCTTCTGCATCAAAAGGCGAGCTTGCTACTCCGTTTTGAAGGGCCCCATTGTCTATTAAATTGAAATTTCCTAAATTTTCCCCAAGTTTATCATTAAAAAAAGACATTCCTGATTCAACATTAAAAATAGATAGTGCATCTCCAACATTGTCTAGAATTGGAGCAAAAGCTAATGGAGAAAAAATAACATCATAGTTTCCGGGAGTCCCTCCTTTTGGGTTTGCCGAAAGTTTTGCTATTTCCCCTGCTTTTTCTGAAGCTTCTTCATAATTGAAATTTTTTAGCATTGAAGATGTAACAGTTTTGTGACCGGATGCTTCTTTTGTGAAAAATGATCTTAATGATAAATACAAAGAACTTGAATCATATTCTTGTTGTATTCCGGTTGAAGTTAGGATTAGGGTTTTGCCCGTTGAAGATTGAAATGTTCCTGCTGTTCTTTTAGCATTTTTTAGTGCTGAGTTTATTGAAGTGTTTACTATTTCGATTGGATCTATATCTAATATTTTTTTATCATAAATATTTTCTACTTTTGGATACTTAAATTTGTTTTCTGGGATTCCTACATAGGAAGTGTTTTTTTGTGCCGTTCTTAAAAATTCTAGTATTTTTTTTACGGTTTTATTTATTGTTTCCTCATCAAACTCTTTTAATGAAGTTGAAACTAGTTTTTTATCTTTAGCAACAAAAATATCTATTAATTGACCAGTTTCTATGCCTGTTTTTACAATTTTATTATTAACAAACTTAATCATGGACTCATCTATATCAATTTTTTTTAGGACAACATCATCTACCCCGTTTCCCATAAGTTTTTTTCTTATTAAATCTAAAGTTTCCATTGTTTTTTAAGTTTAGAATAGTTTATTTAAAATCATCGATTTTCTTTTGACCAAAGCAGATATCATAAAAATCACATTGGCCCGTAGACCATTTACATAATGGAGAGGTTTTCAAAGGATATTCTCTTATGTCTTCTGATTTTGTGTTTTCTTGGATTAAAGCACATTCATCTATTGCATGCTGTATTAAGTCTTGGTCCACTTTTAGATATTTTGTTCCGTGTTTGAGGAAGTCTATGCCAACCAAATCTGGATGTTTCCCATGTTTTTCGAAGTAGAGTAATGCGTAGATTGCTAGTTGTAACCTGTATTCATCGGAGATTTTATCTCTTTTAGATGTTTTATAGTCCATCAAAGAAATTTCACCATTGATATCATGAACTGCATCTATAAATCCTTGAACTTTATGTTTTTCTGATACAAAACGTACTTCAGTTAGGGGTTTTAGTAGATTAAATGCATCTTGGAAAGTCATGTGATCATTTTGTTTTAACCTTATTCTGCTTAGCAAGGATTCAAACCAATTATTTACCATTTCTTGAGATTCCTTAAAATAAAAATCTAGCTTGGGTTGTCCAAGGTGTAAATCATATAATTTTGATAGTTTTTTATTCCATTCATCTTTGAACATACTTTGTAACAAAACGTTCAGTTCGAATTCTATATGTTCGTGAGTTATGGAGGCAATATCCAATTTAAAGAAATTTTCTAAAACGGTATGAACTATGTTTCCTCGTATTAAATGTATTGAACCTTGGGTGGGTAATTTTTTGATATAATGATAATAATATTTTCTAGGACATTGCTTATATGTGTTTATTGAGCTTGGAGATTGTGTTCTTTGTGCCATTCTATAGATAAACAAGGGAGTTTTTTAAAAGGTTTACTTAAGTGGAGAATATAGTTTATTTATTTAATTTGTCCAAAAAAGATTGGGGGATATTTCTTATTAAATTACACATTTTTCTGCTCGATACTGCGATGAGTAAGAAAGATAGAGTTAAGAAGATTTTTGCTAAAATGTGTGCGAGGCTATCACTTATGATACTGAAATCCACTAAGACTAGAGAAATTAATGCAACAAAGATCATTAATACGCCAAAATTCATCCAAACTTGAGAATCTCTTAATCTACCATTTAAGTGAAAAAATAACATTATTGGGCAGAATAAACCAAATGCTCCGATGAGTAATGCTAAAATCCCTATAAGCTGTCCATTGATCATTACTATTAATTTTGGGGAAGTTTTTTTATAAGGTTTTCTACTTTTTTTCTTATTTTTTCTACAACTTTATCTGTCTTTTGTAGATAGTGCTCTTTAGATGAAAGATCTTTTATATTCCAAGAAATTGTTTTTAGATTTTTATGGTGTTTGAAAACTTGGGAAGGGACATTTGCGGCTACATTTACTAATATGTCTGTCTCTTTTAGTAGTTTATCGGACATTGCCCTCGGTTTTCCAATTATTGTTAGGTTATTTCTCTTTGCAGAATTTAAGATGTTTTTTGAAATCGGGTTTCCTTCAAACAATCCTGCGGAAGAAACTTTTATTCTTTTGTTTTTGTTTAGCTGTTTGAATAATGCTTCTGCAACTTTACTTCGAAATCTATTGTGTTTGCAGACAAATAAAATTTTCATATTGATTTTTTATTTTTTGAATATATAAAACTTATTAGAAAGGTTTTTAAATAAAAAAATCAAAAAAAGTCTTAGAGGTGAGTGTTAATGATTAAAAAGGTTAAATCTTCAAATAAGGGAACTAGAGTTTTATTGATTATTAGTGGACTGATTTCGATTTTGCTTGCTTACTTACTATGGCAAGGAATTTGGACAATAGAGATGATTATTGCAATTATATTGTTCCTTGCAGGATTATTTAAAATAATTATTGGAGCAACAAAGTAAAGGAGGTGAAAAATAAATGCCAGCAAAAAAAGCTACGCCAGCAGCACCTAGAACATGCACTACTGGAGCAATGAAATGGGTTTGGGGAATAATAACAATTCTATTAGGTATTTCCTTATGGATGAGTTACCTATCACTTGAACAATTCTTTGCGATTGTATTCGTATTAATAGGACTTAAAAGGCTCTGCGGATTTTACCACCATTGCTAATCCCTATTTTTCTTTTTTTCTTTTTCAATAGATTTATAAATCTAAATTTTCTTTTTTAATTTATGAGGTTGGTAGATAAATTAGTTTTTTTGGTTATTGTTATAATAGTTATTTCGGGGTATTTTTATTATAAGGGAGAATTTGATCTGAATTATTTTGATAAAGAATTGACAAGCAGAGAATGTGCTGATCAAGGCGGGGAGATTATTAATTCTTTGAATTCTGAGTGTGAGACTAAAGAGTTAGGAGATATCTCAGATTTGACATGTCCGTGTGTTTGTTGTGAAAAAGAGTAATGTTTAAATATCTGAGAGTTATAGTTTTGTTATGGAAGGAAACACATTTTATTGCAATAATTGTAGTTATCGTTGGACTAATCGAAGAAATGTTGAACCTAAGACTTGTCCAGGATGTAATAGCACCTTAATTTTAGATGAAACTGAAAAGAATAAAAGTATACTAGAAAAGGAAGATATTGATTTTATTGAGTCAGAAAAAGAGAAAAGAATGGATTTATTGCCAAAAGAGGATTAATTAATATATAGTTTTTTGTTCTATAATCTTTTTAAGTGGGATACTTTTCCTACCTTTATGGATGATGACTTTCTTAATGTGAATCCCAAGTACGAGCCAGTAGGCAAATGTAAGAAATGTGGGAATAAATCTCCTGCAAAGGACTTTAAGATAGATGACGAATTAGGGATAATGGTTTGTTCTGCTTGTTTTAAATCTTCAACAAAAAAATTTGTGATAAAGAAAAGCGTGCCTGAGGAAAAAGAGGTAACTTCTGGGGAAAAAGAGGTGATCCCTAGAACTATTGTCATTGATGGTGAAGAAGACGTTCTTAGTAGAATTGGAAGGTCATCAAGATTAGAGGAGAAGAAAGAAGTTAGAAAAGAGGAAGAGTATGAAAGATTAACTTGTTATAATTGTGGTTTTGGTTTTAAATTTAATAAAAGAAAAAACTGGCCATCTGTTTGTCCGAGTTGTGGTATAAATATTAGAGAAGTGAAAAGAGGAATTTTTAAACATTAAGAAATTCTGATATTTTTTAGTCTTACAGTTGGACCACCCATTAATACTGGAATTCCTTGCATTGGTTCTCCTTTCCCGCACGTTCCCGCAAAGAAAGTTAGATTGTTTCCAATTAAGTCAACTGAAGACCATAATTTTGGAGTTGTTAGTTCTAACGTTGGGGATTTGACAGGTTTTGTTATTTCTCCATTTTCAATTAAGTATGCTTCATTTCCAACGTATTTTTGTTGGAATCTTTTGTCATCAATATTCCATTCCATAAAGTTTTTTATGTAAATTCCTTTTTTTGTTTCTTTTATTATCTCTTCTTCTGAGATTTTTCCGGGCTTTAGATAAGTGTTAGCCATTCTAACCATTGGTTCTACAGAATAATGATTTGCTCTTGATGAACCATTGCTTTTTATGTTCATTTGTTTTGCTGATTGTCTATCATGAAGGAAATCGTTTATTTTTCCGTTTTTGAATAGTACTCTTTCACTTGCTTTAACCCCTTCGTCATCATATAGATAGAATCCAAAGCTTTTTTCTATTGTTGGGTCATCTACTATTGTTACGTTTTCTGAGCCTAATTGTGTGTTTAGCATTTCTGGAGTTATGAATGATTCTCCTGCTTGTGCTGCTTCTCTTCCAAAGATTCTATCTGCTTCTGTTGGGTGGCCACATGCTTCGTGAACTGCTATTCCGGTGACTTCTGGACCGATTACTATGTCTAATTCTTCTTTAGGGGTTTGTACTCCCTTGGTTAGATTTTTTCTTAGTGCCTCAACTTCTTTTTGAATTTCAGATTGTAAATTCCATTCTTTTAAAATTTCATATCCGGTTGTAGCGCCTTTTTGTAAATATCTTTGTATAGCTTGATCTTTTTCGATGATTGTTAGGAAATAAAAGAAATTTATTCTTGGTAGTATTGAAGTTATTTGTGAACCTTCAGTATTTACGAAGTATTTTTCGGTGATATTATCTGAAAGTGAAAGGTATTTATGATCTGATTTTATTTCGTTGTCTATTTCTTTTAGTAATTTTAATTTTTCTTCTTGTGAGACGTCTTGTATCTTTTGTTTTTGTGTTACTTCATGAGTCTTTTTTATTGGAGTTTCTTCTGAGAAAGTTATTTTTTCTGAAATTCTAGATGCTCTTTGAGTTATACTCACGGAACGTTCTAATTGTTCTTTAATTTTTTCTTTTGTTAAATTGTTAATTGAAACAAATCCTAAGTTGTTTTTAATTAAAAATCTAATTCCGAGTCCTAAAGATTGATCGAAGCCAGTTATTTCTGGATTTGAGTCTTTTAGTATTATTCCTGTAGAGGAATGGTTTTCCAATCTAGCTTCAGCGTAGTCTACACCTTTTTTTTGTAGAAATTCAATTGAAAAGTCTGCTAGATCCTTGTACATTTTATATGGGATACTTTTTGGGTATTTAAGTTTTTATATTTTGTGCTTTTTTTACATCCATGAGTGCTATTTTCTCTTCTACTTCGGATAATCTTGTTGAATAGGATTTTAGCATGTTTTCGTATACTCTTGTTTCATATTTTCCTTCTGTTACATAGGCTTTTTGGGTTTCTGCCATTATGTTTCTTAGTTTTTCTCTTTCTTC
>Ga0233437_1004905_pt1 | contig 15206 bp, 17 predicted proteins | sample SI_122_August201_FD_182714 | JGI IMG/M metagenome (GOLD analysis project Ga0233437, IMG submission 182714) | Seawater microbial communities from Saanich Inlet, British Columbia, Canada - SI_122_August2016_200_MG | ecosystem: Environmental > Aquatic > Marine > Inlet | place: Canada: British... | reverse complement strand
TAAAAGCCTGACCCTTGAGGAAAGGACTGCCATGGCCAATACAAAAAGAGCAGATCTTTTTATTTCCCTTCATGTCAATGCAGCTAAAAATAGAAAACTTAAAGGCATTGAAACCTATATCTTAAACCTTGCCACGGATAAACAGGCCATTGCCGTTGCCGCAAGGGAAAATGCAACATCTGAAAAAAATATCTCTGATCTGGATTTAATTTTAAGTGATTTGATGCAAAATACAAAGATTGAAGAATCCACACGACTTGCAAATCTTGTGCAGAATAATTTTATAAAAGGTATGAGAAAAAAATATTCAGGAATCAATAATTTAGGTGTTAAACAGGCCCCTTTTTATGTTCTACTGGGTGCCAGAATGCCTTCTATCCTTATTGAAACATCATTTATCAGCAACAAGACAGAATGCAAGCGGCTCATGAGCGATTCCTACCAAACCGCCATTGCCTCGACCATCACTGATGGAGTCGAAAAATATATAAATGAAACAAATCCCAAAAAATTATAATTTATGCTAAAGGAGATCACCATGTCTTTTGAAAACATTATTCTTGAGGTTGACAACTCAATTGCAACCTTGTTTTTTAACCGCCCTAAAGCGCTTAATGCACTCAACAATGCTCTTTTTGATGAAATGGACATAGCACTTGATCAAATAAGTGACAATAAAAATATAAGGGTACTCATCCTTACCGGCGCAGGTGATAAAGCATTTGTTGCCGGAGCAGATATTGCCGAACTTGTAAAAATGAACCCCCTTGAAGGGAAAAGCTTTTCACGAAAAGGCCAAAAAGTTTTTTCAAAGATTGAAGCGCTTCCTATCCCTGCCATTGCCGCAGTAAATGGATTTGCTTTGGGGGGAGGATTAGAAGCAGCTCTTGGCTGTGATTTTATTTATGCTTCGCAAAAAGCGCTTTTCGGTTTGCCGGAAATCAACCTGGGATTGATTCCAGGGTTTGGCGGTACACAGAGACTGGCAAGGCGAATTGGTGAAAGCCGTGCAAAAGAGATGATATTTACAGGTCAAAATATTAATGCACAAAAAGCACTGGAATATGGTATTGTCAATAAGGTCTGCGAACCGGACAAACTCATGGAAGATGTCCTAAAAACAGCTAATCTCATTGCCACAAAAGGCAAGATCGCCTTACAATCTGCAAAAGAAGTCGTTAAAACCGGCCTGAACGCTGATCTTGAAACAGGAAACAGGATTGAAAACAATGCCTTTGGCCTTACCATGGCAAGCGATGATGCAAAAGAAGGCACCCATGCTTTTCTTGAAAAAAGAAAGGCTGTGTTCAAAGGAGAACGATATTAGACAAAAGGAGTTGCCCCTATGTTTGTTGAACAAATATCCATATTTATTGAAAACAAGGAAGGAAGGCTTGCAGAAGTTACCGGCATTCTAAGGGATGCCAATGTCAATATAAGAGCATTGTCCCTTGCCGACACAACCGATTTTGGTGTATTTCGCCTGATCGTCAATGACAATGACAAAGCAGAAAAAGCCCTTAAAAAAGAAGGGTTTAAGGTGGGAAAAACCCAGGTTCTTGCCGTTGAAGTGATGGATGAGCCCGGTGGACTGAACGAGATCTTAGACCCGTTTTTAGAAAATGAAATCAACCTGGAATACATGTATGCCTTTGCAAACCCAAAGGGCAAAAACGCCATCATGATTTTCCGGTTTGATGACCTTGACAGGGCCTTGAAAATTCTATCCGAAAAAAATATTAAAGTCTTCACCAGACAGGAACTCAGCAATTTATAGCTTAGGATCGGCTCCAAAATTACTTGACTTTTGTTTTCAAAATACCCAGTTTTTTAAGGGGTTTGGGAAACAATTTAGATCAAGTTATTTTGGAACGATTCCTTAAATACAAAAAGGGTGTAAAACAAATTGTTTTACACCCTTTTTGTTAAATACGTCTAACTAAAGCTGTATGGCTTAATGTCCACCAAGTGCTTTAACGGCAGGAGCGATAGCTGGATGAACAAAAAGAAGTATCATTGCAACAACCAGTGCATAAATACAAAGAGACTCGATCAATGCCAGACCAATCAGCATGTTTACCTGAATTTTACCGGCTGCTTCAGGATTTCTTGAAATACCGGCCATTGCGCCGTTCAAACCCAAACCCTGGCCAATGCCGCATCCAAAAGCTGCAATACCGATGGCAAGACCTGCTGCCCATACACTACCAACTAGAAATTCCATGTTTTACTCCTTAATATAATTAAAATGTAATAATATAAAATAACGGGCTTCTTCCCAGTTCCCGTAAAACTCTTATGTCAAGGCTATTGCCTTTTAATGTGCTTCTTCGATTGCACCTGCAATATACATGGTGGGCAGCAAGAAAAATACAATTGCCTGAATCAAAGAGACCAAAATACCCATTGCCATGATAGGCAGCGGCACTAAAAATGGACCGGCCAGTCCTAGTAAAATTAATACAACAAGTTCATGACCCATCATATTTCCAAAAAGACGCAGGGTCAGTGACAGGACTCTTGCCATATGCCCGATAACCTCTATAATGAGAAACAGTGGCATCAAGGCAGGAACAGGGCCTAAAAAGTGTTTGATGTATTTAATCCCATGCATTTTAATGCCGATCACATGACTCCATGTTACGGCAATAATAGCCAGGGCCACTGTGGTGTTAATCGCTGCTGTCGGCGGATAAAATCCGGGGATCAATCCAAACAGATTTCCCAAAAGGACAAACAAAAAGATGGTCAATAACAAGGGAAAAGATTTTCTTCCCTCATCACCGGTTATACCTACCATAAATTCTTCAAGCCCGGATATCAGAACTTCAAATACATTCTGTAGAGGCTTGGGGACCATGGAAATACTTTTTCCAGCCAGCCAACCTAAAATAATCAAAATAACCATCGCCAGCCACATATATGTAACATGCGGATGAGCCGCAGCCCATTCTTCCATTCCAAATATCCCGAACAATGACGTCATAAACAAATATGGATGCTCCACTTATACTGCCTCCTTGAAGAATATTTTTTTTAATTCAAGTGCCGTAGCCAAAAACACACTTGCAACAACTACGGAAAGGCCTGCCAAAAGGCCTACCGGGTGAACGATATGTTTCGATATCAGCAGGAAAATCAACACCCCGCTTATGACAAATCGAATATAATATTTAACCAGCACATTGCTAACAATTGACCGTCCTTTTTCTGATACAGTATCAGGATGAAACATGGTTTTTAATGTCCGTTTCAAAAGATGAAAATTGATAGCAACAATTAAACCGCCCAGGATGATGCCCATGGCAAATTTAACAGGGGTCATAGCAAGACCTATAATTCCTCCTATCAGAAGGATCAGCCAGTTAGACCTTGTTATAAAATCAATTAACTTTTGCAGGTCCTGCATTAATACTTTTTTCCCTTTTGCCCTGCTCTGTAGATATTGCTGAATCCTGCAGCAATACCGAATGCTAAACCAATAAGCAGCAAAACAGGCTGTGTATCAAATTTTTTATCCAGCCAAAATCCAATTCCAAGGCCGATGAAAATGGCAAGCGCCACTGATATTCCCAAGCTAGCAAAATATCCGAGTTCTCTGATGGTTTTACCGGTTTCCTTTTTCATCTTCTGCCTATAATAATTTTTCCTTTGGCTCTCAAAGATCAATTTATCTTGAAAGCAAATAACATATGCTGAATTTCAAGTCAATGTGAAAAAGCATTAAATTACGCTTAATAATCCTTCCTGGCTGTTCCGGGTAATTTTTGCTATTGTACGGGTGCATACATAGTTCAAATTCATTCTTTTTGCACAGGTTGAGAATCTTTTTTGTTCAGGCAGATGAGCTGCTTGCCATCAGGTTAAAACCACCGGTAAATGGTCGATATAGAGCCCTTCATGAGTTTAAACCATGGAAATAACACATGCAAACCTGCCCGTTGTTTTTTCTCCACGGAAAGAATAAAATTCCCCTGTATTACATTTTGTGCAGATTTCCATATTTTCAATATGCTCTTTTTTCACACCTTTTTTAAGGAGCTGGTCAAGGCTGATTTTCCAGAAATTAAAATTATCTTTGTTTTTGCTTTTATACTTCCATAAATCCTTAGGGATCTCATCCTTATAATTTATGAATTCAGAACAACAGGGACCAAGAGAAGGTGAAATACCGGCCATAATATTTTCAGGCCGACAGCCAAACTTAAGGAGCATTTTATCCAGAGTTTTGCCTATAATATTTTTAACACTTCCCCGCCACCCGGAATGAATATTTCCAATCACTTTTTTTTTATGGTCATACAACATCACAGCTTGACAATCTGCCACCTGGATAACAAGAGACACATTTTTTATATCAGTAATAATTCCATCTGCTGTAAAGGTTTCAATATTGGATAAATCTGTTTTTGATAAATCAATTTCATCCTTTTTCAACACTTTAATGGAATCCTTGTGCACCTGATTTAAAAAAACAAAAGGCGTTAACCCCATTTTTCTTATAATGATCTTCCGGTTTTTTGCAATAGTCAATTGCTCATCACCTGAATTGATACCGATATTCAGAGAGTTGAAAGCACCTGTACTTTTTCCGCCCGCCCTTGTAAATATGCCGTGAACTATGGAGGACTGATTTTTATAATGTTCAAACTCATAGATCTTGATATCATTGCTTTCCATAATAAAGATTACCGATACGTTCTATGATTTTTGTAGTGGAAATATCAGGTTCCAGGCAAACCCTTTCAATATATCCTCCATTTTTTTTTACAAAATCCGCTCCTATGATCTTATCTTCCGGCCAGTCCGCACCTTTAACAAGCACATCAGGACATATGGCCTCAATTAAAAGTTCAGGATCAGGCTCATCAAATACAACTACATGGTCAATACAGCTAAGAGCCGACACAACTATAGAGCGGTGATCCTGGCCTATCACGGGCCTTTTTTCTCCTTTGATTTTCTTTACTGAGCTATCGGAATTCAAGCCGAGAATAAGAATGTCCCCGAGGCTTGCGGCATGGGTCAGGTATTTTACATGACCCGCATGCATAATATCAAAACACCCATTCGTAAATACAATTGATTTTTTTGCATCTTTGTATTGCCTGGATAGTATTTTAATCTCTGAAAAGCCGGCAAGTTTATCCATATATATCTTTTCTCCGATCCTTACTGCAGGGGATTGATGTTCTGGCTTTTTTAACAAGGCCTGGATTAATATCTGCAAACGAAATTGTCTCACTGCTTCCAGTCTCTGTCAGGATATTTCCCATTGGATCGACAATCATGGACATCCCGGGAAACTTTAAATCGCCCTCCATTCCTGTTCGGTTTGAACAAACCATAAACAATTGATTTTCAATGGACCGGGCTTTGATCAGTGTTTTCCAATGCTCTTTTCGTGATTCAGGCCACTGGGCAGACACTAGGATCATTTGTGCATCCGCTAAACACAAAGATCTGGCAAGTTCTGGAAACCTCAAATCATAACAGATCATCAACCCAAGCTTTCCAAAGCTTGTGTCAATCGTAACAATCTTATTCCCGGCAGTGTAATACAGATGTTCGCCCGTCAGCCTGAAAAGGTGAAGTTTTCTATATCTTGCCTTGATCTTTCCATCCACATCAATGAACACCATGGTATTGTATATTTGATCTTTTTCTTTTTCAGGAAGAGATCCAGCAATTGCAATCCGGTTTTTTTTAGCAAACAAAGAAAGGCTTTCCAGGATCTTTTGTGTGAAGATTGAATGTTTGCTTAAGCTTTCATTATCAAAAGAGCAGGAAAACATTTCCGGCAGGACAGCAAGAGTAACCTTTTTGGATACAAGTTTTGCAAGATGTCCAAGAACTGTATCCAAATTGGTTTCATTCTGCCCGCTTTTCACATCAAACTGAACAGTGCCTGCTTTAAAATGATTTTTCAAATTTTTTTCATCCCTTAAAATAATTTTTATTATCAGAATATTTGCCACATATTAATTTAATCTAAGGATATAGATTCACTATTTCATCGTCAATTCTTTTATCTACATCTTTCTTTTTGTTAACACAATACTATTAAAAAGGTATTCTCCCATTAATACTTGTAGCGGCTTGACTTTTCAGCATATATTAATTACTTTCTTTCTTAAGGAGTAGAATAAAAAAATTAATACTTGTGACTCCATTAAAAGGATTCACAAAATTATTCTAACTCGACTTAAGTATGACATCTTTATATAAAATTTCAAAAAGAGGGAAAAAATGACACCAATTAATTCTTTTCTCAAAGGCAAACACATACTGGCTGTTGACGATGAATGGGATGTCATTGAAACCATACAGGAAATTCTTGATGAAGCAAAAGTAGACTATGCACAGGATTATGAGACTGCTTTAGAAAAAATTCTTGAAACCCAATATGATCTTGCCATCCTGGACATTATGGGAGTCAACGGGATTAAGCTTCTTGAAGAGTGTGTAAAAAAAGACATTCCCGCCATCATGTTGACGGCAAATTCCATGAATCCACAGTCCTTGGTCGAATCCATCAAAAAAGGTGCTATTTCCTATCTTTCAAAAGAGCATTTAAGTGTACTTGATTCATTAGTAAGTGAACTTTTGAATAAACATAAACAAGGCAGATCCACCTGGAAATTTTCCTTTGAAAAACTGGGAAGCAGTTTTAACAGTCGGTTTGGTAACAACTGGAAAGATGACGACAAGGAATTCTGGGATAAATTTGATAAAAATTATTATATCTAATCAGAAATATTTTTAACTATTCAGCTCTTATGTTTGAAACCGCCCCTGTCCGATGGATATTTTTGTTCGATGCTAAACGCTTAACCTCCTGCAAATATCCATCAGACAGGGCTCTGAGATAACGTCTTTTAACGGGCTAAATAATTACAAATATTTTTTCTAACCCATAATAAAAAGCCGGAATTTAACAGGATCACAGTGTTAAATTCCGGCTTTTTAGCGTAAGACGATTGTTTATCCAAAATTTCAGTAGGCTTTAAAGCATCATGTGGGCTAAAAATAGTGAAATCGCTGGAAACAATACAATCAGTGTTAAACGAATAATATCAGCTATCCAGAAAGGTGTTACACCCTTAAAGATGGTGCTGACTTTTACATCAGGCAATACAGCCTTGAGTACAAACACGTTTAATCCCACAGGCGGTGTGATCAAACTTATTTCAGTAACAACAACCACTACGATTCCGAACCATATTAAATCAAAACCAAGTGCCTGTATCATGGGGTAAAAAACAGGAACAGTTAAAACAATCATGGACATACTTTCCAGGATGCAGCCTAAAAGAACATAGACCAGCATAAGAATAAGCACCACTACAAAAGGTGAAACATCCCAGCCCAATACAAACTCAGCTAATGCATCGGGCATACCAACCACATTAACAAAGTTGGCAAAAATCATTGAGCCAATCAGCAGAAAAAAGATCATGGCTGTTGTACTTGCTGAATCAACTAAAACCTTTTTTAATATCTGCAAGGTAAGTTTTTTACGAAACAGGGTAAAAAAGAAAGCGCCGGTAGCGCCAATTCCCGCGGCTTCAGTGGGTGTAAAAATTCCTGCATAAATTCCTCCCATGACAATAAAAAACAGGAGCAATACTCCCCAAACCCCTTTAAGGCTTCTGAATCTGTCAGGCCACGAGACCCGTTCTCCTCTGGGACCAATTTTCGGATTAATCTTTGTTGCGGCAGCAACAGCGCATAAGTAGCAGAAAACGCCGAGAAGACCCGGCAAAATACCTGCTGCAAAAAGCTGCCCAATATCCGTTTCAGTCATAAGGCCGTAAAGGACTAAAATCACACTGGGCGGGATAAGGATACCAAGTGTTCCTCCGGCTGCAATGGAACCCGTTGCAAGACTGTCGGCATAGCCGAATTTACGCATGGATGGCATTGCCACTTTGCTCATGGTTGCTGCCGTGGCCAGAGAACTGCCGCATACTGCAGAAAACCCGCCGCATGCAACGATGGTTGCCATGGCAAGACCACCCTTCTTATGCCCTAAAAAGGCATAAGAAGATTTATAAAGTTCATGGGAGAGTCCTGATTGCGTTACAAAATTGCCCATCAGAATAAAAAGCGGTACGACAGACAAACCATAATTCATTCCTTCTTCAGAAGCGACCTGGGCAACCATGGCAAAAGAAGCGTAGTAGTTAATAGCCTCTCCAAATCCTACAAACCCAACCACTGCCATCGCCATAGGAATGGGGACTTTTGCAAGAATCAAAACGAGAAGAAATGCAAATCCAATTAAAGATGCTTCCATAAACCTATTTTTCCATTTTTAACGAATTGATCATAATAAAAAACAAAATCAGACCGGCTATACCTGTCATAATTGACATGAAATACATCAATGGTGACAGCGGCATAAACAAATACTCCGTCCTGTCCCCATACTCGGCAGCATCTCCTGCTTTTAACCACAACTGCCAGCTGATAACAGCCATGACAGCTAAATTAATCAGATTAATGACTACTTTTTGAATCGGTTTAATTTTATCAGGTACAAAGCTATCAATCAAATCAACTGTCACATGGCCTTCATCAGATGTGAGAAGAACCAGGCCCAAAAAAATTACAATGGCCATTGAAAACTCAGTGAGTTCAAGTGCACCGATAATGGGCGAGTTAAAAACGTACCGCCCGATGACATCAAAAAAAGTTAATGTCATCATGAAAAACAATGCAATTGATACGAAAGGTTCGAAAAGCCGATGCAAAAAATTTAAGAATAAATTCCACGCACCGGCTTGAGTCTTGCTTTTAGTTGATAACGTCATAATTTGCTACTTGGCCACGGAAAAATTTTAATGCTGCGGCGCCGTCAACACCTTTGGCATTTGCTTTTTTTATCCAGTCTGCCTCTAAATGTTGTGTTGCTCCCTTAATTTCTGAGATAAATGCAGGAGTGGCAGTTTCAACTGAATTGCCGTTTGCCTTCATATCTGCCAACCCGACTCGATCTGCTGCATCCCATGCTCTACCTGCAAGTTTTGCAAATGCTTCACCTGATACGGCCATAATGGCTTTTTGATCAGCTGGAGAAAAACCATCAAACGTCTTCTGGTTCATGACCAGGTAAAAAGAAACATTATAAAGCCCGTCAGGTACCAATGTGGTGTATGGAACCACTTTGGTAATTTTAAAAGATTTGATTGATTCTAAAGGAAGAACAACACCATCTGCAACGCCACGGGAAAGAAGTTCATAAGCCTGGCTAGCCGGCTTTTGAATTCCAACAATGCCCAGACTTGCGGCAACTTTTGCTGCAATCCCGCCAGGCACTCTAAACTTCAGCCCTTTAAGATCAGCAACAGACTGAGCTACTTTTTTCGAATTATGAATTTGTCCCGGACCATGGGTCATAAGGCCAAGAAGTTTTAAGCCTTTATATTCATCGGCTTTTTCAAAATATTTTTTAAAGGTTCTCCAATAGGCGATACTATTTGCTTCTGCGCTGTTGCCCAGGAAGGGAAGCTCCACACCTTCGGACAATAAAAAACGACCTGGTGAATAAGCGTTACATGTATAGCCGGCATCAGCCATACCTTTTTTTACAATATCAAAATAATTTTTTGGATGGCCAAGTCCTTTTGCAAGAAGCTTGATATCAACCCTTCCACCTGTTGCTTTTTTAACATTTGCCATCCAGGGGAGCATCATATCTGCAACGATGGGATGCCCAGGTGGAAGCCAGGAAGAGAAGTTTAACTGTTTTGCCATTACACTAGATGATAGGATTGTCATAAAGAAAAAAATACTGCTCATGATTAAAGCTACTTTACATTTTTTCATGGAACACCCTCCTAAGATTATGATTATATAAAAAATGAGACCCTTTTTAAGCAGTCTCTCTAAAACTTATCAAACAATGTCATTGCGCTCAATAGCTGTGCTCAATGATCCTAGTGGTACTACAATAAAATCTCAGCGTACGTCAAAATTCAACGAAAAGTCAAGCTCAACAAGTAATTAATTAATCCAATTTTTTAAATGCCTCCTTACGACCTGTAAATTTTTCCCTAAGCTGGGGCTTCATAAGCTTTCCTGTGGGATTTCTGGGAACCTGATCAAAAATAACTTTTCGGGGTACCTTATAAAGAGAAAGCTTTGATTTGGCAAATTCGATCACTTCTTCTTCGCTCAATTGCCTGCCCTCTTTGACTTGGACCACTGCAAGAACAATCTCAACCAATCTGTCATCCGGATATCCGATACAAGCGATATCATCAATATCTTTATGATCCATGAGTGCATCTTCAATTTCAACGGGAAAGATATTTTCACCACCGCTTGTGACCATATCCTTCATGCGGTCAACAATATAAAAATATCCTTCTTTATCCGTTTTTAACAGATCGCCCGTGTAAAGCCACCCCTCTTTTAAAGCATCTAATGTTTTTTCAGGGTTTGAGTAGTATTCACGCATCATTCTCGGTGTCCTGAATATCAGTTCACCAACTTCACCATGGTTAAGTTCGTCTCCTGTGGGGCCAACAATTTTAGCCTCAACTCCAAAGGTGGGCTTGCCTATGGAACCCGGTCTGGAAAGTACATCTTCCGGATACAGATTGAACAGTCCACCCCCACCGCCTTCTGTGATTCCATAGATATTGGATACGGCACAGGGCAATTTTTCCACAAGAAGCTTCATAATATCAAATGGCACGGGCTGAGCACCTATTTCCATATATTTCCATGAAGACAGGTCATAATCAGAAAGATTAATATCCCCTTTTTCTATGGCATTGAGAACCGCAATTCCAATGGGCACCACAAAAAGCACATCCGTGCATTTTTCCTCGGCAATGGCCTCAATTATCCATTTGGGATTCTGAAAGTCCCGGATAATGGTTCCTGCAGCTCCTGTGGCATAAAAGGGAGCCCATAAAAACATGGTTCCGCTGTGATATAAAGGTAAAAAGAATAAATAATTATCATCCTTTTGAACGAAATAGGTCATTCCGTTGCCAATGGCAGTATTATTAATTGAAAAATGAGTGTGAAGTACGGGTTTGGGTTTACCTGTTGTACCGGAAGTGAACATCATGGCAAGATCATGATCCCGGTCAACTTCTATGAGGGCATCGGAAATATCCGGGTATTCCTGGATTTTTTTAAAGTCAATCATGTCATCAGGGACATCATTGCCAATGCAGATATAATTTTTAATGGTGGTAAGATCTTTTTGAGCCGGCTGTACAACGCCTAAAAATTCAGACCCGATAATAAATACATCCGGGTTGCAAACTTCAGCTGCATAAAGGATATCAGAACTTTCAAAACGGAAATTGAGAGGAACGACAACAGCACCCAGCCTTATTATTGCGAAATAGGTAACCAGCCATTCCAGTGAATCTTTCTGAAGGTGCATGACAAAATCTCCATGCTTAACCCCCAGCTCCTTTGCCAAAAAATTCGCTGTTCGATTTATCTCGTCATTAAATTCCTGCCAGGTATAGGATCTTCTTCCTCCCATTGCCGGGGTTCGTTCGATCAGGCAAACCTTGTCAGGAATGTGGCGAGCATGAATTGAAGCATAACCTGAATAATTCAAAGAGGCCCTCCTTTGTTTTTAATTAATTATATTTAAAAAAATTTCTCCTTTTATTGGGGGTCAGGCTTTCCTTATTGTGGTTATTTGGCAAATAACCACAATAAGGAAAGCCTGACCCCGTTTTTATTTTTATTACTTCATAACCTTAGAAATTGACTTTATCAAGTCCTTTCAACCCCAGGATCTGTCTTGCTTCATCTGAAGTTGCAGGCACAAGGCTCATTTCCTTTGCAATCCTTTTGACCATATGGACCTGATCAGCACTTGCTTTTGCCATAATGCCTTTACCGGCATAAATTGAATCTTCAAGTCCAATTCTTACATTTTGCGCACCCATTGCCATGGCCGTTGTGGTGATCGGAATCTGAAATCTTCCGCCGGCTGCGACAGACCATGTGAAGTTTTCTTCTCCAAGAACTTCTTTTGCCTCATCAAAAATAAGAACCAGATGCTTGACTGAAGGTGTCATCCATCCCACCATGGGACCAAACACAAACTGAAGATGAACCGGTGCTTTTAAAAGATTCTCTTCCAGCAGCCACTTAACATAGGAAATATGGCCCAGTTCATAAATTTCAAGTTCAGGTTTGGTATCAATTTCAAGAAATGTTTTTCCATAGATCATATCATCATTAAAGGTTGGCCTGAAGGTTACATTCTTGCACAATTCAAGATACTCTTTTTCCCATCCATGCTTGAATTCTTTAAACCGTCCTGCAATCTGAAAAATACCAAAATTAAAAGGCGCCGGATCAAAGGAACACATTTCCGGTTCCAATTGTTTTATGGGGATCAGCTTCTCTTCAGTGGTCTGATTCATACCGCCGCCCGTGGTGGGAAGCAGTATCATATTACACCTTGCCTTAATTTTTGAGCATACTTCCATGAAAAGATCAGGATCTGAAACAGGACAGCCATTTTCGGGATTTCTTACATGGATATGGGCAATTGCAGCTCCGGCCTCATGTGCCTTTACCGCATCCTCCACAATCTGGTCAGGAGTTATTGGAAGGTAATCACTCATTGTTGGTATATGAACAGATCCGGTAACAGCTGCTGTGATGATTATTTTGTTATCCATTGTTTAATTCTCCTGTTAAAAAAATTATTACTTCTTACACCCCATACGCCTCATCCAGATCAAGAACAAACATTTTCTTTTCTTTGACATTATCAATCACAAAAGAAGATTTAATGACCTGAATACCTTCTATTTGGGTGAGTTTCAAATTCATAAATTGGCCATAGGCTTTAATATCTTTGGCAATCACCTTTAAGATAAAGTCATTAGCACCGGCAATCTGGTAACATTGAATGACTTCATCCAGCTCTTTAAATTTTTCCTTTATAGCTGCTACAGAAGAAAGGCTGCTCAAGCTTAGGCTGATATTGACCATTGCAATAATTGTAAATCCGATTTTTTCAGGATCTATTACAGCAGTAAAATGAGAAATCACCCCTGCAAGCTCCAGGCGCTTTACTCTCTCAAGTGTTGCAGGGGCAGAAATTCCGACAATCTTAGACAACTTGGAATTTGTTGTTTTTCCATTATCCTGAAGCGTATTTAAAATCTGCTTGTCAATTTTATCCAGAACCATTTATTTTTTCTTCCTGGAAATTTTTATTTTGGGTAAAACCATTACAATAGCAAGTGGTTATATTTTTCTTGGATCAATGGCAACAATTCTTTTAATGTTTCATCAATTTTATCAACCAAATGATCAATCTGGTGTTTCGTCATTACAGTGGACAAAATAAATAAACCCCTTGGGATTGTAAAAATTCCTTTGTTCAGTAAGGACAGGTGCATAAGCGTGTGAAGCTGTTCTTCTGATTTTTGCACCTGTTCAGCCGTTGTTATGGGTTCATTAACAAAATGCAGATTCAGCAAAGATCCTATCTGATTTGACTGGATATTTAATCCATTGGCTTTAAAGCTTTCCAAAAGACCCTTCTGAAAATGATCCCCCAGTTTATTAATATGGGTTACCGCTTTTTCATCATATTTGGACAAGGCTGCATATCCTGCCTGCATAACGGTTTCATATCCGTTAAATGTTCCGGAATGATATAATGGCCGGTCTGTTTTTTCATGGCAAAAAATATTCATAATTTCTTTTTTGCCACCAAAAACACCAATGGGAAGACCACCTCCAACAACCTTTCCAACAGTTGTCAGATCCGGTATCACACCATAGAGTGCCTGGCATCCACCCGTATGCACCCTGTAAGAAAAAATTTCATCAAAAATCAGCAAAACATTATTATCAGATGTCACTTTTCGTACATGCTCAAGATACCCCGGCTTAGGAAGCACAACACCACCAGCACCAAGAAAGGGCTCCATAATGACAGCAGCCAAATGATCTGCATTTTCCTTCACTGTTTTTTCAAGGGCATCAAAATCATTAAAAGGGACTTCCAGCATATCTTGGGTCATACCGGCGGGGATTCCTGCAGTTATGACGTTCTTTTTGGTGGATGCTGCCACACAATCATGCGTACCATGAAACCCGCCTGACATTTTCAGGATCTTGTCTTTATTAGTGAATGCTCTGGCTGTTCTTAAGGCAAATAAAGTGGCTTCTGTTCCTGAATTTACAAACCTTACTCTGTCAAACCCGGGTATTCTTTCGCATAAAAGCTTTGCCAGTTTATACTGCCCGTCTGTAGGAGTGGAGTACTGGGAGCCTTTTGCAATACCTTTTTGAACAGCTTTGACAACATCCGGATCACCATGCCCATGGACAATTGCACCATAGGCATTTGTTACATCAAAAAGTTTATGCCCTTCATGGGTGTAGACAAAGGCACCTTGTCCATAATCAATATGAATGGGGTATGGTTTAAAATAACTTAGGCTTCTGGTTGCACCACCGGGAATATAATTGATCAGTTGTTCATGATGCTTTTTGGAAACTGGAAACTTTTCCATATAGGCATCTGCTATTGTCTTTTCAATTTGTTCTTCTAAAGTCATGGTATCATCCTCGCGTATCTGGGGTCAGGCTTTCCTTATTGTCGTTATTTTTCAAATAACGACAATAAGGAAAGCCTGACCCCTTTTGGGTACTCGAAAGTTGAGTCTCTTAATTACTCTCTTTCATGAACAATTAAAAGTTCGCCGATCTCTTTTTCTACCCTTTCAACAAATTCACCTGATCCGATTCTGGCTTTGAGTTCTTCAAGATCGTCAATATATACCTTATCATAATCCATGTATTCAAGGGTTTCACGAACCGCATGGTACATTATTTTACCTGCAGGGCTCAATTTATCAATACCCCTGATATCAGCAGCCTGGGCTGCGCAAAGCAACTCAAAAGACAAAATGTGATTGGTGTTTTCAACAATCTTTCTGGCTTTTCTGCCTGCAATCAGGCCAAAGCTGACAATATCCTGGAAATCAGCAGTGGATGTGATGGACTGGATGGAGGCAGGAACTGCAAGAGTCCTGTTTTCCGCCACAAGAGATGTTGTCATGAATTGACCGCCCATAAGCCCCATTCTAACACCTGTGTCTTCTTTGCACAGAAATGGCGGCAGGCCTGTACTATGGGCTGAATCCATAAACCTGTCAATTCGCCTGTCGCTGATAACACCGATATTGACC
>Ga0233437_1004904_pt1 | contig 15206 bp, 10 predicted proteins | sample SI_122_August201_FD_182714 | JGI IMG/M metagenome (GOLD analysis project Ga0233437, IMG submission 182714) | Seawater microbial communities from Saanich Inlet, British Columbia, Canada - SI_122_August2016_200_MG | ecosystem: Environmental > Aquatic > Marine > Inlet | place: Canada: British... | reverse complement strand
GGAGGTGGGTAAAGAGAAGCGGATGCCGTATACAAAGGGAGGGATAGCCGAAGGGGTTCGGGGGGGGGGAAAGAGCCATGGTTACGTCCGCCTCAAAGGGAGGGGAGTGGCCGGTTTTTCCCGGCTCGACCTGGAGATGCCACTGGGCGAAATTATCTGCATCAGCGGAAATTCGGGAGCTGGGAAATCGGAATTCCTCCATCTGGTTGGGCGGGGGATGCGAGGGAAGGGAGAAAGGGGATTGGAGGTGGAATTCCACGGACATCGGGGGATTCAGCGGGTGGTGGAGATGGAGGGGCAGACCGGGGGATCTGGGCGGATCCTGCTGGATCGGCTCGGACTGTCGGAATACCTGGCCAAACTCTACGCCGAAGTGCCGGCCGCCGTTAAAAGAGGATTCCCCCCGGAGTGGTTCCGCCTGGATAGCCCGGGAGGGCGCTGTCCGGTTTGCGAAGGGAAAGGGGTGCTGCATTTTGACATGCAGTTCCTGGAGGATATCTCCCTCGTCTGCCCGGGGTGTGAAGGCTGTCGGTATCGGGACGAAATTTTGGCAGTGACTATCCGCGGTCTGCATATGGGGGATCTGCTCGATATGGATATAGAACGGGCAGGCCAGCAGTTTGCCCGAGATCGGAGGATGATGCCCCGATTGGAGGCAGCAAAACTCTGCGGTCTGGGGAGTCGTTTGCTCGGGGAGCCGATCGCCCGTTTGGAAAGGGGGGAATGGGTGCGCCTGTTGCTGGCCTGTGAACTGAGTCGGGGAAAGGAACGGGATCTGGTCCTCCTCGACCGGCCCGCCGGAGGGGAACATCCCCAGGATGTCGATGCCCTGGTTGCAGGTTTGGGGAGACTGGCGGAAAAGGGGAGTACTGTCTTGGTAGTGGAAAATCATCCAGCCCTGTTGGAAGTCGCCGGGTACGTGATAGAGATCGGGTGCAGGGAGGGAAATGAGGGGAGGAAGATTGAGGTAAAAAAAGGGAGGGAATAGAGGGGATTGAAGAGGGTGCAAAGGGGGTAAAAAGAAGAAAAAAGAGTAGCTTGACGCAATGGGGTTGTCAAGTATATTAGGAGAAACTCCTCTTTTTTAAGTTCATAAGTTCAGCCCCCTCTTGATGAGAAGATGTTCTCGGTCCGGACTCTATTTTTCTCGGCCCGGATTGCTTCCTCCCCTGTGTTTTGAAGATGTGCCCTCTTCCAAGGAGCGAATTCCATGGCAACGGCCATTGAAGAACGGGAATCGGTAGTCATTCGCTTCTCCGGAGATTCCGGGGATGGGATGCAGCTCACCGGCACCCTGTTTACCAACACCTCTGCCATTTTGGGGAACGACGTCAGCACCTTCCCCGATTTTCCCGCCGAGATTCGCGCCCCTGTAGGGACGATCGCCGGTCTGAGCGGTTTCCAGGTCAACTTCGCCGCTGATGAACTCTACACTGCGGGGGATTCTCCCCTGGTGTTGGTGGCCATGAACCCGGCCGCTCTGAAAGCCAATTTGAGGGATCTCGACCCAGGGGGGATCATCATCATCAACACCGACTCGTTTACCCGCAACAACCTGCGCAAAGCCGGGTACATAGAGAGTCCTGTGGAGGATGGTTCCCTCGACGGTTTCGAACTCCATCAGGTGCCGTTGACAACGCTCAACCGCAAGGCGCTGGAGGATCTGGAGGGATTGACCAACCAGCAGAAGGATCTGTGCAAAAATACCTTTGCGCTGGGATTGACCTTCTGGATGTTCGATCGGCCCCTGCACAACACCCTGGGTTTTTTCGGGGAGAAGTTCTCGCAAAAGCCGCTGGTGATCGAGGCGAATACCCGGGCGCTCATGGCCGGGTATTATTATGGAGAGACAGCCGAAGCTTTCCAGGGACGAGTTCGGGTGCCGAGTCGAACCGCTGTGGAACCGGGCACCTACCGCCGGATTACGGGGAACGACTCTCTGGCAATGGGGTTGGTGACGGCTGCCCACAAGGCGGGTAAGTGTCTCTTCTACGGCAGCTATCCGATAACGCCGGCCAGTTCCATTTTGGAAAGCCTGGCTTCCCTCAAACATTTCCAGGTTCGCACCTTCCAGGCCGAGGATGAGATCGCGGCCATGGGGTCGGTCATCGGCGCGGCTTTCGGCGGGGCGTTCGCCGCCACCGCCACCAGCGGGCCGGGCATTGCCTTGAAAAGTGAGGCGATCAATCTGGCCGTTTCCCTGGAACTGCCGATGGTCGTCATCGACGTGCAGCGCGGGGGACCGAGTACAGGGCTCCCCACCAAGACGGAGCAGACCGACCTTCTGCAGGTGCTCTTCGGGCGCAATGGGGAGAGCCCCATACCGGTGCTGGCTGCCTGCTCTCCCAGCACCTGTTTCGATATGGCCATCGAAGCTTTCCGCATTGCGGTGCGGGCGATGTCGCCGGTCATCCTGCTCTCCGACGGCTATATCGCCAACAGTTCGGAACCGTGGCAGATTCCGGACCCGGATGAGATCGAGCCGATTGTCGTCGAGCACCGGACCGATCCGGTCGGGTTCCAGCCGTATCTGCGGGATTCGGAAACCCTGGGAAGACCCTGGGCTTTGCCGGGCACACCGGGGTTGGAGCACAGGATCGGAGGTTTGGCCAAGGAAGACGGATCGGGGAATGTCTCATACTCTCCAGAAGACCATGAGCATATGACCCGGATACGGGCAGAAAAAGTGGCTCGCTTGGCCGACTTCATTCCGGAGCTGGATGTAGCGGGACCGGAAGAAGGGGATTTGCTGGTCCTGGGATGGGGGGGGACGTGCGGAGCGATAACTGCAGCCGTCGAAAGTGTTCAGGAGAAGGGGCTTTCCGTGGCGGGGGCACACCTGCGTTACCTGAACCCCTTTCCGCGCAATTTGGGGGAGGTGCTCGGCCGCTACCGGCACGTCCTGGTACCCGAATTGAATTCGGGACACCTGGCGCTATTGCTCAGGGCGAAGTTTCTGTTGCCCATTATCTCTCTGAACAAGGTGCAGGGAGTTCCCTTCAAGATCAAAGAGATCGAGGATAAGATTGGCGAAATCCTCTCTTAAAAAAAATCGGAATCACCCGTCGTCCGAGGAGACCTGAAAGATGGCCCAAGCCGTGGCAGAACCGACATTGACGCGAAAGGATTTCGTCTCCGACCAGGAGGTGCGCTGGTGCCCGGGATGTGGGGATTATGCCGTCCTGGCTCAGATGCAGCGGATTTTGCCCGAGATTGGGGTGCCGCGCGAAAATATCGTCTTCATCTCGGGGATCGGCTGCTCCAGCCGTTTCCCCTATTACATGGATACCTATGGAATCCACTCCATCCACGGGCGGGCTCCGACCCTGGCCACTGGTTTGAAAGCGGCAAACCCAGACCTTAGCGTCTGGGTAGTCACCGGGGACGGGGATGGTCTGTCGATCGGGGGGAACCACCTGCTCCACTCCATGCGCCGCAACATGGATATCAAGATCATCCTCTTCAACAACCGCATTTACGGGTTGACCAAGGGACAGTATTCGCCTACTTCTCCCCTGGGGCACCGGACCAAATCCGCCCCCCAGGGATCGATCGACCACTCCTTCAATCCGCTGTCGGTGGCGCTGGGAGCGGAGGCAACTTTTGTCGCTCGCACGCAGGACAATCAGGTCCACCACATGCGGGAGGTGCTGCGCCGGGCTGCCGAACACAAAGGGACGGCCTTCGTCGAGGTCTACCAGAGCTGCGTGGTCTTCTACGACGACGCCTGGAAGCACACCTCAGACTCGAAGGAGCGCGACGAAAACAGTCTCTACCTCGAAGACGGCAAGCCGCTGGTCTTCGGCAAGAACCGGGATCGGGGCATAAGGATGAACGGACTGGAGCCGGAAGTGGTGCAACTGGGCGACGGCACCACCGAAGAGGACCTGCTGCACCATACGGAAACCTTTCTGCTGCGCAGCTACGCCTACATGCTCAGCCGCATGAATCACCCGCGGTTCCCGGTTCCCTTCGGGGTTTTCTGGAAGTTGGATAAACCGGTTTACACAGATATGCTTCTGGAGCAGGAGGAAAAGGCGATTGCCCAAAAGGGGAAGGGGGAATTGGCGGCTCTCTATCGGGGGAACGACGCCTGGGAAGTCGAATAGGGAGGTGGACGAAGGGGAAGAAGGGTACTATATTATTCGTGTCATTGGGATGAGGGCTGCCCGCCGGGCGGGCCTCATTTTTTTTATAAAGGGGGAGCGAGGATGTCGTACAGGAAGATTGGAAGTTTTGGGGTTTGTCTGCTGGGGTTGCTGGTATCCCTCGGGTTGGGGGGGGGAGAGGCAGGGGGGGAACTGCGGTGGGAAGACCTCAGGTCCACACGCCTGGTGCAGGAAAGAGATTGGCTGGGTTTGAAACTCGAGGTGCTGGGACTGCGTTTGAGTTTTCCCGCTTACCGAATCCACCTGGAACTGGGCAGTGATAATGCTATCGCCTTTACCTTTCTGGCCAGCAGCGGATTGGCGGAACATTTGACGGAAAAGGTGGAGCGACCCGAAGCGGAAAAAATCGCCAACTACCACGCCGCCGGTATCCGCGAACAGGTCGAAAACCTGTTGGAGAACGAATTCCCGGATCTCTGGGCGAGTTACGACCCCCAGGTGGATATAAGGGGAGATTTCCTCGGCCCGGGGGCGGAGTGGGACGATCCTCCCGTAACCCTGGGTAATTGGTCCGGGGGGAAATTCAGCTGGGTTCACTGACGATGTCATCACCAACACCCCCTCAGCCTCAGCAGATCGAAGTCGTTCTCCAGGCGGAGCTGCCGGATGAGGAACTGCGGGGGGAAATCCATTCCCTGATCAAGCAGGTCATTTCACTGCAAGACGAATTCGAAGAGTCCCTCCTGGACCAGGAACTGTGGACCTCGGTCGATCTCTTGCAGAACGTCGGTATCCAGCATCGCCAGTTTTTTGGCGGCCTGGATGATAAGGTTCGGGAAACAGAAGTGACCGCCGACGAATTGAAACGGTTCGTGCGCCAGGGGCGAACGGCCTTCAGCGAGTGGTTGTTCGATCGCTTCAAAACTATTGCCACCCAGGACAGCCCAACGCAGGGAGCAGTGAGGGCATTCGATGAGCTGTTCTCCCGGATCGATGAAATCTGCGGTTCGCAACCTGGGGAAAGGGTTATCGTCTCCCCGGAGCCGGGGTTGTTTCTCGGCGTTGCGGATGATTCGGTTTATGTCAGGACGGGAAAGCTGGTAAAGCGGTTATTGCGCCATCTGGGCAAGCGGAGGTTCCCTCGTCGTTTCTCGCCGCGTGAACTCGCCCTATACCACCTGGGCAGTCAACTCGGTCTCCGTTTGCTGCGCATTGCCCAGATGCTGGGGGAGGCGGAATTCTTCCTGCTGCGGAGAGTTAAGGGGCTGTACGAGGAGATCGAACAAGCCTACAACGGCTTCCTGGACCTTCTCGACCGAGAAGGGGGCCAGCCGAATGTCGAGGAACTCGTTTCTCGGGCTTCCCTGATCGGCACTGAATTGAACGAGAGTTTCCGACTGGTCGGCGCGGAGGTGATGAAATACTATGACGAAATCCGCAGACTGCTCGAAAGTGAGATACGGGGGGAATTGGTCAGCCTGATTGCCGGGGCCAGCAGAGTGGGGACGGTGCAGCTGCCGACTGCCCGTCTGCGGTTGCCGCAGGGAGAGGTGGAACGTCGCCGCCGGTCTGTCCGCGAGCGATTGAAGCTGTGGGGGCGGTACCAGGTCGGATTTATCGGCTCTTATACTATGGGTCTGGAGATGGTTCGCCTGCAGAACCAGCTGCGGCACGCAGTGGATGAGACCGTGCTAAAAGTGAACAGCCGGCTGTGCCGCCAGCTGGAGGAGCAGTACCAGAAGGTGCGCGAAAAGGTGGAAGCGGCAGCGGGGTTGTTGAGGGAGGCGAGAGACAGCGACGCGGCGATCGAGGAGGTGCGGGGGGGAATAGAAAAAGAGCGAACCCGCCTGCTCGAATTTCTGACCCAGGAAGTGCAGGAAAACCTGCGGTCGATCGAAGGGAGTGCCGAGATAAATCAGCTGATCGACCTGCTGATGGAGCGCTTCCGCAAGCTGGCAGACGGCACGGTCGAGAGTTTCCAGATCGTCGAAGAAGAAGACCTTCCCGGCCGCGAGGGGGAAGTGCCAGAGGAAGGGGAACTCAAAATTGCTCCGGTGCGGGCAGTTGTTCGGGCCTACCTGGAAGGAGGACTGACGCATCGTCTGGGGGATGTCAACGGGATTATGCTCGGGCAGGTGCGGGAACTGGAAACCGGTATCGAAGAGTTGCTCCAATCCGCCGGTTTCAGCCTGGGGAACGTAGTCGTCGAACTGCGCGAGGTGGGAAAGAGTCCGACAGACCTGGTGCCAGTTGCTCTCAGCCGTCTGCAGCGGGCACTAGAAGGGTTTCAGGGGCATTACCAGAAGGTTCTGGAGGGAAACAAAGAGACGGAAGAACGGGTGGTAAAAGAAGTGGCCGATACCGCCCGTTTGCTCCGGCAACTCGTCCTGGAAGAAACCGTGCGGGAGATGCGCCGCAAGATCGAAAACCGCAAGGAGGGGGCGGTGCGCCGTCGGCTCCGAGGACTGCGCCAGACAGATCTTTCCAGAGAGAGAAGACGGCCCGCAGAAAAAGAAAAACCCTCAGAACCGATTGAGTCCCTTCCTCAGCGGGAGGAGGAAATTGCCGAAGGGGAAGCTGGAAGGGCGGAGGCTCTGGACTACGAGGGGATTCTGGACCTGGAAGGGGAGCTGAGCCAGCGTGTCCCGTTTGCCTATCGACGCTTGTTCCGCACCACCCCTCTGGAGGTGAGCGAATTCCTGGCCGGTCGCTCCGGGGCTCTGGGAACCATCGAAACCGCCTGCAGGCGCTGGCGCCAGGAGCGGTTCTCCTCGGTGGTAATCATCGGAGAGCAGGGGAGCGGGAAGACCAGCCTGATCAACTGCGCCATGGAACAGAAGTTGAAGGGACTACCACTGGTCCGTCACCGGATCGACAAGGGAGTGCTGAACGAGGGAACGTTCGTGCAATTGTTGAACGGGCTGCTCGATATGCAGGGGACGGATCTGGCCGATCTGGAAAGAAAGATTGCCGATTCGCACGAGCGCCGGATCGTTTTGCTCGAAGACCTGCATCGCCTCCATCTGCGGGCCCTGGGTGGACTGGGGTTGCTGAAACGGTTCCTCGAATTCATCGACGCCACCGGGGGCAATATCCTGTGGCTGATATCCATAGAACAGGCAGCCTGGCAATATCTGGATCACATCCAGAAGGTCTCTCGCCACTTCGCCTTCCGCATTGAGACCGGGCATCTCAGTCGTCAGGAACTAGAAGGGGCGATCATGGCCCGCCATCGGGCGACCGGATATCGTTTGGGTTTTACCCCGGCCGAGGGGGGACGAGAGGAAGGACAGGAGAGCCTGCGCCGCGCTTTTTTCGATCGCTTGAACCGCGCCTCTGGGGGCAACGTTTTCTCCGCGATTTTCTACTGGCTGCGTTCAGTGGAGGGAGTGGAGGGTGACCTTTTGAAGATCAAACCGCTGGAGGAACTGCGGTTGGAGTTTCTCCAGGCTCTGCCGTTGAATGAGCTGGTCTATCTGGCCATGATCGTTCAACACGGTGGCCTCACAGCGGAGGATTTTACCGCTATCTTCCGCATTCCTCAGGGAGAAGGACGAACTCGGTTGACGCACCTGGAGAGACTGGGGGTGTTAAAGCGAGAAGGAGAAATATACGTGATCAACCAGATACTCTACCATCCCATCGTCACGCAGCTGCAGAAGCGGAATCTGTTCAAATGACTTCGGGATTCCTCATCGCTGCTGCCGGCCTGATCCTGCTGCTGTCTGGTTGGGGGATTTTGCGTCATGCGCTGGCCCGTCTCGTCTGGTTTGCCATCCCTCCCTTTCGGGTCGGAGATACCGTCAGCATCGGGGTTTACAGTGGTAAAGTGGAGGGAATAGGTTGGCAGACGGCGCAGCTGCGGAGCTCATCGGGGGATCTCATCTCCGTCCCCAATGCCGAAATCGCCAGCCAGCCGGTGGTGCAGAGCGTGGCGGGATCCGGTTCTCAGGGGATCGAAATGGCCTTTCCCGTACCCTCAACGGTGGACCCTGGAATGGCGCTCAGGGCGGCCGAAGAGGCAGTTTCGATTTCCCCTTATCTTGCGATCGACCGGCCCATCGCCACCGCTCTCGAACGGGGAGAGGATGGGGGGGTTTCCGTGCGCATGCAGGCGGGGGTGTTCGACGCGAGTCTGCGGAATCGCTTCGAGTCTTCGGTTATAGAGGTTTTTGAAGCTTACCTGCAAAGATCGGAATCGGCTTAAAAGAGCTGTTCCAGTGCCAAGCGATATCATTCCGGGTCGTGCACCATCCCATCCCCTCGCATCGACTCGTCGAGGGGAATGATCTTGTCGATCACCGGCTGTTCAGTGGTTACCAGCCAGCCCTTGACCCTTTGGCCGAAGAGGGTGATCTCCTTGGGTACCACTTCGATCACATTCTCTTTGGACGTATTGCGCGCCTTGTTGATGCAGAAGAAGGTGTGACGTCGAGTCGTTCCCTTCTCGAACTCCTGCGGTCCCTTATCGCCTTCCCTATTCATAGCTACTCCTCTTCGTCCGCGAACTGATGCACGGTTTCGACCAGTCTGCACACGTTGTCGTAGGGCATATCGGGCAGGACGCCGTGTCCCAGATTGAAGATATGGGGTCTGCCCCGGGCACAGCGGAGGATGGCGCGCACCTGTTCGGCGAGCCGTTGGGGAGAGGCGTAGAGGATGCAGGGATCGAGATTTCCCTGCAGGACCAGACCGGGAGAAAAGTGCCGGAGGGCGGTTTTCAGGTCGATGCGCCAGTCGATACTCAGCACATCTGCTCCCAGGTCGCCGACGAAAGGCATGAGGTGCGGGGCGGCGAGGGGAAAATAGATGCGCGGAACTCCGAACTCTCCCAGAGCTGAAAAAATCCGTTGAAGGTAGGGATGGACAAACTGCTGGAAAACATCGGGGGAGAGCAGACCGACAGAGGTGTCGAAGATCTGCAGCGCCTGGGCTCCTGCATCAACTTGGGAGCGAAGAAAAGAGATGATCCCCTCGGTCAGCTTGTCGAGCAGCAGATGGGCGAGTTCCGGATCGGCGTAAAGGAGGCGGCGGAACATGGAGAAATCCTTGGATCCCTTCCCCTCGACCAGCCAGGTAGCAAGGGTGAAAGGGGAACCGCCATAGCCAATGAGGGGCACTGCCGGAGGGAGTTTCCCGCGCACCAGGCGGATGATCTCCGCAACAAAGGGTAGATCGTCGGCGACGTTCAAGGGCCGCAGCCGCTCTACATCCTCCCGAGTTCTCACTGGATGTTCAAAGACGGGCCCCGGATTATAGGTAAAGGGACAACCCATCGCTTCAAGAGGAGTCACCAGGTCGGTGAAGAGGATGGCCGCGTCCACCCCGAGCATGGAGACGGGCATAAGGGTTATTTCAGCCGCCAATTCAGGGGTGGTGAAGAGGGTCTGTATCGAGCTGTGTTTCTCGCGCAGGGCGCGATAAGGGGGAAGGATACGTCCCGCCTGGCGCATCAGCCAGACGGGGGTGACGTCGGGGATTTGGCCCGAACAGGCCGTGAGGAAACGGCTGGCAGATTCAGGTGCGCTCATCGTTCAGATTTCTTTGTGGGAAACGGGGGACAGTGCAAAAAAACACCGCTGTCGAGAGCAAATATGAGGGAAAAGACGGTGGGAACGGTTCGGTTCACAGATGGGGAACAACTCCCAGAGCCGGGTTGTGGGTCGTCCGGGGCAGGGCGCGCAAACGGACGCCGTTTTCAGCGAAATAAACGCAGACGAAGTCGCTCTTACTCGTGCCGCTGGAAGTCCAGTCGAGGGTCTGTTTGTGAAATGGATTTCCCAGAACAATGCGACCGACGATGATGTCGTAGACCGCTTCGACCAGTGTGCGTCGGCGCACCAGGTGTGAGGGGATGCCGGCGTTCGCCGCCAGGTAGCGCAAATACTGGGTCTGTTCCATGAAGGTCTTGCCCAGGGTTTCGCGCGGAGCTTCCGCCGGTACCAGTGCCCACCCCTGTTCCGGAACTTCGGAGTTGAAGAAACGATGGCTTTTAAATTGCACCAGGTCGCGAATATTGCCGAACAGGGCGATAAAAGTCATGACCAGATTTTTGATGGTGCAGGCATACAGTGTCCCATCGTAGATATAGCGGGTCAGTCGAGGGACAAGGACGAATTGCTTTTCGAATTGGGGATGGACCTGAAGGGCGGGAATGATCCTGTCGGCTAACTTGTTGCGCAACAGATTTTGAAGCTGGGTTTTATCCTGCTCTGGAATAGTAAGATCCAGCCCCAGAAGCAGGTCGTCCATGCTGACTTTAGAAGAGAAGATATCGTTTTTTTCTCGTCCTTCCGCAGGCGTCGGACGAGGAGGTTGCCGGTCTTTTCTGGGTGGTTGGCGAAACCTTTTGCCCTTCCGCTGTTCTGCTGTCGGAGTTTTGGAGTTGCTGGTCGGAGGGGGAGAATCGAAGAGGGTACCGGGAGCCAGGCCGTCGGGCGTTCCCATCTCAATGGGAGAAACCAGTGGAGAGGATTCCACCGGGGGAGTGGTCTCGGAATCGGTCTCCGGTTCATCTGCAGGAGAGTCGGCAAAGAGTTCCTCGGCTTCGGCTGGATCGAGATCGAGTTCCCCATCGGTGTCGGAAAAAGCAGCGGCAAGATCCTCCTCTTCTCGCGCTTCGTCAGCGGGGGGTAAAGAAGGAGACTGATCCTCTATCTCTTCGAATGAGAGAGGAGTGAAGAGATCGCCGTCTTCGTCCTCCTCCTGGGAGAGGGCCGGCTCCGAATCATCATCATCAGCGGCAAAGAGATTTGTCGCCAGATCGGTTTCCTCATCTTCGTCTTCTGTTATAGAGAGGGTGGAGAGATCGCCGGAAAAATCCGGATCTTTGGCGGGAAGGTCCCTGGGAATTGCTTCGGGTAAGGGAGAGTCTGTCTCCAACAAAGTGATGATGTCATCGTAGCGCGTGAGAATGGCATCGATGCGGGTGGATAAGTGGCCGTTGACGCCAAAGCGATTCCTTGCCTGGTAGAGCGCCTCGACCACTTTCTGCAGTTCATCATCGGAGAAATTACTCTCCATGTGGTCGAAAGGATCGAGGAGTTCTGCTACCCAGCCGGTGACCTGGATGCGCTCCTCCGTCTGCTGGATGTATTCCCGCAGGGAGTCGATCTCCGCCTTCAGCTGTTCGGCAATCTGTTCCACGTTTTGTCTGTCGGAGACGAGGAGGGGATAACGGAAACCAAATGGGTTTGCTTTAAGATACTAATTTGATGTGAGATATCAAGTTATGTAATTCAAGTAGAAAAGACGATGGAGGGCAGAACCCCCGGCCAGCGAGGTTTGGTCGGGCGCCAGTGAGGGGTGCCCCGTTTTCCCGAGATGCGAATGCAGTCGTCCTTGAAATAGGAATAGACCTGTTTCATGGGCGCCTTCTTGCCCTGTTGATAAGTGGAACTGGTAATGCTGTGACAGGGATCGAAAAAGCGTTCTTTCAGAGCCAATTCCAGCACGATGCGATCGTAGATGTCTTCCAGGATAGTTTTTTGACGCACCAGGCGGGGGGGAAGTTCGTTGGCTCGGGCGTACATCAGCAGGCGGATGCTGGGCTTTTTGAAGGTGCAGTTGAGATACTGTCGATCGACCAGAGCCCAGTGGGGTCGAGAAATGGATTCCCGGTAGAATGGGATCCGGGTGTACCAGAGAGAGCGTTGGGATGTGTTGACAAAAAAGGAACTGAAGTGGTTGCGCAGGTTTTCCAGAGAACAAACCCCTCCCTCGGCTCCATCTTCCCCGGAGGAGAGTTGAGGGCTGCGGAAGATCAGGGCGTAATCACAAAAGGTCTTTTGGATGGTTTTTACTCGATCCCGCTGGATATGGGGGCGAAGCTCTGCGGTTTCAAAAACGGTGTTCCATACCTTGTCGAGCAGGCGATTATGCTCGCTGATAAATTCTCTGGAGAAGGGGGTATCGAGTATCTCGGACAGTCGAGAAAGGGAAAGGAAACGGTCACCCAGAATTCGTTCGAAACGTTCGGGGACGTCGAGTTGGAGAAGGGTTTGTGGACCGGAAGGGCCGGGGGTCTGGAGAGGGGCATCAAACTCTTCGTCGATAACCTCGCTGACAAAGAGCTTGCGGTCCCGCTTTACCGAGGCGATCTCTCCCTCAAGGTCGTTGAGCAGAGGGGAATCGACCTGGTCGCCCATGTCGCCGCTGATATCTTCGACTTCGGCGACGTCTTCGGCAATTTCCGCCTGTAATTCCTGGATCTGATCCCGCTTGACGATGATGCGATCGACCGGATTGAGAAGGCGTTGGAGGGCGATCAGACGGTCGATGTAGGGTTTGACCCCCTGGGCCATATCTTGAGCCACAGCGATATCGTCGATGCGTTCGGCCTGCTCATCGACCAGGCCGTTAATGCGCTCGCTCAATTCGAGAACTCGAGCCTTCAATTCTTCCTCTTCCACAGGGGAGGAAGGGGAAGGGGTTTCCGACACGAGATCGGTAAGAGGATGTGATTCTAACTCTCTGGGCATGGGCACTCCCGCAAGGTTGCTGTACCCGTTTTTATCGGCCCGGGATAGAGAAACTTGATAATCGGGCCGCAGTTCGGATCTAGCGGCCGGGTTCTACCATCCACTCGGGAAGAGTGATGCGATATCGGTAAAACTCTTCGGCCGGCTCAAAACGGACTTGCTGCCCCTCCATCACTGCCTTGAAATTTTCCGGTTCGTCTTCGTCAGGGCGAAAGCCCAGGACGCGGAGCTGAGGTAGACGGCGATCGGCCCAGAAGTGAGAGATATCGACCTCGATCTCTCCCTGGTACTCCAGGGGTAGGATGTCGATTTCCCATTCCCCCTGAAAGACGAGAGCGGCCCCGTTCAGTATAAGGGGGGGAAGTTCGACTTTTTGGCCCCGGGTATCGCAATAAAGATAGGAACCGCAGCGTGCAAAATCTATGCGGCCGGAACCGGCATCGGCCGAATAGACCAGCAGGTCGTCCGGACCCCTGGCCACAAAGGAGGCCGGGGGGAGGTTGTAGGTAGTCTCTGCGCATTCGACCGCCCAGTCACCTTCCCAGCCGCCGTTGACCCAGAGCTGCAGACCATTTTGATAGGTGATGTGCACCTGGCCGGATTCGTAGGCGCCGGAGATGAGCGCTTCGGTCGTCTCCAGGAGATTCCCCTCGTGATGGTAGCGGATGGTTTCGACCGGGATCCCGAGATATAAAACCTGCAACTGGCGCAGCAGATAGTACGATTTGATGGCGGAGGGAAGTCCCCAGGTCTCCGGCGAAGGCAGCAGGCCGGCGTGACCATAGGCAATGGTCAAAGCGAGGAAACGGTCGAGGAATGGACTACGGCTGTGCTTGTCCTCAGCAGTCAGCGATTCCCCGAAGAACTCCTCGGGAGTGCCCAGGCCGGCGTCCAATTGCAGGCCGTGAAGGTAGTGCAGGTCGAAGTCGACGAGGAGGGGCAGGCGGCTCGGGGAACTGCCCGACATGCGGGCGAGATAACCATCCAGGATGCCCGAGTAGAGCCAGTGGTGGCCCCCTTCGCCGACGACGGGGCCCGCCAGGGAAGATGCCTGAGATTGAAGAAGAGCCCGTTGCGTTTGCAGGGCACCGAGGAAACTCCCCGCCTGTTCCCAACTGCTGTCGGCATCCACAAAAGCCCATGGAGGGTGAGCGGCATGGCGATTGATGTAGAGGGCAGACGGGTTGAATTTTTCAACCAGGGCTTTGGTGTGACCGGGCGCCATGGAGATTCCCTTGAAAGGTTTGAGCTGGTAGCGGCCGGTGGTGGTGGGTGCGGGACTGCCGTCGGGCAGCAGAGATCCCATTTCCGGCGTCCACTGCGGGTGCGTCGCGGCGATCTCTCCGTAGTTGGTACACAGAGAAAAGGTAAATCCCAACTCTTCGACCGCTTCCAGGTATTCTCCCAGGGCATCCTCCCCGCCCTTTTTCGGGGCTCCATCGAGGGTCAGGGTGGCGTTGCCATCCCCGTCGTGCCAGGTCTCCTCCGGATGGTTGACCAACAGGTCGTCCAACCCCCAGCTCTTTAGGGTGCGGAACCCTTCGTAGAGGTCGACATAGCTCTCTTCGGTGGGGGGGATAGTCGGAATATTGTACCAGAGCTTCTCCTTCAGTGCAGGAGAGACTTCGCCCGGATCGGTTGGGGGAGTGGGCATCACTTCTTCGAACTGGCGCGATATGGTGAGCAACCACCTCTCCCGGAGTGGAAGCCGCTTACCATCCGTCATGGGCTGATATGAACAGCCGCCGTTGATCTGAATTGCCTGGCCCGTTTGTCCGATATTCGGAGCCCACAGACTGGTTGCCTGGGAGCAATTCCAATCCAGCAGGCTGGAGATGAAAACGCCGGAAGTGCAGAGGATGTGAGGGGAACCATCTCCCAGGTTGAAGTAGGGGATGGGAATCAGGCGGGGATGGATCGCCCCTGAAATCTTCCCCAGATCCATGCCTGTGGCTTTTCCATGCCCACCTTCGACTTCGACGACCAGGGATTTGCCGATAATGGAAAAGCGGTAGAGAAAATCGGCGAGTTCTTCGCCACACTTCCACTGCCAGCGAGCTTCGACCGAGTCACCGACCTGCTCGCAGGAGACGAAATGGCGTTCGATCTCTTCGCTATCGGCAGGCCACGTTTTTCCACCCATTTCGATGGTAATACCCCCTTCATCGGCCGGTAGGATCGGATCGGCTTTATTGATCTCCAACTCCAGATCGGCGAAGGTGCCGTCGATGGGGGTGTAGATGAAGCGGATTACAGAGGAAAGGGATCGGCTTTCGAAGATATAGGAAATTCCTTCCTTCTCGATGCTGGTGTTGACTTCCTCCCCGGTGATGGGCGACATGACGAGAGGGGAGACCGCGGAGGCAGGCTGTTCCTGTTGTTCATCTCCTTGAGCAGGTACCGATGCTTGACCAAGTGCGTTGTCCATAGAAGGATAATCGGCTCCGTAGAAGGGAATTGGGGGATAACCTAAAATTCCATATTAGAAAGGCAAATATCGAAAATAGGAATTTCATGGGCGAGTGTCAAGCTATTAAGGAGTATGTTTGACAATAGGGGTTAGTAAAGATATCTTCTTATTTTTCAAGATGATTGGTTGGTTTTTGGGAGAGTAAAT
>Ga0233437_1004901_pt1 | contig 15211 bp, 13 predicted proteins | sample SI_122_August201_FD_182714 | JGI IMG/M metagenome (GOLD analysis project Ga0233437, IMG submission 182714) | Seawater microbial communities from Saanich Inlet, British Columbia, Canada - SI_122_August2016_200_MG | ecosystem: Environmental > Aquatic > Marine > Inlet | place: Canada: British... | reverse complement strand
TGGTATCAAAGCATATCGCGCTTTGCGATCAATGTATGCCCGGGTTCAGTACAACATTTATTGAACCATAAATAAATACTCAGTATACATATAATCGAATGTCACTTGCCATATCGTGCACACTATGCTCAACTGAATTTAACGATCATTTTTTATATCAAGTTCATATACATTTACATCTCGATGGATCAATAAAGGAAGCCAGGATGCAAAAAAAAGTAACAGACTATCTCATGATTACGGTGAATCACGCAGAGGATGAATATACGCGTCTCATAGCAGATGATATATGGGATCGACCGCAAGATTCAGAAATACAACGCACATAGAAAATTGAATGTTCGCAAATCTTATATTATATCATTATGCCAAAATCAACTAAAACTACAGCAGCCCATTCAGCGAGAGTAATGAAAAAAGCGTGCTCTGACGCATTAGCGCATGGTTGTTCTTCGGGAGGGAAAACTATGAGCAGTTTAGCTCATTATAAAACTCACAAAAAATAAGATCTGTCAGCGCGTAAATGAATGTCTTTTTTTGATTTAAGATTGCTGCTGCGATATTACATGTAAAGGAACGCATATCTTTTTGTGCATTCCTTTGCGTTTCAAACCGTGCGATAATTTAACATTCTCGCATATTTTTTCTGCAAACTCAAGCGCTTCGGTGAAATTTTCAGCCAGCGTTTCGTTTCTTCTGACATGATAATAACGAATTTTATCAACGCAACTTATGTCAATTTTTATCCCCCTTTCGTAGAACACATTGAGCACTATTTTTTTCGCGACCCAATCATTTTCTGGAACGCTTCGAGCCCCGCGCTCGTCATATAACAATTGCAATTCTGCAGTCATTGTGAGTTCGCCGCTTAAACTCTCTGCAAAAGCTATTGCTTCATCGAATACATCATTTAAATTCTTGTCCCGATCGTAAAATTTCGTCGAACTATGTTTCCCGTCGATGTCAATAAAATGCACTTTAATTCCCCCTTTAAATTTAGTGAGCTTAATCGTTTTAACAATTTTGACTTTCCTCATGCGATGAGCGTTATAAGAATCGGTAGTGATCTTTTCAGCTTTAATTTCACGTTTCATAAAATGAGTGTACGGACCAGGATTATATAAATCTAAACCCAACCGCGCAATCAAATCGTTACATATTCGTTTAGCGGTGGCAATATTATCAGCAACATCGATGACATCTAATCTAAAATGAGTTATTTTCAATCTCCGTATATCATGAAGCAAAGCTTTGATGTATGCTTTGTTGTCGTTGTATTTCGCCATACTTTCATATTCGAGCAGTCGAGGTCGTTTGGCACTAAATCCAATAAATACCCGTTGAGGCGGAAGAATACAATAAATTTGAAATATGAACATGAGCAATGTATAAATATATACATTCTGAATTCAAATTTATTAAAAATGGGAGGCTTTCTGAGTAAAATATTTTACGGACCCGCTGTGTATGTTGGCGACGAAGAAGATTCGCGTGTTTCGATAACGACTGAATCTCACATCTCCGAACCAAAAAAAGATTGTGAAATCTGCGTGGGCGAACTAGATGATTATATACATTGATTTCTCAATGGCTCAAGTTTACACCATTTTCCCGAATTGGCACTTGGGCAGCCGAGTCGGTGGTCACCTGTTGGATTCTGATGCGTTAGTTTCTCAGGCCCAATTAACCCGAGATACTAATTAACATAAAAATCACTATTGTACCATGGGCAACTACTTACGTTGAATTGAATTGTATTGATACTTTCACCTTCAAAGACCACAATTTTATGCACGCCAGTTGCGGAGCGTTCCAACGACGGCTGGCGGTTGAAGAACGTAATATCTCCAGTAACAAGATCGCGGTACATTGCATCACCGATCTCAAGTCTAAAATTCGAGCGGATTGAATCGATACTATACGTTATACCATCTGCCTTCTTTTTTATTCTCGTACATCCTGGATACTTGTCTCTCCCGTTCAGAAAGAATGTCATTAAATATTGAATATTGTAATTCTGAACGATTTCTTCGATTTGCAATTTTCTTGCGAAGGCTTTGGGTATGCCGATTTCATCGAGTCTAATTCGCGGATTGCCTGCAATTGTTGCTCGTGCCATTTCCCATGCACGCTTTCCCAATATATTCCCCCTAATTAATCCTTCTTTTCCCGCAAGCGTTCGCAAAATTGATGTACCCGCGCCCGACCCAATATGTGCGTGACGTTTATTCGATGTCTCTGCTGTGGTTGAACCCTTAATGAGCATGTGGTAAATCATTTGCATGTTAACAATTATAGTCGATACATTTGGACTAATGGGTTCGGAAATTACATCTGGCAATTGATTATTTTGGCGAAACAATGATTGGTACGCATTTGTAATATCGTGCATAATTGGTCCACTGCTAAATGACATCACACGAATGCTCGGTCGAATTGATACAGGTGGAACTGGTATTTCATTCAGTATGAAATTACGCGGGTGCGCCTCTACACACTCTCCAATGCGTATGACTGTATCATCGGTTACTCGATCAAAAATTTTCTTGATCATAAACGGGTACAAAATTGGCAAACTCTCGAGTTTCTCACCCTTCAATTCTCGCAGAGTTAAAGTCATGCCTGCTTTATTTTTATGCGGCATGTAACGGAACGTTACGTAGTCCATGTCATCTTTAAAGATTCTCATCTGTATGTGATTGCACACAGGACACTTCGTTCCTTCATATGCACTTCCCGCGGCCAATTTGGAGAGTTTTCTACCCGCGCCGAGTTTATTAATTTTACTACTCGGAGGTAATAACGCCCCGCAATCATTACATACAATTTTGAGCCAATGTTTAGTTTCGTCAATGGCCAGCGGATTTTGCATGCCGGTTTTCATATGCATCACTCCGAAATGACACATGCAATTTTTTTTGTCATTTTCGCAAGTCCGACATTTGAAACCAAAATCTGTCGTACCCATTCGCGCGTCAAATAATCCACCGTCCGTCGGCTTTTCGTTGTTGAATAATTCGTAACTATTGATAAACATAACGCTTTGGCGTACATTATGATCATCTGACGCTAACGTAAATTGGACGTTTTCAACCGCAGAAAGGGACATAGAAATATAATATATACAATAGTATTATTTTAATTCAAATTTATAATACACTCACACAATTATGAAACAACCAAAATATATTCTTACGTTATATACAATTGATGAGCAGAATAGCTGCGAACCAAGAAATCGATATACCTGATGTATACATTCAGGAAACAGACGCGCGCGTCCAAGATGATGAATTGTCGGGCCTTGTGCTTCCAGAACCAAAAATTCAGCGCATAAAAGATAAAAGACACTGGTCAAGTGAAATGGAAGCAATAGCTACTACATATCAACAACGCGCAGAGACCAATGTAAAGGCGTACAATTTTATGGCTCAAGCGAATGCTAAAAAATTGGGCTATGTTAACATTGTGTCGGGAATTTTCGGCGGACTACTTGGTTTGACGACTATTTTTGCAATATATTACGGGCAAGATAGCAAGGCCGAATTATCCGCGCGCACAATTATCGGTTTCGTGGTGATGGTGTTGAGTGTATTGAAAAGTGCGTGGAAAAGTGAAGAAACGCAAAATAGAATAACCACTGCTCGCACATTGTATGATTCGTTAAATAAAAAAATAATATTACAGCTTGCAATGCCCGCACCAGGAAGAGGAGATGCAAGAGAATTCATCAAGAATTTAATGTCGGAATTTAATATACTTCAAGCCGTTTCGCCAATGATCGATGATAATACAAAAAAGAAATTCGTGCATAAACTAGATGGTGATATGGCAATCAAAATGACGGACATAGATTCATCAGATGAAGAGACCGAATAATATTCATCAGATGAAGAGACCGAATAATATTCATCAGATGAAGAGACCGAATAATATTCATCAGATGAAGAGACCGAATAATATTAATCAGTCAATTCACGTTTCATTTTTGCAATTGGATCTTCGTGTCCGTCTTCATAAATTCTGAATACCGTGGCCTTGGGCATCAATGGCTTGCCCGTTTTTGTTGAAGTTTCTCGATATTCAATAGTTAGCGGCAGTAATTTAAAATCACGTTCAAATCGTGTCTGTCCATCACCAACTGCATCGGATAAATGTTTGAATATGAATGAACGCTCATCTTGTGTCATGTCTTTCGGTTCGACATTAAATATTCGATCGTTGGGATCGGTAGATTTGTCGATTGGGACTCTACAAATCCATGTAACCAATCCTTTATTTTTTCCCTTCCCGTCAATATATCCAACAACTTCGAACTCGTCGTCGAAAACTAGTTTTATTTTCAGCAGATTCGTTGAGTGATAGTTATTGTATGAATATTTATATTCGCGATGCGGTCTGCGTATGATTCCTCCTTCATAATTGTCCGCTAAAAATTGCTTGATCAATGTATTCATTTCTTCGCGTGAATTGATCGAATAATTTTGAACTCTGATGACATTCGTAGTCCCGCGTAGTGCGGCATCTAAGTAATTTTGTCTTGCAAATGATACCATGTTATATCCCCTTTCGATAGCTGCGGGAAAGAAACAGTCGAACACATGATACTGGAGTTCGTCTCCGCTTTTTGTTTCTCTTCTCGCTTCGCCGGATATATACCGCAATGTTTTTCCGTGTTGATATATTTCTCCGTCGAAATAAACTGCGGCATTGTCATACGCAGCGAGTTCTTTATCACTAATTTCGACTTCGCTACGATCTGAAATTTCAGCCAACAACTCGCGAGTCATAATTGGCGCATCTCGAAATATTCGCAACAGCTCATCTTTTAGATATTGAAATCCAAGATACGGGTGACACGTTCGCGAATATAAAACTATAGTCTCGGGCGACTTAAATGAAACTATACGTAACCCATTAAATTTTTGCTGGAGCAACAGTCCCTCATCAAATTCAGAATCGCTCAGAACTGAATCTTTCGCCGGGCCCGATTCTTTATGAACCAATATAGGCGGATAAAGAATGTCTTTGACGTTCGTGCTCATTGCATCTGCTTTTTTCGATTCTTTGGTTGCTTTACTTGCCTTTTGTTTTTGTTTGTTGTATAATCCCAAACAATCTCTGACAGCTTGCGTGAAACAATTTGTTGCATTGATTTTTCCCAAATTTTTACCCACATCAACAAACGTGGGAGACGAATCTCGAATTTTGCCGCCTTCTTGTAGCGAAATTACTTCGATCATGCATCGCATATCAGTTAGTTCCTGAGCAGGCGGTTTTAAATATTCATCAACCACAACAACATCTTCATCGTTTTCGTCCAACAATTTTACATTAATGGTCCACAGTAGAATTTTCCCCCCAGCGTTAGTTGATTGAATCGTGTCAAATGTAAATAATGTTCGATTCACATTAAACGCTCCCGGGATTAATTTTTTAACAAATATGGCATCAAAATAATTGTCAATGTGTATTGAGACCGACGACATAATAAATATATAAGCATAAGACTAATTATTCAATTTTAGTCGTTTCGCCTTTTCGAAATGCACGTTTAGCAGTCAAATTTGAATGAATAAATTCACACCACTATATATATCTGTATGGATTCACCACCGTTAATTCTTCCTAGTTCGATAGGCGATGCATTAGATCAGTATCGACGAAAGTGCAGCCAGGTCGCAGAGACTGGAAAAGCTGTCGAATTTGAAATTAAATTTAGAGGTGCGGACTATTTATTTTTCCACTCTGTACTTGAAAGTATCAAAACTTATGAGTTTGTCGGATTCACCGAAAGTCTCGACATGTCTATTGATTTACCGTCGCAGCGCAAATTTCTTGACGCAAGTGATCGGAGAACCACAATTTATCGAGACGGGAAAAAGGTAGACATGTTGACGATCCATAAACGAAAGCTCTATGTTACGCATCCGATTAGATTGGGAAATAAAATAAGTATTGTCGCTGCGGTGGCGATGGAAGAAAACATCAGCAATTTTGACCCGAACGCAGTGACACACATACGCGGAAAGATTAGACTTTCGTTTAATCTCTCGTCTGAATGGCGCCTCGATATGACCATTGTCAAGAAGATCGATGCAACACAAACTCAGCACATCAAAGAAAGTGTACAAGCGTTACTCAAACATCCACCGCTGACTCTTGAAAATTTCGAGTCGGTACTCAAACTTGACAAGCCAGAGATACAAGAAGTTTATTCATATGAAGTCGAGATTGAACATATCGGTAGAGCTGCCATAAAATCAGACGTAGATGCTATAGTTGATTTGGTTACGCAAAATGTATTAGTCAATGTTTCTCACGCTATGGCCATGCAGCGTGAAATTTTCGACATTGCGAAAAAACTCGTTCGGCCTGAACGATATGCTGCGCAATTCGAGCATCAATTTGAGTTCAAAAAACTGTCGCCCCCAATCAGAACAATTACAAAGTCTGATTATTTTGAAATATTTCCCCCGGTGGGCTATTACATTACAGATAAAATTGACGGATATCACGGAATGATATCAATACATAATGGAAATTGCGCAGTCATCTCACAGACGCAATACATTATTTTTCCATTCGATTCGCCAAATTGTATATTTGACGGCGAAATTATATTTGGCGAACATATAGACTTTTATGTCTTTGATGTTTGTATCATTAACGGGAAACACATCGCAAATGAACCGTTTTCGACACGCATAACTTTTATCGATGCCGCAGTCGAAGTTTTGCGTAAAATGCAACCGAACATAGTTGCCTACGCTAAAAAATATGTCTGCCTCGGGCAACCAAAACAATTACGCGAACAATTTGATCAAATTCATCTCGCAGAACATACTTATGAAACCGATGGAATTATAATTAATGCGCCAGACACAACTTGGCAAGGTAGCATAATATATAAATGGAAACCATTGGCTCAATCAACGATCGATTTTTGTATTAGGGAGGCCCCAAAAACCGTTCTCGGGCGAGCGCCGTTTCTCAAACGAGATGGATACAAAATGTATTTCTTATTCGTCGGAATTGGAATGGAAGCATTCCAGCAAAATAATTTGAATTACTGTCCGGGATACAGAGACATATTCGGAAAAATGGCATTCAAAAATGCACAATATTTTCCATTCCAATTTCAAATGCCGGATAATCCATATTCATATGTTTGCTACTTGGCTGATCAAACCCTTGACAACCAAATCGTGGAAATGCGACGCATCCCAGGTGCGCCCGAATATTTAAATTGGGAAGTTGTAAAAGTGCGAGACGATCGCACTGATTTACTAAAAGCGGGAAAATTCTTCGGGAATCGATACGACATTGCTGAAGATGTGTGGCTCAATTATATTGATGAATTTACATACGAAGAATTACACAATGGGCCAAGTGACCAATATTTTATGTCGGTCAAAGATCTCAAATATAAAGCGCAGACTGGGTTTATGAGTTTTATGAAAACGCAAATAATTAATCGATTTAATAATTCTGATTGGATAATTGACTTGGGCGCCGGTAAAGGTCAAAGTTTGGGTAAAATGATGGACATACAGTTGAATCATTTAATTTGTGTGGACATTGATAAAGCAGCAATAGCCGAGTTGTTGAAACGTAAATATACGCACACCGCGCGCAGAAAAAAATTAGGAAAGCCAATTCATCCGATGACAATCCAAGCACTAGTCACTGATTTGAAATTACCGTATCAAGTGAATGTTCAAAAACTTAAACAGTTTGGATATCCACAGGATGGAGTAAATCATATCATTATGGATTTTATGTTTCACTATTTCGCCGGAACCAGTGAGTCATTGAGAAACATTGTATCGCTGTGTGAAAATTTAATCGCCCCGAGCGGATTCGTCACCATGTCCATTATGTTAGGAAACAAAGTGCACGAATTACTCATCGAAAATGCAATCAAAGTCGGAGATTCATTAGACTTCATTGAAAATGAGGCAGTTAAATATTCGATACGGCGAGATTATGTCAGCGACACAGTTCAGGCAGTCGGACAACAAATCGGAGTAATTCATCCATTCAGCGGCGGGAAATATTATGTGGAATTTTTGTCAAACCCTGCGACTATTATAAAAGAATTTACGTCTCATGGATTCATGGCGAAAGAAATGATTGAATTCGGACGACATATAGAAAACTTCGGGAAGCACAACTCTACATTACACGGCGCATTAACTGATGCGGACAAAAAATATATATCGCTTTACGGGATTCTTCTATTTCAAAAGCGTTAAAACTATATTACTTGTTTACTCGTTTTGGAACATAAACTCCAATGTCGATGTAATCGGTATTAAACGCATCAGAATTATCCTTGTTAATAGAATCGTCGTGAAACGGCAGTGTCAATTTTTGAAACCTGGTCAACCCGCGATGTCTCATGAATGTAGCTTCTCTATATGCTGTGAGAAGTTCTTCACTTGATTGATTCGGATCAACTGTATTTTTTTCGTAATCTGAGTGCGGGTAAATGGGTTTTTCGTCTGGGACTCCGACTCGAATGCCTAATGATTCTAATCCCGTCTCATATGCTTTATTACCATCATATGTTTTATGTTGCGCGTATGATTCGAAAATAAAATCGACCAACGCTTTATTCAAAAACTGAATATCCTGCCAAAACATAGCTTCAGTCCTGCGAGCGCGTGCATATGACGGGTCACTAAATCTAAACACTTCCGGATCATTTCTGAAATTTTGTATTGTCGATTCTAAATTACGAATAAGTATGCAAGAGATTTGATCGGTCGGCAATCGATCGGCGAGATAACTTCTGAGATAATTGACGTTTTCGGTGGACTCGAATTGCTTGAGAACGTTCATTATATATAACAACGTGCCGATAATTCTGATTTGTATTGGAAATATATGGCGAATGTGTATATCGATTTCTCAATGACTGATCCATGTATTGATATAGTTCTGAATACAATTGAGTCAAACAACCGTAGGACTAATCTTAGTACTAAATCTCGATATACGTCTAACGTTCATGAAAAAATATCGTATGGGATTGTACTCTGTAGAACCAACCCTTTTAATAACGAGACCGAATCAATCATCTGCGTGAGACGCGTAACATATGCATTCGCCGAATTTGTCGGGGGACGATTTAATCCATCGAACAACAAAGAAATTTTGCGACTTTTAAGTCAAATGAGTCTACACGAATTGCTCATAGTTAAGTCGTGTAATTTTGCGTTCATGTGGTATTATTATAGACTCGAGCCTCCAACGGGTGATCATTATAATAATAAGAAAAAACGATTTATTGATGCATTCGGTTTCGATTTCACATCCCTGGTGCGAAGTATTGATCAACTTCACAATTGCAATTATCAACCCATTTGGGAATTTCCAAAGGGTGGTAAAAATTTATCTGAACACCCAGCAATTGCCGCCATGCGCGAATTTCAAGAAGAGACTGGAATAGAATCTAAAAATTACATGTTGTATCCGAATATTAAGTGTAAAATTTCGTTCATGAGCAGGAACACAAAATATACATTTATATATTATTTGGCAGTGGCCTCATACTGTTTAACATTCAACACCAATAAACCGCAATATTGTATGAGCAAACATTCGCAAGTGTGTGAGTTAGCAACTATAAAATGGGCGAATATGGCTGATATTAAATATTTGGGTGGGAGAAATAAAACATTAGAATCCGTGGCAAAGCCAATGTTCAAACTGTATAAAAAAATTCAAAAAAATACGTTCTGTAACACACACATGGTGATGTATGATGAAATTGTTAGTTAAGCTTTGGGAGCCGAACGTTCGAGCTTCAATTTTACGAGATGTTCGTAAATTTCTTGCCTGCGCTTGTTGGTTTCATGTTCTTCATCCCGTTTAATTTCTGCTGCTGCTTCTTCTTTTGCGTTCTCGAAATTATCATGATCTTCATCCATTGCGTCGATTAATTTTTTGCGATATTGTTCTATTGCTCGTTTGTTCCACCTCGGATTCAATTCCTTTTGCAAAAATATAATATAATCAACTTGTCCGTGCAAATAATCGCGCATCGTTGGAAACGCGCTGCATAATTCAGCTTTAAATTTTTTCAAGTACAGCCTGAGCGCATTCGGATGAAATTGCCCCATCATAACCATCCAACGAATAATTATTTGGAATGTGTGGCAAAAATCTGGATATTTCTCGTTTACTTGTTCCATCAGCTTAGTATTCACTTCGTCACTGGTATTGCTTCTGTTCTTTTTGACAAACATGAAAATTTCTTTTGCAATGGTAATGATCTCGTCTTCAGTCCCAGAACTCGTCCCGACAACCGTCGGTGTCACGTCCATACTCTCGAGTCCGTCCTTCGGTGGTACGCTCGCCATGATATATACATTGATTTTTCGTACATTCAAAATGCACCACTTATTCGGCCAAATAATGTTTCAGACTTATTCGGCCAAATAATGTTTCAGACTTATTCGGCCAAATAATGTTTCAAACTTTTTGGGATCAGACTATATTCGTAATTTTTTTTCTCAATGGTCTGAACATCAATTTTGACCGTGACTGAATCATCTGTTTTATCCTCGATGGTTAATTCGCCCTGAATGACAAAATCAACTTCATTCTTTTGAAACTCACAGTGCACGCCAGGTCCGAGACTTTTCACCTTCTCAACTAATATTTCTGGATCGCCGTGCATTGTTATTGTCAACGTCGATTTCCCAATTTCAATGAATGATGTAATATCATCATCTGATGTTACGCTTTCGATTTTTCGAATAATGTGCGCCTGAATGGAATCAATCATTGAAGTTAATCTATCGAGCTCTTTATCTTCGATTTCTCCCCCACCAGTCATCCCCTTTTGTCGAACAATAATTCCGACTCCGAATTGATCAATTGAGATTTTTCCGGTTTTTGAAATATGCGACATGAGTAATGCTTGGTCGATGTTACATACAATGATGCAAAATCGCTCGACGCTCATGATTCCGAACACATTAGCGAATTGAGAAAACGTTTCAAACGACGGTACTTTTTCCGTCGAAGCGGCCATGTCGTGGATTTCGACGTGTATCCCGTCCAGCTGAATTTTCAAACGATTGGTTTTTTGTTTTTTCATTTCCTTTTTGATTTTCGCAGCGCTTTTTACGCGAATATTAGTTAACGTAGAACCAATTTGTATTTGAAGTGTGACTTTTATTTTTCCCGACGCCTCGCCAGAACCATACATGTCTAGATCATCGTATGGCGTTGGCAGTATATCTTCATCGAATAATGTTGTGTCTTGAGCCGTGGATGCATCAACACGTTCGTCTTCGTGTTCATCAACATGATCATCAACATGATCATCAACATGTTCATCGACATGTTCATCGACATGTTCATCAACATGTTCATCGACATGTTCATCAACATGTTCATCAACATGGTCATCAATATGTTCATCAACATGGTCATCAATATGGTCATCAATATGGTCATCAATATGATCATCAACATGATCATCAGCGCGTTCATCGACGCGTTCATCGACATGATCATCGACATGATCATCAGCGCGTTCATCAGCATGGTCATCCATATGTTCATCGACATTCTCAGGAGACGCGCCAGGGCGATCTGCAATTTCGGAAATATCAGAATCATCGTCGTCGTAAACTAAGTACGGTGCGCGCACATTGTCGTGAAACGAGTCTAAAAACTGCTCCATGCTCATTTGGAAATCCGTGTATCCTCCGGGTTCATCATCGTCGGCAACATTAACCGATTGGGGAGTATCGCCAACGAGATCTACGTCGGGCTCCGCACTGAATAATATTTCATCAGGATCGGTAGTAAAGTTTGACATCGTTGTGTATATACGAAGTATTTTAAATTATCAAAAAGGATTAATCGAGTATTGGAGTTGATAGTTTGCACGAGGCAGTGATTGGCTGCGACAAAATATGACGTTGGCTGTTGATATACTCGTAAATTTGGTTGATAATTATGGGACTCTTAATTTTGTCCAAATTAATACTTAATTCTTTGGAAATATTTGTCTCAATAATCGACTCCGACTCATCGTTCGAAATAATTATATCAAGTATGTACTTGCATTTGTCTTTGGTTAGTATTCCACTATTTTCGATAATAAATAATTTTTGTCTAGAGATGGAGGGTAAAGTCGTATTCATTGCATATACCATCAGAAAAAAAAGCATTAATTAGTATCATCAATCTGTGCGTTTCGATTTTTTCATAAACATCCATATGTTAGCACTAGATGCACGAGTGTCTGCATCTGGATATAACTCAACTAATTCTCTTACGGCAACTAAATAGTCGTATGTCGATCGAATCATTGATGTAAATGCAATCAAAATTGTTTCGCTCGACACATTTTTCCACGAGTTGGGTATATTCTCACCCACTAATGTTTCCGCGGTAATTAATTTTGAAATGTCAATGGTTTTCGGATCAATTGTCATTTTTAGTGCAACCGGAGATGATTTGAAAAGCGATACATCTCTAGACCATAACCCTGTTACGTCGATTGATTTTTTTGTTTTAGCCACTTGGTCAATGATTTCAAAAAGATTTGTTTGCGCAAGATTTGCACCTCCGCTGACTACTCGCTGAACATCGTGCGGTCCACTCCATGTCGGGCGATTAGCAGTTTCAATATCTTGTTTCGTCATGTCTGAAATTGTATAGCTGTACAATAAATTCTCGAAAAATGCAATGTCATCGTAGTTCATGGACGCGCGCGCTTCTAGTTCTTTATACACCAAATCGATTATACCTTCCATTTCTTGAACTATAGAGGGCGTTAATTTACCGTTGAGTACATAAACAATCGAATCTCTATCACATGTTAGCATCATACCTTTCATCGTACATCCTGGTTGGAATAATGGATACGAACATTGAATTACACGAATTGATACAAATTGTCCCACTCTAATTAGATCAGTTCCTGTAGTTGGCATCAGCGAAACCGCAGATGACACCCCATCGCGCTTATATCTCCCAATAATTAATTGATCTTTGCGTATAATTTCAACTCCATTAATTATATCCCAACGACCAATTACTGCAACTTTGGCCATAAATTCGACGTTAATAATTCCGTTGCACGAATTGTTATTTCTTGTGATGCCACATTCGGATATTTTAGTAATCTCAATAATTTGAACCACAAAACATCCTTTGTAACATTTATTTTCGAATTTATTTTTTAAGTGGGCAAGCGCGTTGCCCATCATATCCAAACAAAATGTCGTCGGATTTGTGGATTCAATTGTTGTGAGAAAGATTTTGCGATAAAACATAATCCGAAGTAATATATTATATTATGTGATATTTTTGGTTCAAATTTGAATGCAGCATGTTATTGCCATATTGTGAACATATTTTTTTTGAGTGATATACATGTGTGATATCCACCTAACGCGTCTAGACCCAAAATACCTATATCACTAGACCTATATGGCGGTATCAAATTCGCAGGCATTGAACGCACACTTTCTCTTGGTATTGTAAATGCATGATTTTCATTTTTGATCACGTACGATGCAGTTTGATTCCTCATATTGGGCAACATCGTATACGGCGAACCAGTATCTATAATTAAACTCATCGAGCGTCCAAACGAGTCTGCACATATGATCATAAAATAATTCGGCGGGCGCTGCCTTTGTTCAAAATCGTACATATCATAATATCTAACCAATGCGGCCTGGAATACAATTTTTCCGTACGGCGCGCATTCATGATTATGCAATACAAATGACACACCGGGGGTTTCGCGCAGTTCAATATGAATTTCACTAATGCTGAGTTTCGCGAGTATTGAATCATTGTCGCCCTCTGTTGGACACAGTCCTAACGTTCCGATCGAATCATGTGAATGCGTGCCACCATGTACATCAACAATTAATCCGACAACGAGTTTTTTCACAAATTTCCCGATGTCGATTTTGGCGTTAATAAATTGAGCTGTCTCTGTTTTCCCACCAATGAATGTGACGTCGCGTTTTCGTTTCATGTCATTATGTTCAGTCACCCACGGCAAACTGTTTGGGATTAATATATGTTCGCTGCCAGTATCGACATATAGTGGATACTCTTGATTATTTCCGTACATAAATATTACGATTTTGCCGTCGACGTATTTGGCGGGTAATATTAATATTGGTTCGCATTCTTCGGCGGCGCGATACAATTTTGTGCGATCTTTTAATCGTGGGCAGCGTCTTGGGTACACGCAAATAACGACCAGTAACGAAACGATCGTTATTGTAATCAGTGTTATGATGTCCATACTGTATATGCGAGCGTTCATAGTTTTTTGGTCCAATTATATTCAAATGTCTATCATTCACAGATACTAATTGATGGTCATACTTGGAGGCGACTCGTTAAATAAATAAAACCAACGTTTGCCATTGCGTTGTCTCGATTCTTTTTCGTTTCCCAATAATTTTTTCTTGATTGCCTCGCATAAATCATCTACCGCACATTGCTGTATTTTATCTGTATTCATTATTTTGAGTTTGAGAATAATCTCTTCTAATTCTCCCCTCGGGCGTGTATCGCACGCCGACCATTTTCGAACCCCGCGCAAATCAATAGACTTGTGCGATGCTACGTTTTGGGTGGGTGGTCTAATTTTAAATTTAATCTCTCCGCTGTCAACTTTATCCATGTATCCAACGATCACGTCATTTTCGTCAAAACGTCGACAATCGCCGACTATTGATTTCGAATATTCTAGCCATTGCATTTCGATCGGATCATATACTTTGATATAATCATTCGCAATGTAACCCCCTGGATTCGAAGCTTTATATTTTTTCACGGCAATTCTGACATCGGCGCTAATATCAGGCAATTTGATAATTTGTGATATATCAACGAAAATTTTCATTCGAGTATACATGTCGCACAGTCGCAGAGTCATGTCTTGATTAATTTTAATGTATGTCTCGTCGTAAATATTTCGTATGACCATCTCCATCAGCATGTATTGAAATGGCGCGAGCTGATCGGATAATATATCGTTAATATCTTTCGATCCCGTTGCATATAAACGAATTAAATCGTCAAGTTGAATATTGTAAATATGTATGGGCATTTTATGTTCGACATACTTATTGATGTTCACGCTAATACTTGACGAACGAGCTTCAAATATTGATCGGGGTTTATCCCCACACTGCATAATGTAAAATGG
>Ga0233437_1004894_pt1 | contig 15230 bp, 15 predicted proteins | sample SI_122_August201_FD_182714 | JGI IMG/M metagenome (GOLD analysis project Ga0233437, IMG submission 182714) | Seawater microbial communities from Saanich Inlet, British Columbia, Canada - SI_122_August2016_200_MG | ecosystem: Environmental > Aquatic > Marine > Inlet | place: Canada: British... | reverse complement strand
TCTATCAGATTTTCTATCAGATTTTCTATCTAATTAATTTTTCTTTTTTACCCCCACCCTCTCCAATTAATTTTTTTAGTTCTCTATTTAAAAAATTATTCTTACAAAAAATAATAAAAATAATAAAAATAATAAATAATAATAAAAATAATAAAAATAAAAATATCTTTTTAAAAAAATTTATTCGTTTTATTTCCTCTACAACTATGCTTGAAATTTTTGATAATAATATTGAAACGAATGAAACATTAGAGAATATAAAATGTGTAATTGAGACGAAAATCAATCAAATTGGAATGACTGGGGAAGCGTTTAATGATATGCTTTTGAAAATGATTATGTTGGGTTATACACTTATTAATATATTGGCGGTGGGTATATATTGGTGGATGACTTACGATTTGACAATATTGTCTATTGTAATAATTGTATGTATTTCATATATATGTGTAGAGATGTTTTTAAAGGATAATTACAAAAAATATTTGGTATTGGATAATGATAAGACTGAATGTTGTATATGTAAAGATAAAAAATATTGTTATAAATTAGGATGTTCTGATAAACATCATATATGTGTTGAATGTGGAGATGGTTTGAAAATATCAAAATGTCCTTTATGTAGAAAGTGTATAGAATGTTTCGTTATTACTGATTTAAATAATAATAAAAAAACATTCAAAAATTCAAAAGCACTAACCATATTTCAATTATATGAGAATATAAGATTAGACGGAACAAACAAGTCATATTGAATGATAAACAAAAACTCAGATTTTCTATCTAATAAATTTTTCTTTTTTTACCCCACCCTCTCCAATTAATTTTTTTGTTTAACTCTTATAAATATTATTATTTATATTATATAAGTTAAAGAAAAAAATAAAGAGAAATATGAAGGTTTTAGATTTTTTAAAACAAACACATATTCACTTGAAAAATGAGTTTTTGTTTAGTGAAGAGGAAAATCAAAAATTAAAAAATTATCGAGAGATTAAGGATACTGAATTCCCAAAGATACGCAAAACATTCACACCCGAAATATTTTGTTTTATAGATGATATGGCAAACAGATTGGAGAAAGACGGATTGAATAAAATATTTATCCATTACAGTCTCAATTATGATATGAGTAAATTACCCGATGAAATCAACATTGAATTAAGTCCTTTCCATATAATTGTAATCTCCGTTTTAAAACAAGGATACTTGGAAAACATTGAAGGCGAATTGTTTTATTTTTATAAAACTGAATTAGATAAAAAATATTCCCAAGAATTTAAAGATGTATCAATTATGTATAAAGATAAAGGAGACCAAATATTAGGAGTACGAACCCTTACTGAACCAAAAGATTTCGAATTCAAACAAATGAAATGGTAAATTTTTTTCTTTTTTTCTCTACTCTCTTCTTTTTTTATTTCTTATCATTATTATTCATATCCAAAAAATCAAAATTTGTCTTATAAATTATTATGTATTTATATATAAATCAAATAATAAAAAATGAAATGTCTTTTCAAAATGGTGTATTTACTTATCAATAAGTCATTATTAACAAATCAAAAAATCGAATATTTTTATACAATCCAAGAAGCGTTTGATTTTATCTTAGAAGAAGAGAAAAATTCGAATAATTATTATTTGGAAGTTGATTTGGATAGATTTTTAAAAAAGGATATTCAACACATTTGGATTGATGGTTCAGAAAAAAGATTTATCGTATCGCACATCAATTATCCGAACGAGGTGGTTAATTATGAAAAAGACAACGATGGAAATTACATATATGAAGACTTCGAGTTAGAATAGATGCGTTTATGCGTTTATGCGTTTTGGATTTTACTATCTATCTTCCCAATCATCGCCTTTGCAAGTTTTATTTTTTGATATTTTGGTAAATATTTACTAATTGCCATTTGAACGCCTCTATCCTTCGTCGCTTTTACTAATCCATCAAAATCCTCATTCTTCAAATACATTAGTATTTTATCCGCATCATTCACATTCCTCACCACCTGTGCGACTACTGGATGTTTCTGTGCTAATTTTAAAATACTCTCGGCATATGGTATCGATTTGAATTTTTCTTTTATGTATTTAACTTCACCGTGAGTAAAATTCACCAATGGTTTTGCTGTCGATTTCCACAACGCTCCTACTGGTTTATCCAATCCCGTTTTACTCATTCCTTCTTTCAATGCTCCCATACCAGCATCAACTGCTTTATCGGTTGTATTTTTAACAACTGCGTCGATTTGTTTCGTTGGTATAAAATCCGCAACCTTCTTAATATCTGCGGACGTCTTCTGTACCTCTTGTTTAATTGTTTTAATCGGTGATTTCCCCTGAGTTATATTTGAACCCACTCTCAACACCTTTGAAGGTGAATGTCTCGCTATTTTTCTAACACGTCTGAATGTTCTTGAAAACCAACCCATATTAAATTTATGACTATGATTGTATATATATATAGTATAGTTATTTTTTCAATTTCATCATCGCGACAACATTACCTAATACGGTTGTTAAATCATCCGTCTGTTTTCTAATTATGAATTCAAAATCATTCATCATCCTCGTATCCTTATTCACCCCTCCTGTTATTTCTCTATCCACCTCCTGTATTTCTATATTGATACTCCAATCATTCCCATTTAAATCTATCAATTCCCCATCCACATTCACCAATTGTAAATCTATATGTGATATTGTTATATCTTCTATTAACATATTCCTCTTCGGTAAATTGATAAACGCATATGGTCTCACTCTGGGATTTATCGACAATAATGAATTTGACGTATTATTCTGTATTTCTAAATTCGTATGTATATACAACATCTTTCTTGGATACAAATTCCCCACATTCTCAAATGTCAAATCTGTCGTTGTCGTCATCTCGTGGTCTCCTATCGATGACCCCAAAATCCTATATGGAGAGGAGGTCGATAAAGTAAATTTTGATTTCTTATCCAATGTCGCCGTGCTTATCACTATCTTGTGATTTATCAAATTCAAACTTACCAAATACGTTATCCCATATACGCTCCCACTATTCAATTCTTGTTGTAAGGCATAACAAAATTCATTCGCATTCCGCGTATCACTATCTGAATATAACATTTGATAATTCCCCAATGTCATTTCTATCGTATATGGCACTTGCGGATTACTCCCATCCTCATTACTCTCCACTACCACTAACTTATTATTAGTATCTGTTATGTTATAATAGGTGTATGGTATATATCCATCTACCACTCTTAATACGTATTGTTTGTCTCTTCTAACAATCGTCAATGGCGTATTTAACACATACGAAACCGATTGACTACCATTCACTTTAATAACTGACGAATTCCCCGTGTCTATACTATAAGTGTTTAAAGACATCAAAATTATTATTCATATATAATATATATATGTTTTTATAATGGTCGTCAAAACTATTCGCGTCCGTAAAGCAAACGGCGTCCGCCGTGTTATTCGTAATCGTAATCCCAATATTAAAATACGTCGCAAACGTTTTATTAAACCTATCTCTGTCGTCCCTGAACCCAAATCCAAATCCACTCCCGCACTCAATCCCGCACCCAAACCCAAACGCATACGTAAGCGTCCTTATATACGACGAAATAATCGAGCATACCGAGCAAATACAGCATTCGTCAAAGAACAAGAGAAAAGAGAAAACGACATCGCTCTTTTAAAAGCGAAAACCATTAAAGAAAAAAAAGAAGCGTTTGAGAAACGAAAAAAACACGCACAGAAAATTTTCAATTCTTTCGATACAATAAAACAACAAAAACAACAAAGAAAACAAGCAAAACAAGCAAAACAAGCAAAACAAGCAAAACAAGCAAAACAAGCAAAACAAGAAGCAAAGGACAATCCCATAGGTGATAGTGGTAGTAGTAAAGGTGGTGGTCGATTTATTGTTCCAAAAACTACTTATGATAAATACGCCCCAGCATTTAGAAGTTCCGCGGGTAGTGGTCGCCTAACTGAAATCCTCCGTCAAGAAAAAGAAAAAGATGAGAAACGCGAAAAAGATAGAAAGGATAAAATCGAAGCAGATAAGCAAACTAAAATCGAAGCAGATAAAAAAGCACAAGCAATACAAACCAAAACGGATCAACGTCGCAAGGATGTGATTGAAAAAATCCGTAAAGCAAATGTAGAGGATAAAGAAAAAACAGACCGCGAAAAGAAAGTCAAATTACGGTTCAAAAAACAACCACCATCAACCGCTTTGGTTCTCCACACACAAACTATTCCACAAGGCAGACAAGGAGCAGAACAAGGAGCAGAACAAGGGGAAAAGCATTCAAGACGTGGAAGAATAAAAGCACCTAAACCAAAAAACATAGAAGATATTCCGGCAAGTCGTGTCGAACTTTTACGAGAAGCAAAATCAATATTCTCCAATGTTGATAAAATTAGACACGCACTCAATGCGATTGAACGTTTGAATGTAGATTTCTCACGAGAATATGATGAGGCGAAAACTAATTTAAAACCTGCTGGTAAAGAAGAGTTTGAAGATTTAATGAATGATGTGGCGACTGATGAGTTAGGAGGAAATTTTGATACCGATTATTATTCTGGTTTTGATGCGTATGACTTATTAATTGATTTCGTTGATGATTTTTCCAAATGGTTAAACAGAATTGACTTATCGCGATTAGAAAGAGCAGACGATAAACTTAAAATTTTGGAGATATATTCCAAATCTATGCCTGATAATCAAGTAGATAATACTAATGTCAAAAGATTTAAAATCAATCCAAACGTTCAAAATCTACAATCCGTTATAGATGACATATACAATATAGAAAGAATGATTAGTTCTATGATACCTCAGATCAGAAAAGCATATACAAAAGCACAATCTGTCAAAGAACCAGCACCAAAAGAAGAGAGTAAAAAAAAAAGTAAAGCAAAAAGTAAAGCAAAAGGTAAAGAACCTATCGACGAGGATGAGGGTAAAACACAACGCCAGAAGGAGTTGAGCGATATATTGAAACGTGTTAAAGAAAGAGAAGCAAAGGCAAAAGAAGAAAAGAAGAAATCTGACGACCGTGAAAAAGAACGACAAAAATCACGTGGCACATCCCAAAAACATTTGGAGAAAGCAAATTTGGAGAAAGATAAGTTCAAAACACGACAGAAAAAACGCGACGAGGCATTTAAATCTTTGGGACTTGACAGATGTAAGGGGAAAACCGCCAAGGGTACACCCTGTAAAAGGCGAGCAACTGACGGGGATTATTGTTATCAACACAAAAAATAATTTCGGCATACATATATATATATAGTTAAGTCAAACATTAATTGTTAAATAATTATGAGTAAGCGTTCATTGAAAGGGTCAAAAAAACAAGTCATACCAAGTTATATTGAAACGGAAGATGAATTCGAAGATTTATATGAAGAGAATGAAGAGGTTGAAGAGGAAAGAGAAGATGAATTCTCTCAAAGCATAGAACCTATTAAGGATTATGAAATTGCTAAATGGAAACGAGACGAAAATAACATCCGATATCCTGTCTATAAAGTTCAAAAATGGACGCGGATTGATGGGGTTCGTGTCCCCTCATATAAGAAATCTAAAAATTAAGTTGTTTTACATTTCAAATTTTTTTTTTATTAACGTATATACATTACTTTACAACTTAAAGAAGATTTTAATTGAAGATTTTAATTTATGGATAGTATTCAAGGAACAGTAGGAAGCGTTGGGGCGAGCGTCGGAGCACAATCCGGGGAGATGGGTAATAAACCAGCAATGGTTAAAGTCCAAGACGATTGGATTGAAGGAATGTTATACAAATCAGGTATTGAACCAAATGCCAAAACCAGTTTTACCGAAAACGTCAGTTGGCCGTCTGATAAAGCATCATACAGCGAAACCTCTTTGGAAAGCAGTATCGTTATGAGCACCGCAAAACGTGATAAAATGATACAAGCAATCGATAACAGAAACGCTTGTATCTACGGAAAATATGCCGGTGCTTGTGCTACCGCTTCTAAAACCGGATACATTGAGACGTCATTCTATTCTCTGATTGAAACACTCCGATTGAGAAGTAATACCAATGTCATCGAAGAAATCAGATACTACAATACTCTTATGAATTTATTAACCGCTTTTATCGTCCCTCTCCAATCTCGCGTTCTTTTGAGTGCGACCCAAGGATTTGCCTATACATCTGCTTTTGCAACAGCATACAATGATGATCTCGGGGAAAAAGAAATAATCTCGGCGGGAACTACGGCACATTATTTCTACATTCCAATTTATCTTGGTTTCTTCAACAACTCCAAACTTATCCCAATTTCACATATCGCAGACCTCCAATTAGATATCGTCTGGGCAAACCCCACATCTTATGTTCTCGATTATACAGCAAGTGCTTCTGCTTTCGCTTTCACATTCACAATCACCGAATTGGCACTCCGTTGTCCTATTATCAAATATAATGACGCGTCTGATGTTAATGCCTTCAATCAAATGTTCTACGGCGGAGGAGGTATCAAAATCAATGCTCAATCATATATGCATAATCGCGGAGCAATCGTTAGTGGAACTGCGGAAGTCAATTTGCCATTGTCTTTCAGACGCGAAAGTCTCCGTTCTTGTATCGCTGTTATGCACGCTATCAGTTTAACCTCCACCCGTAAGCAACAACGTTTCATTGTAAATGGAACAACTTCTTATCAGTATTGGTTCGGCAATGACGCGTTCCCAAGATTTGAAGTTCCAATCGCCACCACCAACAGAGGTGCTCTTATGAACGAAATTTTGGCATACTTCGACGACCGTTCCACATTAGCACTCCAACCACGTTTCACCGAAGTAATCATCGTCCCTGCCACTGAAACCGCATACTACGAAGCATTGACTTGTTTCCCCGTTGAATTGTCCTCAGTCAATGATGACGGTTCTCTCGTGAAATCAGGTATCAACACAATCGACGTCACCAGTCAGCATCTGACACTTAAAGCAACTTCCAACTTCACCGCAAATTCAACCGTCGATATCTTCGGATGTTATGACATCGAATTCCAAATCGGAACTGACAATCTCGTTCGCTCCACCTTCAATGGTGAATTGTCATCCGCTCCCGTCCAAGCAAATCGTGCTCAAATGTAAATTTAAAAATCATTTTTTTACTATATTTTTCTACCTTTTCATTCATCTACAATCGCGTTTTAAAAAAAAAAAAATGATACCCCCCTCCAACATTTTATATCATCTTTTTATTGACTTTTTTATTTTTTTTATTTTTATTTAAGTGATTAATATTCAAAAATTTTATCATAGTTTAAGAGTATATTGAAAATCTAAAATGTCGCAAGAGTTAAAATCATTTTTGTATTCTAAAAAGACCGATACATCCAAACGTAATCTTGGTTCATATGGTTCTTTAAACGGTAATTATTATGTAGAGGTGGAAGATGTAGATAAATTATGTTCCTTGATAGCAAAAACAAATAAAGCAATACCCCTATCCATACAAGAAGTTTATTCTCGTGATAACAAGAGCGTAAATCTCCATTTTGATTACGATTGTTATCACGATTTGGATGTAGATTTGAGTTCAGAAGTTTATCCAGATGTAATAGCAAAACAGTTATATGACGATACAATCCAATGGTTAGAAAAAAATTTTACAACTCTCCCCACAAAAAATATCAAATATATCTACGGGTCGCGAACTCATATCCAAAATAGCAAACAACATTTCGGAATTCATTTGTCTATGGGTGTCTATACTAATAGTTATACCAATAAACTAATCGCTCAACACCTAAAACTAACTCATCCTGCGATTGATTTGGCAATCTATCAAGGTGAAACAAATGCTTGGATTGTTTTAGGAACAGGAACTAAATTGAATAAAGATAAAACACTCGTTCCGTCATATGTTATGTATAATCAAAATGGTTCTATCATCGATTTAACAAATCCCGCCAACATTAAAACTCATATGATAACAAGTAATATGTCTCGTAATGAATACGAGATATTCACACTCGAACAACCACAAGCGGTTATCACCGCAATTGAAGAGGGAAAAAAAAAAGAAAATTCATTTGCTCCGACACCTGTTCCGACACCTGCTCTACCTGCTCTACCTGCTCTACCTGCTTTACCTGCTCCGACACCTCCGAAATTGTCCGCTGATAATTTAGTTGGTCTTTTGAATGGATTGCCTGATGAATTTTTTAATGACCGTAAAAAATGGTTGAATGTTTGTTCTGCTTGTAAAAATGTTGGTCTCCCCGACGAACAAGCAAAAACCATCTTCCAAGATTGGTCTAAAAAATCAGACAAATACACCCCCCTTGATTTTGTCGGAACACACCAAATTTGGAGTGGCAAGTATGGTAATTTTAAAGCAGGATACTTGATAAAAAATAGCACATTCAAAATTCCAAAAATCCCAAAAGTTAAAAAAACATTATCAAGAGCAAATAAATGTTTAAAACTATCATCCATTCTTAAAGAAAAAATCGGCGACGACTATATTTATATCGGTGAGCAATTGTATAAATACACGGGTGTGTATTGGAGACTACAAACTGATAAAGGAACACTTCTATATGACTTATCGTGTTTTATAGACACTGATAAAGAAACCAATGATATACTACCCGTCTTGGATTTTAAACCTGATCCTCCATTATTGATACATACGACGAAATACTTCTTACAGGGAGTTCGCGTCGATCACTATGAAGCATCATTTTGGGAAACAAATACAAATCTATTCTTCTTCAATGATACAATATTCGATTTGAATATCGGAGAGCAGATTGAACCAAAAAAAATGTATCATCATTATTTAACAACTGGATACGACTATGAAGAACCATCTGATAGGTCATTAGAAGAAGTTAATAAACTTTTGGACGACATATTTCCCGACCCTGAAATCCGCGATTTTTATTTACAAACACTATGTATGGGAATGGACGGCAACATCCATCAAAAATTAATATTCAGTGTGGGGAACGGAGGTAATGGCAAAGGTGTTTTAGACCGTTTGGTAAAAGCAATGCTCGGCAATTACTATTCATCTATCAGTATGACAAATCTACAAGGTATAGCAACAAATTCAGCAAATCCCGCGTTAGCAGGATTGGATAATAAACGATATGTCAATTCATCCGAAGGCGATAGCAATAAAGATATGAATTCAAGTATCCTCAAAACAATAACTGGTGAGAAATCAATTGATGCGAGAATGTTGTATTCTAACGAGACACAAAAAACAATGAGGTTATCAATGACCCTTCAAATGAATTATTTAATTCCATTCGATGAGATGGAAGGTGATGCTTTACGACGTAGAGTATTAATTATTCCATACGATACTACATTTGTTGATAATCCCGACCCATCCAGACCTCATCAAAAATTAGCAGACCCCGATATCGATACTGATGAGAAACGCGACAAATTGAAATTTGCATTGTTCGATATAATGAAAGACCAATACAATAAATTTATCGCAAATCATAAAAATATATCTATCCCACAACGTGTCCAAACTATGATTAACGGATATTTTGTTAATAACGCAATCAGTCAATATATTGATGATACCTATGAACCCACCACAATAGAAGAACTCCGTCGATTAGGCGAAGTCCCTCCATCAATCTCTGCTCTATTCAAAAAATTCAGAACATCAAGAACACTTTCAGAATATAGTAAAGACCAACAATCCAAATACAAAAAAGATGCTTTCGTATCCTATATCAAAAACCATTATAATATCATAATTGATAGAACCGTTTTTAGTGGTTCAAGAATTAAGAATGCCGTTTTACTCAAACTCAAACCTGATGAGGTTGAAGATGTCCCAATCTAAATCCATTCCATATTTTTTTTTTGACTTTCAATCGAGACTACTTGGGGTACATTGTAAAAAACCAAGTAGTAAAGTAGTTTTTCATTCTGACTACTTGGGGTACATTGTAAAAAACCAAGTAGTAAAGTAGTCAGGTAGTCGGGACTACTTTTTTTCGACCCCAAAGTACTGAATTGGAGACGCATATCGTTTTAGGTGTTTTTGAACACTTTTTTTTTTCGAAGTACTATTTTTCACGAAAAAAACTACAAAAGTTCTCTACGCATATCGTTTTTACTACTTTTCAGACTACTTTGTCTTTTTTTGAAGAGGATCAGAAAAGAGAAAAATTTACCTAATTTTTAGTCTCGGTATATCGTTTTATACTAAACCAAGTGGTTTTTTGTATTTTATTTGCTCTCTATATATCGTTTTATACTCATTTTTTTTTTCCAAGTGGCTCAAATGGCTCATTTTGAGACGTTTTTGAAAAGTTATTTTGTATTTTTTAAAAAAGTACTACCCAGTACTTCTTGCTTTTTTCGTTCATACAAAAAAGGTTTGAAAAAAGTGTCTTTTTTGAGCCATTTGAGCCACTTGGATTTTCTGGAAAGAACAATTTTTTCTCTAAAACCATACCCCTCTACAACTTCGAGAAAATGCGAAAAAATCGAGTGGCTCAAAAATTTTTCCGATTTTCGCCGATTTTCAATTTTCGTTTTGTGAGTAGTCCCGACTACTTGGGTAGATTGAAAAAACACAAGTAGTGAAAGTAGTAAGTAGTGCTTACTACATTGAAAAAACACAAGTAGTAAAAGTAGTAAGTAGTGCTATACGGCGGAAACCCGTATAAAAAATAAAAATTTGGAAAAAAATCTTTGGATGGTTAAAAACTAAACAAACTTTATCTTTCTAACCCCTCTCCAATCCCAATCGCAAACTATGAATACGCCATTATACAAGCATCGTGTAAGGTTCATCAAATATTTGGAACAAAAAGGACTTACAGTAGTTATAACAGAAGAACCATTAGAAAATATACCAACAGAAGAACCATTAGAAAATATACCATACAAAGATACGACCGTTTATATTAATTACGAACAAAAAGCATTGTTAGTGGATAATGGAATAACGATATTCAATCATATGAGTTTCGAATACGATAAGATTAAAAATGATGGTAGTTATATTTCAATTGTGTTATTATTTAATAAATCCGTGAAATCGACGAGAAATATTCCAAAAGCAAAAGCAGAAAAGACAGGATTAAAACACAAAAAGAGAGGTAGTAAATATCACTTCTTCATTGAAGAAGAAATAGATAAACTACGGCGGAAACCCGTATAAAAAATAAAAATTTGGAAAAAATCTTTGGATGGTTAAAAACAACAAACTTATCTTTCTAACCCCTCTACGAGAGATTATGGAAGCAATTAGCGATTTAGCGTTATATATGGATTACATCGATTTTTCAAAGGGATTTGAGAATGAGAGTATCCTCATTTTGAAACAATTACAAATCTATTATAATAATCTTGTTGAATACAAGGACAGTATGGAATGTTTGAATTCTAACATTATATATGTATATACTATTAACAATAAGTTTGATATATATGTTGCCGATACATTGGGAATGGTTTTAGAATATATTTTTCACATTAAAGTGGATTACAATTACAGTAATTATTTTTTAGAACGTTCATTCAAATATCAGATGTATGATTATAAACCATTAAATCGCGTCTTGAATAATTTAGGAGTGGATAAAATCGATTTCATAAATGAAAATTTTGATTTAAGTTGGTTATATGAAGAAGATTTATCAGATACAGTGGATATAGAAGAAGAAGAATATGACCGATTGGGAGATAATAATTATGGAGTATTTTATAATCGACAATATAAAACAGAATTATTATATTTGGTTGATGCTTATAAACCATTACCAAAGACAATCAAAGCAAAATGTCCGATTTGTTTTTCTGATACGGTGTGTTGGGTTCTGGATTGTCATCCACTTCATTTCTTATGTGATGGGTGTTATAATGATATAGAAAAACATAATCCAAAATGTCCAATATGTCGGAGCAAATTACAAAAAAATATAGAAATAAAATTAGAATGGGATATACAAGATAATATCTATGAGGAGGATTTTTTGCTACATAGTAATATTGACATATTCAAAGGGAATACGATTGACGATGTAAAATTCCGTAAAAAACAGTATAATAAACATAAAAAAGATATATTACAAAATCTACACAATCAACACATAACGAAACAATATATCGACGATATAGATACGGATGAATTGATGTTTCCTAGCGACATTAGCGATATTAACTCTGAGGACATTGGCGATATTGACTATGATGACATTGTATTATAAAAAATAAAAATTTGGAAAAAATCTTTGGAGGGTTAAAAACTAAACAAACTTTATCTTTCTAACCCCTCTCCAATCCCCAATCGCAAACTATGAATACGCCATTATACAGAACGCCATTATACAGGCATCGTGAGAAGTTCATCAAATATTTGGAACATAAAGGTTTCGAAGTAGATATCACCACAGCACCATTAGAAATGATACCATATGATAAAGTTTATATTAATTTCGAAGAAAACTCATTGTTAATTGAAAACGATGTAATGAATTTCGAACAACGGTCTTTCGAATTACATCACGTTAGAAATGATGGCAGTTATATTTCAATCGTGATGTTGCATAATAAACATATGAAATCGATTATAAACGTTCCAGAAGAACACATAAATAAGTCAAAATCAAAAGGGAAGATAATTGGTAAATTATATATGTCAAATGAAGAAGCGATAGAAAATCTACGGCGGAAACCCGTATAAAAAATTTGGGAACTTTATCTTTCTAACCCCTCTCCAATTCCAAACTATGTTGAGGTAAGAGCAAAAAGAATAAAATAGTGTGTATATTATATATACGGATAGACAAACAAAAAATGTCCTCAAAGATTATTAAGTATCGTTCAAAATTATCGGCGAGAAGCGTTAATCAAAAATTCAATAGGAGGAATATTCCGAAACGTAAAAGGAAAACTACGATTAGTAGTATATCATCGGACGTATGGAGCAAGATTAAAAATATAGTTAGTTCGATGTGGGATAGAATAAAAAATGTTGCCCCGAAGGTGTATGGAATATCTAAGGAGGGAATTCAGAAATTATTGTTTTTGGCGGATAAAGGAGTTAGTTCTTTGCTTACGAATGACGTAAGCATAATGTTGAGTAGAATGATAAATTTATTTATGGCGACGAGTGGTTATGAATATATGATGCCGACTGATAGCAAAGATGGAACGAGACCGATAAATCCGCCCCCGGGGTGGGGGATGATAACAATGTCAAAGACATTTTATAATTGGACGGGAGGAAATCCGAATGTGGAAGATAGATTGAATAGCGAGCGATACGCACCGATAGATGTATTGGATAGGAAGATGAAAGCGTATCAAATTATATATGATGAGACGAAAGATACATTAGATGATGATGGGAATGACACAGAGGCATATGAAGCGAGATTGACTGCTGATACTATAATGAATAGGTTTTCGAAAGATAATTTGGCGAAATATGTTTTTGGAGGAAATATGAGAGAATTGATAAAGAGTGGAGGAGATTTGGCGAGTAATGATTTAGATAAAATCGAGAGTTTGATATTTAGATTGTTGGCGATATTAGTGGTGTATTTTGGGACGGAGAATAGAATGGCGATAAATAGAAAAGAGATTGATGAGATAAAAGTGAAGAAGACGAAGACGAAATTGGATGATGAGAGACGCGAAGAGAAATTAGTGGATGATTTAGTTAAAGAGGATGAGGAGAAGGAAAAGAAAGACGAGTGATTGGTAATTCAGTTGTCAAATTAGTTGTCAAATTGTGAATTCCATTTTTTGATAAATACTTAAAAAAATAATCATATAATATATATATATCAAAAATTTAGAATGGACGAAACCAAAACCGAAACCGAAACCGAAACCGAAACCAAAATCATTATACATTTGAGAGTGGGAGATGGCGAGATGGGCGAGATATTAAAAGACGGTGCTATATTAGAATTGAAAGGAGATGATGGATGTTGTATGATTGGAAAACAACTAATGAGTTATACTGACTTAAAAGAACAATGTGAATTGTTGAAGGAACAATGTAAATTGTTGAAGGAAAATAATAAATTATTAAAGGAAAAGATTAAAGTCCAAGATAGATTGGATTTGGAACATAGAAGAAGACTAAGAAACTTATAGAAGAGAATTTACATATTTTCGGCGACGGATGATGGTTTAATATTTTTTTTTTTCCACGCTTCGTAAGTGAGACCCATTTTACTCCAAATGGGGAGACTATCATAACCGCCGACAGTATTCTTATTCATCTCGGATAGTTTTGGAGCGATTGCCCCTCGATAAGGTGTGCTATATGAAGGATTTCTGATAACGTGGAGTCCTTTTCGAAATCGCATTCTTCCAGAGAATGGGTTGCGTAGGACTTGGTTTTGTGTAATCATTCGCTTTACCGACCCTCTTAACTTATTGGAAAACATTGATGAGTGATGTTATGTATATAATGATACGAATTATTTTTTAACAAATTCAATCTTACAAGAGACATAGTCATCTTCATATTCTTTTATGACATTATCTAATTTGGATTTTTTATTGGCAATGGTAGTTGTTTTTTTACAATTGAAAATGGATGAGATTAACTTATCGACGATGATTTTTGAGAAAATTGTTTTTGTGGGACGTCCTCTTGGTTTTTTTGGTTCTGGATTTTCAATCGGTGCTTTTCGTGGTCTTCCTCTGGGTTTTTTTGGTTCGGGATTTTCGATAGGTGCTTTTCGTGGTCTTCCCCTTCGTTTTTTTGGGGCAACGACATCTGGTGCGACATCTGGAATTTTTTCGACTGGAATTTTTTCGACTGGAACTTTTTCTTTTTTAACCTCCTCTACAACCACAACGGGTTCGACCGTGGTGATAGGTTTTGCCTCGTCTTGTTGTTTTTTGACGAACAAATACATAACGTTTGCGAATTGAACCGAGAATGTTATGTTTTTATTATTCATTGGTTGTAATTGTAAATATTTTTTATCCATATTTACTCCGCTTATAATACCCCCACCAACGTATTTGAGATCTAATTTGATATAGGAACAATATTGACCGATTGGGATTTTATCAATAGTGATATCTGAAACATCTCGAATATGAAATGTGTTGAATCCAGATTTAGTTTTATCCTCAATCAATAAGGGGATATGCTTCGAGGGATCTTTTAGAATATTCGCACTTATGATAGATTGTTTGCTTTTTC
>Ga0233437_1004893_pt1 | contig 15231 bp, 10 predicted proteins | sample SI_122_August201_FD_182714 | JGI IMG/M metagenome (GOLD analysis project Ga0233437, IMG submission 182714) | Seawater microbial communities from Saanich Inlet, British Columbia, Canada - SI_122_August2016_200_MG | ecosystem: Environmental > Aquatic > Marine > Inlet | place: Canada: British... | reverse complement strand
TCCAATATGGACAAAATATTCATAACACTACCATCCAAAAATCACTTAGAAATTCACTTGGTAATCTACTAAAAGACGAAAACACTTTATCACTTGAAGAATGCCATAAGTATATAGTCGAGTGTAACGGACTAGAAGAACAAGTTAAACGTGAATTACTTAATTATTGTAATGATGAAACAGAACATTCAGTTTATTTGGTTAAATTTGATGAAGTATTCCAATATGTGGTTTCGCGTATCGTTAAGCATTCTGATTCAACTGAAATGTTCAAAATCTTAAACGAAGAAATTAAAGATACTATTTGTAAATGTTTTACTGGACGCATGACACGATTACTTAATGTTCTCAATGGATTCTATGATGATATATCGATTCAAATTGGATCTAACGAACAGATAAGTAATATCATCATAACTATGCAAAAGAAATACGAAGGTGATGAATTAGTGAAACAAGTTAGACTGGAATTAGAAGAACGAGAGTATGATAACGAAACGATTGAAGAATGGCTTACATTTGTAGAATAATAATTTGTTGCGAAGCCATTTTTTGATTTTATCAAAAAATGAACTCTTTTTGGCGTAGCCAAAAATATATTAACATTCACTAATTATCATATATAATGAAACATAAAGAATATTTGAAGTTAATTAGTTCAAATAATGGAATACATACATATAAAATATCTAATGTGCGTGATATATCCAAGTTTATTATTGAAAATTTAGAAACAGAACAAATACAAAATATCACAATGAATGCAGGTTATTCAAATGTACAAGTATTTAGTATCGATAACCCAACACTAAGATTTTTGCAAATGAGACGAAAAACATTGGGTATTTACGTGAATAGTGGCAATGACATTGTATTATGCATATCAGATATATTGGAAATTGATATATTTTTATCATCGGAACTGAAAAATACATATTTGCATATAAACACAATAAATAATGATGCACCAAGCATTATTGGTGTATATGAATATATTGAATTTAATACTTGCGAGACTAATATGGCGATTGATAATAATGTCGTTTTATTAAATCCAATGAAAATCGTAGTTTCACAAAGAAAAAATATATGGATTGAAAATATTTTTGATAATTGTAATGCGACTCACGAGATATACATATTATGTGATATTGCACCCATTAAAAAAATTACATTATTAATTGATGGAAAAACGAGATTCAGTTGTGATGGTTCTTTTATGAATAAGGCTACACTATTAAATAGTCATGATGTAGATAATATTCACAAAAATTTATATTATTATAGATTTGGTTCAAGTTCATCCGATGTATTAGCAAGAGTGATCAATCCCTCACTAAATTTACTATTTGATAGTGAAGTAAGTGGTACTATATATATTTATTGTTTGTGTCCTAATGTAATACGATATAGTCAAACAATGTTAGGATATTTCTTAAATTATGAGAAAAAACATATGGAAATAAGTAATCTAGATATATCATTGAATAAAAAAATTTGTGTTTCGTATGAGAATAAAGATATTGAAGATGCGTGTATTGAACATATTCACAAATATTCTATTAAAAATAGTGTTTTGAGTTGTCACTACGGATCGTCGTCAAGCATAACAAATTATGTATCTATGTGTAAAACTGTGTTGAGTCCAAAATATTTTAGTATAAACATAAAAAATTTTCCGAATGCAAATATATTAAGTTCAATAATATTGGAACTTACATTTGATAAAACAGAAAGTGTTGAAAAAATGACGGATTATTCTCGAAATTTGAATCTTGGTATCAAAACATCTTGTGGATTCGATCTTTGTAATACACATACAAAATCAATAACGACAACAGCAATAGATAATAAAATATATATCAAACTACCGCTAAACAATATCATGATACTGAATCCGATGGGTAAAAATCCACAAATCAATGTAAAAATAGATAATGATATGGATATACTAGATACGAAACATGTAGAGGCTAATATTTATGGATATGTTGTGTATTTGGATCAAAACGATCGTCACAAGGTCTTAAATCGCTAACGTGTGTATTATGAAATTAATAAACCATTTTATCATATAATAAATATTATATCATTTTTAAAAAAACACACAAATATTAGTTGAGCGTTTTTTTAAGTTAATATCGTGAAATATTTGTTTTAAGTAACATAACTATTTTCAATAAAATAATTAAAAAATAAATAAAGGAATTTAGGGGTGTTAGGGGTTTAAAATTTAATAGATTCACTTTATATTTTATAAATATATATATGTATAATAAAAAGTCAAAACACGTAATTCTAAACCCCTAACGCCCCTTATTTTTATTATATTATAATATTATTTGTTGTCAATATTATCGATTTTAATCCAACGTTTCATAACATATAATATTCCTTGATATTTACCACAAAAATATTTTCTTGTGAATATGTTATTTTCAAAATAATTTATAAAATATTTTTTATTATATGTTTTTTTTTCATATTTTGACATATTAGAGTAAATTTCATCCTCCTTGAAAAAATCAAATATTTTACCTATTGTAAGTAATTCATTTTTATCATCTGTTAGTTTATAATTTTCCTTAAACCATGTTAATATCAAACATGAACGTTCTAAATATGCATTGGTTCTTGATTCAATTTCTTTTGCTACCTTTATTTTCTCATTATTTTTATTAATATGATTATCATACACACTAAATAATATTTTAAGCAAAGCATATCTATATTTTTCTTGGAATATTTTTGTTTTATAGTATTGATTTGCTTCATAAACATATTTGCTGTCATCCAATAATTCCTTGTTATTTGTGAATGTTGCTCTGAAATATATATCTATGATTCTCCTTGCTTCTGCATCCTTTGGTTCTTCACTAAATAATGGTTTTTGATTACATTCAACCACCATGGTTAAATTTAAATTTTTTTTAGTTTTTTTCTCGTGGTGCGTTCTTGCATCGAATGTTCCACCACCTGTCAGTTCTTTTATTACAGAATTGCTAAATTTTTTATTTGCAGGTGGTTCTCTGAATACTACATATCGTTTTTTATGTAAATTAGCCTTTTCAGGACTTGAACCAGTCCTAGAACTCTCAAACAAAATTGCGTTATTTCCAACAAAACCGTAATCACCCAAAGCACACATAAATAAATCGTTAATAACACCTTTACCATTCCCACCACCTGCGTTGAATAAAGTAAATCTCTCAAGACATTTACCATCTAAACCAGTACACATAATTTGCAATAATGTGTCACGTTCATCCTTAACAGGCATTATTTTACATAATAATTCATTTATAGTGTTGATTTCATCATTTGTAGGCTCTTTCCAATTATAGCCACAATTGACAGTCAAATAATCATCGTACTCATAATCCCTGAATTTTCCTTTTTGTAAATCATATACTTTGTCCTTGAATCCAAATAAATAACTTTTATCATCAAATTTGACATCGTTGTTTAGTGCATATTCTTTATAAGTTTCAATAACATCTTTCTTGAAACTTATTGTTTTTAGTTTTTCGATCCTATTTTTCATAATATTGAAATCTCGGTGATTCCAATACACTTCAACCAATATAGTTTTTAAAAAATCGTGTAGTTCTGTACTTAATGCACGTCTCATTATAATACTATTTGTTTCCCAAAATTTACCATTGAAACAATATAATGTAAATGAATCATGTTCGTCACATTGATAAATAAAACGATTGTTTGATAACAAGTTGAAATATTTACACATATCGGTTTGTTCTAAATCGAATGTATTCTTGTTTATAATTTCTATAAATTTTGATTTATTATCTTGTAAAGCATAGTAATGAATTGTCGCTAATGTATATTTGTTAGCCATATTTTTTTTTATTGTAAATGAATCAAATTTTTGTTTTGTTATATCAAAACCTTCATAATTACTTCCTTTTGATGAAAAATAATCAAATAGTTCGATTGCTTCATATGTATTGACAAATGTATTCTTGATCGCCATACCAACCGAAAGCCAATACACATATTCTTCAAATCTTTTTTGTTCGTAACATTCATCGAACATCTTTTTGTATAAATGTGTTCTTGCCAGTATTGAACTCAAAACATTATTATTATTGCTAACATCACATTTATCGTCGATTAGTGCTAAATCAACACACTCATTGTTATGTTTCATAATTTCTTTTTGTGGAAGCGAAACGTCGGTTAGACGTTGGGAACAAACTGATGGTGGTTGATTTTCATTTTTCTGGCTAATTAATGGTTGGGATTTTTTCGGAATATGTGCTATTATAAAATCTTCAATATTTCCGTTTGTTATTCTGTGTATTTTGTTCGACACGTTGGATGATGATGTTTTTCCTTTTTTTTGGTTTGGACATCTAAACCAATGATTTGAATAAATCGATGTATCAATTGATTTTACCATGTGGTGTTCTCCGTTTATTCTCAATTGTTTTTTGAAATTTTCATGAAAAATTTTTTGTTCTGCTATACTTCCATGTATCATAGGAATAGAATAATGGTAAGAATTTTTGTTATCCTCATTCATAGTTAATTTAACGTCATGTTCGCCAACAACTATGTCATAATTTGAATTCAAAAACGATATTATTTGTTTCGAAAATAAATTAATATCATCATTAAACCCATCGACGTCTCCAAACAAATGGTACACGTTGGATTTGGAAATTCTAAAATTATAATATTTTTCTTCGTTCAATTTGTTTATTAAATCACTCAAATCATATTTTTCATATTTATTTTTTATGAAATATGCGTTTGCTTTTGTGAAATCGGGAACGTTATAAATATAATATTCATTATCAGTCATCTTTATGGTTCTATATATATATAATATCATAGTTGGTTTGTTTAAGTATCAATGGATTCTTTGTTTAATAATTTTTTTTTCTCATAATATCTTTTTTGTGCTTCACGTTTTTTACGCATGAACTCCTCATCATTTTTTTTAGCATGATATGTTTCATTATGTTTAATTCGTTGTTTTTCCATAAATTCTTTATTATGTTTAATTTTATTGTTATAATAATTTTTACGTGCCCGCAAGATATAATCTGGTGTCTTATAAACTACATTATCTTTATTATGTAAATCACTATTGTCAGTTTCCATATTTAGTTTAGTATAATATATTTATAAGATATTATATATATACAAATTAAATTTAGTTCAACATACAATGTTATATTTAAAAAAAAACGTAAAATCCCACAAATTAATTATCAGAATATTTTAGTGTAGAAACGAATATAATAATACGCATTACGCAAAATATAAATGGATAATAAAAAATCATTCAAAAAAAAAATAAATACCACAAGGGCATTTATTTTTTTTTGTTATTCGAAATAGTTGGTATTCTCACTCGGTTACCGTGACAAACACGGCTGGTGGAGGAACTGTAAGATTCTTAATACTGACGGTTGATCTAGGCTTCTTACCATGACAGTTGCGAATGCAAGACATAATCCACACAAGCCACCTAGGGTATCCTTCACACAGTCCATACACGTACTCATCATATTCATGTTCATCATCGGGCTTGATACACAATGACGAAATAATGTAAATAAGTGTCCAACTAATCATGGTAATGACTACCACAGCAATCACTAAAGACCTTGTATTTTCAGATAAATCTAACGACTTATCGTGGATAACAACTGTCAATGTTATTGCTATGATTATCGTAACCACCCAATACAATGTTTTCATCCGACATAACGTTCTTGGCGTGACAAAGCAAGTGCAAAACATTTTTATCAATCCTAGATATTTCAAAATAACCAATAATACATATATATTCAGAACATATTTTGTTCAATTTTTTTTATTGAAATATTTGTCGATTAAATTTAATTAATCGTGTGAAATATAAAATTGATATAATAAATATAACATTATTCAAATATACATAATTAAAAATGTCGATATTAAATTTATCAAGCAAAGGATTAACCGATATTCCAAAAATTCCCAATAATGTTATTGAACTCGATTTGAGTTATAACCAAATAACCGAAATAAAACCTAATTCCTTTCCAAGTGGATTAAAAGAACTAACTTTATCATGTAATCAACTAACTGAAATTCATCCAAATAGTTTTCCACATGAACTGAAAATATTGAATTTGTGCTTAAATAAAATTGTAACTTTACATCCAAAATGTTTCCCCACAGGATTAGAACAGTTATATTTACATGAAAATAAAATTAATAAACTTGTTCATAATTGTTTTCAAAATGAACTGAAAATATTAACATTAAATAATAATTATATATCAGAACTTATACCAAATTGTTTTCATTCAGGTTTGAAAATTTTAGATCTGCGTGGTAATTTGATAACAACCGAATTAACACAATGCTATTTTCCCGTGACATTAACTGAACTAAATTTATGTAATAACAAAATAAAAGTATTATGTAAAGAAAGTTTTCCACCTAATTTATCGATATTGTTATTAACTGATAATGACATTAAGACGTTAAGTGATAGATGTTTTCCACCAAATCTTACTGAACTTCACCTAGATTATAACAAAATTGTTCAATTACCTGAATTTCTTATCGACTTGATATATTTGAAAAAATTTAGTCTTGCAGGTAATCCAATAATCGATGTTCATCCATCCGTGAAAAAATGGTTCTCTGAAATGAATCGTGGAAAATAATAATAAATATATCCTGATGTGAAGCCATTTTTGACTACGCCAAAAAGGGTTCTAAAGGGGGTTGAAAATTCGAAAAATTTCAAACCCCTTGCATTATTTGAAAAAAAATTGATATAATATGATTGATAATATGTATATTATCAATCATAAAAATGGTTTTACTAGATTTATCATATAAAAATTTAACGAAAATTCCCATCATTTCCAATGATGTAACAGAATTAAATTTAAATAATACTATAATAACAAAAATCGAAAATTTACCTGATTCATTACTGACATTAAAATTGAATCATAATCGAATAACAAAAATCGAAAATTTACCTGATTCACTACAAAAATTAGATTTATCAAATAACAAAATAACAAAAATTGAAAATTTATCTGAAAATTTACAAAAATTATGGTTAGATGATAATCAGATAACAAAAATTGAAAATTTACCTGATTCATTACAAAAATTACGGTTAGATAATAATCAAATAACAAAAATTGAAAATTTACCTGATTCATTACAAAAATTATTGTTAGATAATAATCAAATAACAAAAATTGAAAATTTACCTGAAAATTTACGGACTTTATATTTAGAAAATAATCAAATAACAAAAATTGAAAATTTACCTAATTCATTACAAACATTAGATTTACATGATAATCAAATAACAAAAATAGAAAATTTACCTAATTCATTACAAACATTAAATTTAATGGATAATCAAATAATGAAAATTGAAAATTTACCTGAAAATTTACAAATTTTAAATCTATATAAAAATCAAATAACAAAAATTGAAAATTTACCTCAAAATTTATATAATTTATATTTAACAAACAATCAAATATTAGAATTACCATTATCATTGTTGGAATTAAGACATATCCACAAGTTTTGTTACTTTTGTAATCCAATTGAAAATATTCATCCGCTTGTTCAACGATGGTTAAACAGATTAAATAGAAGAGTAAATGATAACAATAAGGTCTATTCAGATGGACAAAATATTCATAACTCTACCATTCAAAAATCGTTTAGAAATTCACTTGGTAATCTACTAAAAGACGAAAACACTTTATCACTTGAAGAATGTAAAAAATATGTTATCGAGTATAACGAACTTGAAGAACAAGTTAAACGTGAATTACTTAACTATTGCGATGATGAAATAGAACATAGTGTTTATTTAGTTAAGTTTGACGAAGTTTTTAAATATGTTATCTCTCGAATTGTTGGACATTCTGATTCAACTGAAATATTCAAAATCTTAAATGAAGAAATTAAAGATACCATATGTAAATGTTTCACCGGACGCATGACACGGTTAGTTAATGTTCTTAACGGTTTTTATGATGATATTACGATCCAAATTGGTTCTAATGAACAGATTAGTAATATCATCATTATGTTAAAAGAACGCTATGAAGGTGATGAGTTGGTTAAACAAGTTAGACTGGAAATGGAAGAACGAGACTATGATGAGGCTACTATTGAAGAATGGCTTACATTTGTGGAATAATAATTCGTTGCGAAGCCATTTTTGACAAAGTCAAAAAATAAAAATTGATATAATATTTGTTAAACATATATTATTATGTAAAAATGGTTTTACTGAATTTATCATGTAAAAATTTAACGAAAATCCCTATCATTTCCAATGATATAACTGAACTATATTTGAGTAATAATCAAATAACAAAAATCGAAAATTTACCTGATTCATTACTGACATTGAAATTGAATCATAATCAAATAACAAAAATCGAAAATTTACCTGATTCATTACAAAAATTATATTTACACAATAATCAAATATCAAAAATTGAAAATATACCTGAAAATCTACAAAAATTAGATTTAGAAAATAATCAAATAACTAAAATAGAAAACTTACCAAGTTCATTACAAACATTGTGGTTATACAATAATCAAATACCAAAAATTGAAAATTTACCTGATTCATTACAAAAATTAGATTTATCAGATAACAAAATAACAAAAATTGAAAATTTACCTGATTCATTACAAAAATTATGGTTAGATAATAATCAAATAACAAAAATCGAAAATTTACCTGAAAATCTGAGAATTTTATATTTGGGACGCAATCAAATATCAACAATTGAGAATTTGACAAGTTCAGTGCAAACATTATATTTACATGTTAATCGAATAACAAAAATTGAAAATTTACCTAGTTCGATACAAGAATTATATTTACATGTCAATCAAATATCGAAAATTGAAAATTTACCCAATTCGATACAAAAATTATATTTACATTATAATGAAATAACGGAATTATCTTTGGATTTATTAGAATCGAGATATATCAGAACATTTTGTTATTCAGAAAATCCAATCGAATTCATTCACCCACTTGTTCAACGATGGTTAGAAAGACTCAATAACGGAGTTATCGGTGGTAACAATAAGGTCTATTCAGATGGACAAAATATTCATAACTCTACTATTCAAAAATCATTTAGAAATTCTCTTGGTAACTTGCTAAAAGACAAAAACACTTTATCACTTGAAGAATGTAAAAAACATGTTCTCGAGTGTAGCAGGTTAGAGGAACAAACTAAACGTGAATTACTTAACTATTGTGATGATGAAACAGAACATAGCGTTTATTTAGTCAAATTCGATGAAGTTTTTAAATATGTTGTCTCTCGAATCATTAAACATCCAGAATCAATAGAAATGTTTAAAATCCTAAATGAAGAAATTAAAGATACCATATGTAAATGTTTCACTGGACGCATGACACGGTTAGTCAATGTTCTTAACGGTTTTTATGATGATATTACGATTCAGATCGGATCTAATGAACAGATTAGCAATATTATCATAACTATGCAAAAGAAATACGAAGGTGATGAGTTAGTGAAACAAGTTAGATTGGAATTAGAAGAACGAGAATATGATAACGAAACTATCGAGGAATGGCTTACATATGTAGAATAATAATTCGTTGCGAAGCCATTTTTGGCGTAGCCAAAAAATAAGGGGATAAAAATTCTTCGAATTTTTAAAGGGATGAAATTCAAAGAATTTCAAACCCCTTGCATCATCAAAAAATAAAAATTGATATAATATTTGTTAAACATATATTATTATGTAAAAATGGTTTTGCTGGATTTATCATATAAAAATTTAACAAAAATCCCTATCATTTCCAATGATATAACTGAACTACATTTGGATAATAATCAGATAACAAAAATCGAAAATTTACCTGATTCATTACTGACATTAAAATTGAATGATAATCAAATAACAAAAATCGAAAATTTACCTGATTCACTACAAAAATTATTGTTAGATAATAATCGAATAACAAAAATTGAAAATTTACCTGAAAATTTACAACATTTAGATTTGACCGATAACCGAATAACAAAAATCGAAAATTTACCTAATTTATTGCAAATTTTTTTTCTATTTGGTAACCAAATAACAAAAATAGAAAATTTACCTGATTCATTGCAAGAATTATATTTATACAACAATCAAATAACAAAAATTGAAAATTTACATAATTCATTACAAATATTAGATTTACTGGATAATCAAATAATGAAAATTGAAAATTTATCTGATTCATTACAAGAATTATGGTTAGGTTATAATCAAATAACAAAAATTGAAAATTTACCTAATTCATTACAAACATTATGTTTATCGAATAATCAAATAACAAAAATTGGAAATTTACCTGAAAATTTACAAACATTATGGTTACATAATAACCAAATAACAAAAATTGAAAATTTCCCTAATTCATTACAAACATTATGTTTATCGAATAATCAAATAACAAAAATTGAAAATTTACCAAATGGATTACAAATATTGAGTGTAAAATATAACCGAATAACTGAATTGTCATTGTCTTTATTAGAATTGAGACATCTCAACGAATTTAATCATCGTGATAATCCAATTGAAAACATCCATCCGCTTGTTCAACGATGGTTAGAAAGACTCAATAACGGAGTTATCGGTGGTAACAACAAAGTTTATTCAGATGGACAAAATATTCATAACTCGACTATTCAAAAATCATTTAGAAATTCTCTTGGTAATTTATTAAAAGACGAAAACACTTTATCACTTGAAGAATGTAAAAAACATGTAATTGAATGTAACGAATTAGAAGAACGAGTAAAACGTGAATTGCTTAACTACTGTGATGATGTTACTGAACATAGCGTTTATTTAGTTAAATTCGATGAAGTATTTAAATATGTTGTATCTAGAATCGTTGGACATTCGGAATCAATAGAAATGTTTAAAATCTTAAATGAAGAAATTAAAGATACCATATGTAAATGTTTTACTGGTAGAATGACCAGACTAGTTAATGTTCTTAATGGGTTCTATGATGATATATCGATCCAAATCGGATCTAATGAACAGATCAGTAATATCATTATTATGTTAAAAGAACGCTATGAAGGTGATGAATTGATTAAACAAGTTAGACTGGAAATGGAAGAACGAGAATATGATAACGAAACGATCGATGAATGGCTTACATATGTAGAATAATAATAAATAATAATAAATAATAATAAATATATCCCGTTGCGAAGCCATTTTTGACTTTGTCAAAAATGAACTCTTTTTGTGTCGAAGACACAAAAATAAAGGGGTTTTAAAGGGGACTAGTCCCCTTATACAAACATAGAAAAGCGAAAAAATCGCCAAACGGTTTATGCAAGACAACAACGCTATTATAAGCAATTCATACCACCATAAATATACAGAAATTTATCGAAATGATTAAATATGATTTGAGTATATGTGAATTGGCTAAACTAAAATATGGGTAATTAACGCTTACTCGATATCGTTAGTTATTGCATTATTTAAAAAAAAAATTGATATAATATTATTGATAATATGTATATTATTATATAAAAATGGTTAAACTAGATTTATCAAATAGAAAATTAATATACATACCCATCAGGAATGACATAACTGAATTAAATTTGTCCTATAATAGAATAACGGAAATTGTGGATTTACCCAATTCATTGCAAAAATTAAATTTATATCGTAATAAAATAACTAAAATTATGAATTTACCCAATTCATTGCAAAAATTATATTTGAATGGTAATCAAATAACGGAAATTGAAAATTTACCTAATTTATTACAATCACTGGGTTTGAATAATAATCAAATAACAAAAATTAAAAATTTACCTAATGGATTACAAGAATTATATTTAGATAATAATCAAATAACGAAAATTGAAAATTTACCTGACAATTTACAAACTTTATATTTAGGAAATAATCAAATAACGAAAATTGAAAATTTACCTGACAATTTACAAACTTTATATTTAGGAAATAACCAAATAACGAAAATTGAAAATTTACCTGACAATTTACAAACTTTATATTTAGGAAATAATCAAATAACAAAAATTGAAAATTTACCTGAAAATTTACAAATTTTATATTTATCTAATAATCAAATAACAGAAATTGGAAATTTACCTAAAAATTTACAAGTTTTATATTTATCTAACAATCAAATAACAGAAATTGCGAACTTACCTAGTTCATTACAAAAATTAGATTTAGACAATAATCAAATAACAAAAATTGGAAACTTGTCAAGTTCTATACAAAAATTATATTTAGACAATAATCAAATAACAAAAATTGAGAACTTGTCAAGTTCTATACAAGAATTATATTTGAATAATAATCTAATAACAAAAATTGAGAACTTGTCAAGTTCTACACAAAAATTATATTTGTCTAATAATAAAATAACAAAAATTGAGAACTTGTCAAGTTCTATACAAGAATTATGTTTGAGCCATAATAAAATAACAAAAATTGAAAATCTTCCTGAAAATTTACAACATTTATATTTAAAATATAATCAAATAACAAAAATGGCGAACTTGTCAAGTTCTATAAAAATATTGAATTTATCTTATAACCAAATAACAAAAATTGCGAACTTGTCAAGTTCTATAAAAATATTGAATTTATCTTATAACCAAATAACAGAATTACCACTTTCATTATTAGAATCAAAAAGACATCTTAACGAATTTTATCATAATTATAATCCAATTGAAAATATTCATCCACTCGTTGAACGATGGTTGAAAAGACGTGATCCTGTAAGGCGTCTTGATAACAACAGATACTATTCTAATAGACGAAATATTCGTAACTCTGGTATTCAAAAATCATTTAGGAATTCACTCGGTAATTTATTGAAAGACAAAGACACATTGTCATTAAACAATTGTAAAAAATATGTTATTGAGTGTAATGAACTTGAAGAACAAGTTAAACGTAAATTACTTGACTACTGCGATGATAACACAGAACATAGCGTTTATTTAGTTAAATTCGATGAAGTATTTCAATATGTTATCTCTAGAATCGTTAGACATTCTGAATCAACTAAAATGGTCAAAATCATGAATGAAGAAATTAAAGATACCATATGTAAATATTTCACTGAACGCACTAAACGATTAATTAATGTTCTCAGTAAATTTTATGATGACATTAATGTTAAAACAGGATCTAACGATCAGATTAGCAACATCATACTAATGTTGCAAAAAAAATATGAAGGTGAAGAACTTGTGGAACAAGTTAGGTTGGAAATGGAAGAACAAGAGTATGATAATGAGATTATCGAAAAATTGTTTGAATTTTCAAAAATTTAACTCAGAAAGTTCAAAAAAAATTGATATAATATTTGTTAAACATATATTATTATGTAAAATGGTTTTACTAGATTTATCGAATGAAAATTTAACAAAAATTCCCATCATCGGAGATGATGTAACTGAATTATATTTGTGTAATAATCAAATAACAAAAATTGAAAATTTACCTAATTCATTACAAATATTAAATTTACAATATAATCAAATAACAAAAATTGAGAACTTGCCAAGTTCTATACAAGCATTATATTTATCCAATAATCAAATAACAAAAATAGAGAACTTGCCAAGTTCTATACAAACATTATATTTATCCGATAATCAAATAACAAAAATTGAAAATTTACCTAATTCATTACAAAGTTTATGTTTGAATGGTAACCAAATAACAAAAATTGAAAATTTACCTAATTCATTACAAAGTTTATGTTTGGGTGGTAACCAAATAGCAGAATTACCATTGTTATTATTAGAATTGATACACCTTAATAACCATGTATTTTCAAATAATCAAATTAAATTTTTACACCCACTTGTTGATCGATGGTTATTAAGAAATAGAAATAGAAATTTAAATAATATCAATAAAGTATATTCAGATAAACAAAATATCCATAACTCAAATATCCAAAAATCATTTAGAAACTCACTCGAAAATTTACTGAAAGATAAAGATATTTTAACTTTGAACATATGCAAAGAAAAAATTCTTGAGTGTGATGAACTAGAAGAACAAGTTAAACGTGAATTACTTAATTATTGTGACGATAAAACTGAACACAGCGTTTATTTAGTCAAATTCGATGAAGTTTTTAAATATGTTGTCTCTCGGATCGCAGGACATTCTGAATCTACTGAAATGTTTAAAATCCTAAACGAAGAAATTAAAGATACCATATGTAAATGTTTCACTGGACGCATGACACGGTTAGTCAATGTTCTTAATGGTTTTTATGATGATATTACGATTCAGATCGGATCAAATGAACAGATTAGTAATATCATCATTATGTTAAAAGAACGCCATGAAGGTGATGGACTTGTGAAACAAATTAGGTTGGAAATGGAAGAACGGAATTATGATAAAGAAACTATCGAAGAATGGCTTACATTTGTAGAATAATATCCTATTGCGAAGCCATTTTTGACTTTGTCAAAAATGAACGCTTTTTGTGTCGAAGACACAAAAATAAAAATTGATATAATATTTGTTAAACATATATTATTATGTAAAATGGTTTTACTAGATTTATCGAATGAAAATTTAACAAAAATTCCTATCATTCCCAATGATGTAACTGAACTACATTTACAATATAATCAAATAACAAAAATTGAAAACTTGTCAAATTCTATACAAATATTATGGTTAAATAATAATCAAATAACAAAAATTGAAAATTTGCCTGAAAATCTACAAAAGTTAGATTCGTCATATAATCAAATAACAAAAATTGAAAATTTACCCAAAAATATACAAACATTATATTTGGACAGCAACCAAATAACAAAAATTGAAAATTTACCTGCAAATTTACAAACTTTATATTTAACCAACAATCAAATAATAAAAATTGGAAATTTACCTAGAAATCTACAAATTTTATATTTACATATCAATCAAATAACAGAATTACCATTATCCTTATTAGAATTGAGGCATCTTAACGTATTTTATCATACTGGTAACCCAATCGGATATTATCATCCACTTGTTCAACGATGGTTAGAAAGACTCAATAACGGAGTTATCGGTGGTAACAATAAAGTCTATTCAGATGGACAAAATATTCATAACTCTAACATCCAAAAATCA
>Ga0233437_1004892_pt1 | contig 15236 bp, 12 predicted proteins | sample SI_122_August201_FD_182714 | JGI IMG/M metagenome (GOLD analysis project Ga0233437, IMG submission 182714) | Seawater microbial communities from Saanich Inlet, British Columbia, Canada - SI_122_August2016_200_MG | ecosystem: Environmental > Aquatic > Marine > Inlet | place: Canada: British... | reverse complement strand
ATTCTGATGTCAATGAACAAGCTTTAATAATAAAGTTTAAAAATCGCTTTTGCAACAAAAAAAGAACCGAAGCTCATTTTTTTATTTTGTCTTAGCAAAACTCTATTATTTCCGGAATGTGCTCTTAGAAAGACACTCAACTTAGAATTGGCAGAAGCCAAGTTGTTGATTTATCAATCTAACCGGTTTCGAACTTAAGCTTTAATAATAAAGTTTAAATTTTTCTTTTGCAACAAAAAAAGAATCGAAGTTCAATTATTTTTTGCTGCTTCAGTAAAACTCTATTATTTCCGGAGTGTGCTCTTAGAAAGAACCTCAACTTAGATTTGGCAGAAGCCAAGTTGTTGATTTATCAATCTAACCGGTTTCGAACTTAAGCTTTAATAATAAAGTTTAAATTTTTCTTTTGCAACAAAAAAAGAACCGAAGTTTAATTTTTTTTGCTGCTTCAGTAAAACTCTATTATATCCGGGGTGTGCTAAAAGAGAGATACAAGACCTGGGTTCGAATGAATCCAAGTTATTGATATATCAAACTAACCGGTTTTGTCTGGTGGCGAGACCAGGAATCGAACCAGGGACACGGGGATTTTCAGTCCCCTGCTCTACCGACTGAGCTATCTCGCCATCAGCCAAAGATAAAATATTAGCGGCACGTTTTTATCATGTCAAGCATATTTGATAAGAATCCGTCTAAAAACATACGTCATGTGCGCTATCTTTCTGATTTGTTTCAAAGTGAATACCGTACAAATTGGCTTCAGGTGGTCATTCAGGTATTTTGCGGTGACAATTTCATCTATTCCGCCCAGCGATTTTCCTTCAACAGTTTAAAAACCAGTTGGTCTGCTGCCAGGAGCCTTTTCTCCAGGGTATCAAAATATGGATCCGTTACCTGCTGGCCAAAACTTCCAGTTTCCAATCTATTTTTAAGGGAGTGCCTCAGATACCCTTTATTGCCAATCATGGCCATCACGGGTCCTTCACGAACGAGCGCCAGGCTTTTAGCCCCGGGATTAAAAAAGGAGACTCCCAGTGAACTATATTTTCCCTGCAATCCGAGGATATCCACAACAGATGAAAACACATCTATTTGTGAGTAAACCGTATTAATGGTCTTGGGATGGAAAATTTTCGGTGCATACACGATCAGAGGGATATGAAAACGCTCTTTGAAACCACCTGCCTGGTAATGTGCCAAGGCATGATCAGCTGTAATGATAAAGATAGTCTTGTCAAACCAGGGCTGTTTCTCAAGCCTTTGTATTAATTTACCAATCCCCCAATCCAAATAATTGACTGTATTCAGGAAACCTTCCTCCTGATTGGCATGATGGGGATATCTTTCCAGGTGTTGCGGCAGGCGCGGGTACGGCGTGTGAGTCGTGCCGGTGACTATATATGTCAGAAAGGGTTTTTTAACCGTTTCCATGCGCTCAGCTGCTTTCATAAATGTTTCATAGTCCCAGCCCCAGCGAGCTGCCTTCGGGTCCGGATAGTCCAGCAATATGGGGATATCTTCCATACCGTAAAATTCCCGGAAACCTGCTGAGCCGGCTATAGCGTCCAAACGGAATGACCGACGCTTGAGGCTATTCATAAAGATGGTGGTGTAGCCATTTCGTTCTGCCAAGTCTCCCAGTTTTGAATAGTTGGCCAGTATTCCGACACCGATGGTTGGCAGTCCGATGATCGACGGAATTCCGGTCAGCGTCGCCTGAATACCTTCCACACTTCTCTGCCCGTTGGCAAAAAAATGGGTATATTTCAATCCCAAATCAGCCATACGGTCCAGGTTGGGCGTTACCCCCAAACCCTTTCCGGAAAAACTGTCAACATACTTAAAGCTCAAACTCTCGACCAAAATAAATACAAGATTGTACTGCTCCGAGGAGTCTTGAGCGGATTTTTTTTGAAAAGGATAGTCTGGATTTGAAATTGCAAGGCGCTGCTTGATTTGCGCCAAAGCCTCTGCCCGTGGAAAAAAAGTGTGGTTGACATCTTCAGCTTTCAGAGAGGATTGGGAGATACTGAAAACGCCGTTAAGAACCAGGTTACCATAGCTGGAGTTCCCGGAAGCGAACGCGTCAATGATTGCAAGCGGTTTATAGCCGAATCCACCTCTACCTGCAATCACAAGGATCAGGAAAAAGAGCACATAGGCAGGAATCTGTCTGAATTTAAATCGTTTTTGATTCAGTGGAGACGCAGATATTTTTTTCCAGAGGAATATGAGTATGAGCGCATTGAGAAGAAACACCATCAAGAACGGCAGGAAGACGCCAAAGAGCATTCCCCCCATAAGAGCAGCATCGCCCTCTCCAAAACTCAGTAATTCTTGAGCGGCATGACGTTTGACAAAATCAAAGTAGACAATATCACCAAGAAGAGCCCCGGTCATAAGAAGCAGAATAGCGCAAATCAACCAGGACCATATTCCCTGCCAGAGGCGCCCCCTGCAAATACGAACAGGTAGAGCCAACAAAAGGAAAGGGATCGACAAAAAAACAGTGATCGAGGCAAGATCAAACCGGACACCTTCGAAAAATGCCTGGACAATTTGAAAAGCGCCGAGCAAGTAAAATTGATTGGGGTACAAAAACAGAAGTGCCAGGCGAGCAAGTGAGAATTGTACCAGGGCAATGAGATAGAAGAGCAGAATCTTTCTATATAGAGGAAACGATGAGTCCATTCACGAATTCCAGAAAACGGTTACGCAGTTTTTATTGATGTGGGGGCCACAACTCCCTATGAGTGATCTCTTTGAAATATCTTACTAATGAAAATATATCAGAAAAATTGTTTTCCTTCTACTGTTTTCACATCCCGTAAAATGAGCTATTTATTGGAAAACAGTCGTTACTGAACAGATTTCCACTATAAATAACCAACAGATATGAAATTCCGTCCCTGCATCGATCTTCACCAAGGATCCGTTAAACAGATTGTGGGCGCATCCCTGACCGATAATCAGGCAGAGACCCTGGTTGTCAATTTCACGAGTCAGCAGTCACCTGGATGGTATGCGAATAAATACCAAAATGACGGTCTGGATGGTGGCCACGTGATTCGTCTGGGTCCCGGTAATGACCAGGCTGCCTTGGAAGCACTTGCTGGTTGGCCTGGAGGGATGCAGCTGGGAGGTGGTATCAATGCAGAAAACGCTCACTATTGGCTTGAAAAAGGGGCTGAAAAAGTCATCGTCACATCCTATGTCTTCGAGGATGGGCAGATCCACGAAAAGAGGCTGAGAGAACTCTCAGCCCTTGTTGGGAAAAACAGACTTGTCCTCGATCTCAGCTGCCGGAAAAAAGGGGATCGTTATTGGATTGTAACGGACCGGTGGCAAAAATTCACATCCGTTGAGATCAGTTCCGCACATCTGGATTTTTTCGCGACCTTTTGCAGCGAATTTCTAATTCACGCAGTAGATGTGGAGGGGAAATCCCGGGGTATTGAGGAAAATCTGGTGCGCCGGCTGGGAGAGTGGGCAAAAATTCCGATGACCTATGCCGGTGGTGTTCACAGCTGGGAAGATGTCAACACGATTCAAACATTGGGCGGTGGGAAGATTGATTTCACCGTAGGGAGCGCGTTAGACTTTTTTGGTGGTGATGGATTGAAATATGATGAACTGGTCAATGCGTTCAAGAAATCGCTTATTTAATCAATTATGTTCACGATCACACTGCTGGAGCCGCAAATTCCCCAAAACACCGGCAATATCGGACGCCTCTGCGGAGCAAACAACACCCCTCTGGAGATTGTCGGAAATATTGGATTCAAGCTCACAGACCGATATTTAAAAAGGGCCGGGCTGGATTACTGGAAATTCGTTGATTGGAAATACAGAGAGGATTTGAAGCAGTATATGGAAGAACTGGATCCTGAAAGGATTCACCTATTTACAACAAAGTCGACAGTCAGCTATACCGAAAGGCAGTTCGTACCGGGTGACTACTTGATTTTCGGCAGTGAAACAAAAGGGATCCCACAAGAGTATCTTGATCTCCACCATTCGAGATGTTGTACGATACCCATGTCAAACCCCGGCATTCGAAGTCTGAATCTCAGTTCATCCGTTGCCATCAGCTTGTACGAAGCGCTCCGTCAGAATTTGTAATGCGATCACCCTGTTGAAACCAATTGAACATGATATTAGAGATTCATCCAAATGACCCACAGCCGAGACTGATTGAAAAGGTCATTGACATTCTGAAGAACGATGGCGTTATTATCTATGGCACAGACAGTACTTATGCCTTTGGATGCAACATCCAAAGCAAAAGAGCGATGAACCGCATATATCAGATCAAGGATATTGACAAGAAGAAACCCCTGACCTTTATCTGCAGCAACACCCAACAGTTTCAGCAATATACAAAAGGCATCAGCACACCAGTCTTCCGCAAGATCAAATCCATCGTACCCGGCCCCTATACTTTCATCTTTGAAGCTTCAAAAATGGTACCTAAGATCATGCTTTCTCCCAGAGCAACTATCGGCGTTAAGATGCCGGAAGCTCCCATCGCCACAGCCCTGGCTGAAGGAATGCAGCAACCGGTTCTAAGCAGTAGTTTGCCTGGAGACGAAAGCGGAATTCAAAACCCTTACGATATCGAGGAAGAGTATGGGAAACGAGTTGATTGTATCTTAGACTGTGGGGATGTTTATATTTCGCGATCAGCTATCATCGATTTTTCAGTCACCCCCGCCGAAATCATCCGACCAGGGGATGCCGACCTGAGTTGGATCGACAGCTAAGGGTCGGCTCAAAAATTAGTTCACATTCTGTTTGCAAAATGTCCAGTGTTTTTAGGACTTTTGCAAATAGATTATGTGAAGTTATTTTTGAACGATCCCTAAGCGACAATTTCAGCTGCCGTTCTGGATCATCACAAGATTTCTTCGCAATACAGCAACTCCTCTTTGTTTCTAAGCATCCGGTTCAGTTCTTTTACAAGATAGTTAATACAAGCCTGGGAAAACTGTTTCTCCCAGGCTTCGCCCGGCAAAAGGTGTAGAATTAGATATAACGCTTCATAATAGATCTTTGCTGTTTTTCCGGTAAAACGCAGCTCATTATATGCCTTTGTCACACCGCCTTGTACAATAGTTCGACTGGCAGCATTCCCCTCTTTTATCTTCCCCTCTTCCTTAAAAAGAATTATATACGGAAAAATTGATTTCTCCTCGATCATCGGCAGCTTCGGATTTCTGATATGGGTCAGGCCGATACATAGCAGATAAATGTCAAACTTGTAGGCTGCGTAGTATTCTCTGACTTGACGCTGGTTTTCATAGGTAATCTCAATGACATTTTTATCCGAAGCCAATGTTTGAAACAGAAGTCTGTAGACCGAAAGAAACTGAACCATTAAGCCCTCATTATTTCTGAAGAAGCGGAAATTGTACCCGAAATCTTTATACGTCGCTCCTTCATGTTCTCCTCTGAGTGAGATGACACTCGTTTTCACCAGCTTAAAAGACTGGGTCATTTGAGAAAATGCATCAAGGTTTTTAGAAAAGATGGCTGGTTGTTCTACTGTTGTGGTTGCAGATTCAAAAAGAGACGATTTGATACTTTCATCCCTCTTTTGTTCCTCTTCGACGAAACCCTCGTAAGCTTTTCTAACCTGATTAAACGCGTACAAAAAGGGTCCTGTTGTGATGTTCAACGCTTTTTCAACCAACTCAATGAATCCCTCCCAGACATTTTTCAGAATCGTTTTAACCGAAAATCTTTGAATATCCTGGAATTCATTACCAAAATTCACTTTTGAGATATGTTGCAGGCTCACCCGAAACCTGCCGAGCAGCCGAAAAATGACACTGGGAGAGAGTTTGTCGATGAATTGCTTCTGCATTTCCAATGTGTCACTGGCATTGAAGGCGGCTTTATCAACCATTTTTGCAATCAACGCATCTGGCGGTTGCAGTTGTTCATTCGCCACAAAACATCCTGCCAAAATCTTGCTGATGTCAATTGGATCAATATCTTGAAACCGATTTACCCGGGTCAGTTTTAAGAGAAAGCCTTTGTAATAGTCGCTCCGTTTTTTAGCGTAGTTATAAAGGCTCTCATGGGATTGAATAGCAACGATAAATTCAAGCACAATCTCACGTATGCGATCTTCATCGTCAATCATTTCCTGGTAAACAAATTCAGATTTCCCTTTAAATTTCTTGTTAAATTTAAACGAAACGGGATTAACGGCTGTTGAGAGAAAAGCCAGCGTCGTATCTTCGCCAGAGATTTGCGAAACAAATTCATCTTTAAAGAGACGAATGATAATGCGGGAGATATCGGACAATAATATATAGAGTCCACTACGCTCGATGTGGACTGTTTTCGAGTCAAATATTTCGTCACAGGCGACCAGAGTTTCGATGTTTTTTTGAATACTGAAAAAGGTTGGGAAAATAAATTCAGAAACAGCCCGTTTCTGGTCTTTCCCATTCAAAGTTATGAGCGCCGGAATCAGCTTGTTGAGGCCGATTTTGCTATTGAAAAAGTTAATCGTCTCAAGAATAAAAAAGCGTTTCCGTGGGTCCAATACATTGATTTTACTTTGCATCGATTTTAAAGCGCCATGAACCTCGCTAGTCACTTCATCAGGGATTTCATTCTGTCCATTGTCAAATTGAACTTCGACAGCGTCATCCTGTAGTACAGATGACCGCTGAATAATATCCTCCAAAGATAGATTTCGACGCTTGTTCTTCTGCAGCAATTCATTTTGTTTATGCCTGTGATGCTTTACAAACTGGTCAACTTGTCTTTTAAAGGTTTTTTTATCAACCTTCGCGTCTGTTGACGGTTTTACTTCATCAGACATCCGGGTTCCCCTTTGATAGTTGGAACTATTTTTTGATTCAGAGAGAGTAGACTCTTCCGGTAAAATACCTGCCTATCGACTGGCATGAGAGAAATGTACCACTTAAGTGACAAAAAATACAACCATGCTGAAAATTGATAAAGACCCTTCTCCCCCACGTTCCCCGGTTGATGATATTTTGACGAAAGGTTAGAATGGATCGCACAGGGAGAAAACCGGATCGGTCATTTCTGCCTGCAACTTGCTTTTTAAGCTTCAATCTCACCCGTTGGCGTCAAGGGATTTCTTTTTAATATAAACTAGATAAATCAGTGCTTTATAGAAAACAAAAGGTTTTTCGCTATCGATACGATTTCGATCCAAAATTGTTAGAAGAGTTTATCCGGGAACGATATTTCAATAACGAGAGCGCTGGAAAGCTTGAAGAGATACTCTCCACCAGGGTCAGCCTGAATGGTGAAGCGGTTGATGATAAAACAGTGGTTCAAAAGGGCGATTGGATTGAATACATCCATTTACGAAGTGATGAAGACTCGCTGAATTTTGAACCAGAAATACTCTATGAAGATGACTGGTTGATCGCCATCTCGAAACCGGATTTTCTACCGGTGATTCCCAATACCAGCTTTTATTTTAATTCCCTGGCTATTCTGGTCAAAGAAAAGCTCGGTAGAGAAGAGATCAACCCGGTTCATCGCCTGGACATTGAAACCAGCGGCGTCTTGCTGTTTGGTAAAAATCGGAATGCCTGCAGTGAAATTCAACGGTTGTTCCGAATCAGGGAAGTGGAAAAGCGGTATCAGGCCATCACTTTCGAGAAACCTACGGTCAATTCCGTGACCGGTAATCTGGTGCCTGCCCGGGATTCAAAAATATATACCAAACTGGAACTGGAATCTTCAGATAAGGGCAGCCGCACTGTCATCGAAAAATGCGAGTCCTGGGGGTCGTATTATCGGCTCTGGATCAAACCCGTTACCGGAAAAACCAATCAGATCCGGGCGCATCTGGCGGCAATCAATTGCCCGATCGTGGGAGACAAAAAATACTACCCTGATGAGTCGGTATTTCTTGACTGGTTTGCCCATCGTGATATCGAGCGCGTTATCGATCGTCTGAAACTGGCCAGACAGGCACTTCATAGTGAATCGCTGTCGTTCATCCACCCCTTTACTCAAAAAACGTTATATATTCAGGATGAGACCCATACCTGGATGAATAAAATCCAGACACTCATCCCGGACTCATTAAACAATTAAAAAGGACAACCATGCAGCAGATCGTCATCCGCTACTCGGAAGTCGGGCTGAAAGGCAAAAACCGGCACTGGTTTGAAAACCTGCTCATCAAAAATATTAAAAAACATCTGTCTGTCTTTGGCAGTTGCCAAATCAGTAAGATCCATGGGCGCATCATTCTGGAGACCGCGGGTGAAGTCTTACCGGTCTGTAACGCTCTGCAGTACATCCCGGGAATTGCCAATTTCAGTGTCGCTGTTTCAGCCAGTCACGACATGACCGATATCGCCGAAAATGCGCTGCTGCTGACCCGGAAGTTTCTTGAAAATAAAAAAGTGGAATCAGCCACATTTAAGGTGTCGGCTCGCAGAGCGGACAAAACGTTCCCCATGAACTCCATGCAATTGTCGGCTGAAATGGGGGGTCAGATACTTGATGAACTTCCCGCTCTGAGGGTGGATCTTCATCATCCGCAAATGGAGATTGGAATAGAGATCTGGCCCAAAAACAAATCCATTTTATATCTGGAAAAAATCCCCGGACAAGGCGGACTGCCTTCCGGATCAGCTGGGAAAGTCATTTCACTGATCAGCGGCGGGATCGATAGCCCCGTTTCCAGCTGGTTCATGATGAAACGCGGTTGTACTCCCATCTTTCTTCATTTTCACTCATTTCCGTTCGTAGGTGAGCAAAGCAGACAAAAGGTGATCGATCTGGTGGCGCATTTGAGCCGCTATCAACCTGAATCAACTCTAATCATTGTCCCTTTTTCAGATATCCAAAAAGCGATCAAGACAGACTGTTCCGAAAAAAACCGTACCCTTCTTTATCGGCGTATGATGTATCACATCGGCGAAAAAATTCGGAAACAGTACCACGCATTGGCTTTTGTGACAGGTGAAGCAGTGGGACAGGTCGCGTCACAAACACTGGAAAACCTGAATTGCACCGCAGCAGTGACCACAGTCCCTGTGTTGAGACCCCTCATCGGCATGGAGAAATCTGAAATAATCGCCTGGGCTAAAAAAATCGGGACGTATGACATCAGCATCCAGCCCTTTCCCGATTGCTGTACGGTCTTCCAACCCAGAAAGCCTGAAATTCACGGCCATCTTCGTGATATTGAAGCGGATGAAGCACATCTCGAGGTTGAAAAATTGATCGCAGAAACCATGGAAAAGCTTGAGATCATGAATTTTCAAACTCAGACGCAGGATAAATTCTGGTCATGAGAGATGCTCTGTCCAAGACCCGGATCGTTTGTTCAGTTGTGATCCCACTCTGAAACTGAACCTCTCCAAACAAATTTAGCAGCCAGACATTTATTGATCAAAAATAATGGAAAGAGAAGAAAGAGTCCCCGTTGTCGACGGCCCGTTTGGTATTTTCAATATTGAATTAACCAACCGGTGTCCTATGCGTTGCGTGATGTGTCCCCGAACAAAGAACATGAAACGCAGGCAGGGGTTTATGAAGTTTGAGCTGTTTTCAAGGTTGATCGACGAATTGGTTCAGACAAACGAAGATTACATCAATCATCAACCGGTCTGGCTGCACCATTTCGGAGAAAGTTTGCTACACCCCGAGTTCGACCGCTTTATCCAATACGCTGTGAAAAAGGAGGTTGTCACCTGTCTCTCCTTAAACCCGATGATGCTGACCCACACTGTTTCTCTGGCGTTGCTGAAATCAAAGCCACAAATTCTCTATATTTCCCTGGACGGACACGATGACACATCCTTTCAGAAAATCAGAGGGGTCAAAAACGCTTACGCTCAATCACTCGAAAACCTGCAGAATTTTCTGACGTTGAAGCAGAGTTCAGGGAGTGATTGCCGCATCGTTCTTTCCATGATCGATTTCAATCTCAACCGGCAGAGTATTGCACAAACACGATCTCATTGGGAATCCGCCCCCGGAGTGGATGAATTTCTGATGAAGAGCTTTTCCACCTGGGATGGCGATGCAGCAGATATCAATTGTCTGGAAGATGACAGTCAAAAAGAGTCGACCGTTAAATCCGGCCGGGTTGAGTGCAATTTCCCCTGGGAACGAATGACGGTACTCTGGGATGGTGAGGTCGTGCCCTGTTGCAATGACTATGATAAAAAACTCAGTCTGGGAAATTTCAACCACCAAACCTTGTCAGAAATCTGGAATGGTCATGAAATGAGGGAGCTTAGAGAAGAGTTCATCAGCGGCCGGGTCACAAACCCCCTCTGCCATCACTGCGAAAAACTGCGGTTACCTCGAGAACAATGGGATTGGTGATATGATCTTTCACTGCATCGGCGACAGCCACGCCAATTTCTTCAGCGGAACCGACGAAATACAGCCGGAATGGCCAGCTGCGGAGATTAGAAACAGGTTGCCATTTTTCCGGTCCTATCGCATCGGACCGGTTTTGGCCTACAACCTGTGTGAATATGGCACAACCACCAGGGGACGAGAAAAACTGGAGAATCTGCTAACCCGCCTGGATCCCGGCAGCCATGTTATGTTCTGCTTCGGAGAAATCGATTGTCGGGCGCATATCATTCTGCAATCCCAAAAACAGAACCGCCCCCCTGAAGCCGTCATCCAGGAAGTTGTCGCACGATACTTCTCTGTAATCCTTGAAACCCGAATGATGGGGTTTCAACCCTTGATCTGGAATGTGATCCCCAGCGCACCCACAGAGATCAACAACCGGATCACCGTCCCTCCCCAATACTTGTTTCATGGATCCTGTGAAGAGCGCAATCGTATAACCCGCCTTTTTAATCAAACTCTGAAAACCCTCGCCAAGTCAGCGGGAATTCAATTTCTGAGTCTGTTTGATCAGCTTTTTCTGGAAGACGGCTCCGTCAATCAATCTTATTTTTCGGACGAAATCCACCTTTCCCAAAAAGCCATGCCCCTGGTACTGGAATCATTAAACAAGTTGTTTAAAGGCAATGGATTTTGCGATTCCCAGAAGAGATATACTTGAACGGCTTGCTGATTCAAAATAAAAAACGGGCCGTGTACGTCTATCGCGAAATTACGCTTGATGTGGCTGTTTGGATTTTAGTGAGGTAAATGATTTAAATGTATGAAGATTTTCCCAAAGTTTTTCTTCCTTTGACAGCTGGTTGAATCGTTTTACCATTTTAGACGTTTCCTTCAGAGGCACGTGAAATGGGTTACCGTTTTCATCAATTGAAGGGACGATATCCCTGGAACTCAGATATTGGTTTCCCTCCTGCTTCCACCACTCCGGCAAATTGACTTTAAACCCGAATTGCTTTTCAAAATCTTCCAGGTGGTTAAAAATATAGTTTCCCGGGTAGAAAGAGAAACGCTGGTATTTCACCCTGAGATATCCTCCCTCCAATTGGGGCCTGACGAAATTCTGGAAGAACAGTTTGAACTCTGCATACGTCTCCTGTGTTTCACCGGGATGATCAAAAATCAAATAAACATCATGAAGCAACCCCAGCTGGCTACATTTCGCTGAAATGTTTAAAAATTTTTTCAGATAGGCATCCGGTTTATTTGTCTTGTTCATAATCTTGAGCATGGAACTGGAAAAAGAATCAATTCCAAAATCAATTTTAACATTCAGCTTTGCCATCAGTTCCAGGTCTTCCTCGTCAATCACATCAATACGGGTTTCGAGCCAGAAATAACAATCCAGTTTAGCCTTGGCCAAAGTGGACAAAAACGCTTTGCGCCATTTTTTGTTCAAACCGAAGCAGGCATCAAAGATGGTAATATATTGGGGCGAAATCTTAGCTGACAGTTCCTGGATAAATGTGATCGCTTCATCCACTGACAGGCTGCTCCACCGTGTTTTGTACTCCATGCAATAGTTGCAATTGAATGGGCAACCTGACCCCAGAAATATGCCCAGCGTCTTCTGGTTATCATAGTACGGATATGAGAGGAAATCGGGAGTTAATTGATAGGTTTGAATCTCTCTAAATTTTTCCGGGTGGATGGCTTTGAAGATGTTCTGTATTTCTCCTGTCACCACATGATCAAACGGGTTGTATTGGTATTCAAAGTCCTGGGGCATAAAAGTGGGATGATATCCGCCAACTATGATTTTTATGTCGGGTTGGTTCTCCTTGATCTTTTCAGCAAAATAGATCGTAGACAGATAGTTGAGGCTCGACCAGCACGAAATGGCAACGATGTCAGCGTCTATACCACTTAGCCGTTTCAGTGCGTTTTGCTTGAATATTGACAGCTCGTCTTCACTTTCTGGTCTCGAAAACTCATTTTCGAGATCGATCACCGAAACATCAAAAAATTGCTTCAGGTATGAATAAATATAAACCATATGCGGCTTCAAGCGCAAAGTCCGGCCCCAGTTGCCGGCGTAAAATTCCCCAGGGTATAGCAGCAGAAGCTTTTCTTTTGTCCTCATATATAGTGTTTCTTTTTTTCAGCAACTGATATTGAATTTTGTTTGTTAAGGGAACAGAACCATGGAGGATCATGCGCTTTCATAGGAAAAACTAGGCTGGGCTTGAATCAGGGCCTTTGTATATTCTGAAGCGGGGTTGTCAACAATAGATTCGCAATCTCCAGTTTCAACTACTATCCCCTCATTAAGGACGGCAATACGGTCGCAAAGTAACCGGGCAGCCGCAATATTGTGAGTAATAAACAAAAAAGTGATGCCCGCATATTTTTTAAGATGGGCCAGTATGCTGTATATTTGTATGGAAACTGTGGCATCAAGCATTGATGTGGGCTCATCTGCTACAATAAATTCAGGTTTCAGGACCATTGCCCTTGCAATAGCGACCCGTTGTCTTTGTCCTCCGCTAAGTTGATGGGGATATCGATCCAGAAAATCTGTTGCGGGTGACAGTCCAAAATCTTCCAATAATTCTTGAACCCTGGACAGTTGCTCCTTTTTATCTCCGATGTTATGTATGACAAGGGGTTCGGCTATCGTATCGAAAACCGAGAAATAGGGATTAAGGCTTTGATAAGGATCCTGGCAGATCATCTGCATTTTTTGGCGAAACTGTTTCAATGACTTGCCTCTGAGGCTATTTATTTCAGTTTCCGCAAAAATAATCGAGCCCGAATCCGGCTTTTCAAGGTTCAGTACCAAACGGCCAATCGTACTCTTTCCGCTTCCGCTTTTTCCGACCAGTCCAAAAATTTCACCCTTGTTGATTTTTAGAGAAACCTTATCCAAGGCTGTCATTTTTTTTTCAGTTTTTCTAAACAGGGATCTGCCGGTCTGATAGTATTTACTGACATCATTAATTTCCAGAATCGTATCATCGCGACCGGTTTTCATCTTAGGTTTTCTCCAGTTTCATGAACAAGGTGAGCAACGAACTTTATGGGTTTTCGTTATTTCCTGCCAAAATGGTTCGGTCAATTTACACTTCTCATCAGCCGTGGCACATGTATGGTAGTAACCATTTCCGGAATGAGAGTCAGTTGAGGAAGACACTGAATTATGCCTTTTAAATTCTGGCAGTTCGATCGTTTTTCCAAATACCAGGTAAGATGACATCAGCATTTGCGTATATGGATGAACGGGTTTTTTCAGAATCTCTTCCTTTGTGCCATATTCAAGAATTTCTCCCTTAAACATGACCGCCAGATTGTGACATATTTCAGAAACGACGCCAATATCATGTGATATTAGAATAACGGTCACGTTTCGTTCTTGCTGAATCTTTCGCAATTGAATGAGGATTTGTTTCTGAACGACCATATCAAGGGCTGTGGTAGGTTCATCCGCAATAACCAGGCTTGGCTCACAGGCCATTGACATGGCAATAATCGCCCTTTGTTTCATCCCGCCACTATATTGATGAGGAAAATCATTTAACCTTTCAGGTGATAGTCCCACTTCCATGAAAAGTCGTTTGACATCGGTGATCGCATCGTTTTTGGAAATATTGTGGTCATGTATCTGGATCGCCTCAACTATCTGATCGCCGACTCGTTGAACCGGATTAAGAGAGTTCATCGCGGCTTGAAAAATCATAGAGATATCAGCTCCTCTGATATCACACAATTTCTCCTCCGAAAAAGTAACGAGATCGTCTCCTTTAAATATAATGGATCCGCTCTCTATTTTTGCATTTTCTGGAAGTAACTGCAGAATTCCCATACCAATGGTGGTTTTCCCACATCCGGACTCTCCAATGATGCCCAGTGATTTCCCTTTCTCAATGGAAAAAGAAACATTCCTGACCGCTGGAAAAATGCCCGCATCCGTTTGATAGGAGATGTTTAAGTCTTTCACTTCAAGTAGTGTCATTTAGTCTACTTTCCCCTCCTTTCTTAATCTGGGATCCAGGATCTCTTCCATGGCTCTGCCAATCATGTAAAAAGAGAGTGTGATCAGGGAAATGCAGACTCCCGGCGGAATAAGCCAGTAAGGGGCTTGAAACATATGACCGGTTTTCCAGACCCATTGCAGCATCATACCCCAACTTACTGTGCTGGGATCTCCAAATCCAAGGAACGCCAGAACAGCCTCAATGATAATAGCAGAGGTAACCCGAAACGTCATGAAGAGTAGCGCCATAGGAAGCACGTTCGGAGCAATATGCCTGAAAATAATTCTGAAATGGGAAGCACCCGAAATTTTAGCGAGATCGATAAATGGTCTTTCCTTGAGGGAAAGTGTCTGTGACCGGATAACCCTGGCGACTCCCGGCCAACGAAACAGCGCGATCAAGAGGACGATTGCCCAGATATTCAATTGCCCCAACAATGAGGAAAGAAGCAACACCACCAATAAGGTCGGCATAACCATTATCATATCGGCCAACCGCATCAGTACAGAATCCAGAATTTTTCCACCATAGCCGGCCAGCATGCCGATGATGGTACCAAAGACGATACTGATGAAAGCCGACGTAATTCCGACAATAAACGCAATTCGTGCGCCTGTTAACAACTGGCTGAATAGATCTCGCCCCATATAATCAGTCCCCAGCCAGTGTTTCCAGCTTGGAGGTGAGGAATTGGCGATCAGCGGGTCAACGCCGGTCATTGGATGATACATGGTGTCGATTTGAGGTGGTAGAAAACTACCGACAGCCATCAGCCCAAAAATAATCAGAAGAATCACGCCGGTTTTTCCGATCGGATTTCGAATAAACAGCGCCCAATTTCGGCTTAAACCTTCCATTTGATACGCATTCTGTGAG
>Ga0233437_1004891_pt1 | contig 15237 bp, 7 predicted proteins | sample SI_122_August201_FD_182714 | JGI IMG/M metagenome (GOLD analysis project Ga0233437, IMG submission 182714) | Seawater microbial communities from Saanich Inlet, British Columbia, Canada - SI_122_August2016_200_MG | ecosystem: Environmental > Aquatic > Marine > Inlet | place: Canada: British... | reverse complement strand
AACTTCTTCCAAGCTAATCGTCTGCTTGAGCATTACTTCATAATTGGGTTTCTTAAATTTTCTAGCCATGCTCGAAGTCTATCACCGTTTTTGCTATCTTTGTTTGCTCTCCGACAAACTGCTAGCTTCTAAAAAATCAAAAAGTGAAACGAGCATATTATTGCTCACTAGAAACTCAAAGAAATTCTTTGTAGAATCAGCTGTTGAAATTCCAGTTGGAATTATTATGCCTGAACGACTACTATCAGCCTGAACGGTTGTTACCAATTCTGCAAATAGTTGGTAAGTGTTGATATCCCCAACAGCGGTTCTAGAAAACCGATTGCAACATCTGAAAAAGTTGCTTCCAGCTTCAGCTGAATGTTTCGTGCTTTTGAATAATTCCCATAACAAATTGTTTTCTTTCTGTAAAGTATCTATTAATTGACTACGGACTGCCTTATTTGAAGCATCTGCAATCTCGTCATTTAGGCCAGCAAAGAATTCTTTTTCTTGAAAACGTATTCTTTCCCAGGGCGGGTTACCCAGCACAACATCAAAACCAGGGTCACCTCCAGCAAATACTGTCGGGAACTCGATTTCCCAGTGAAAGAAGCGTTGTTTTTCGGCAATCGCCTGCAACCGGCGGGTCAGTTCGGCATCCAGGTTTTCGCCTTTGCGCAGGCGCAGCAGTTCTTGCTGGGTGGGGGCCAGCATAAAATCGGCATCCGTTTCCGGGATCGGCCAGAAGAAGGCTGCGGTCCACAGGTCGTATTCCAGCCGCTGGCTCTGATAGTGGTCGGTGGTGAGCAGGGTTTGGTAAGCGGCTTCTTTCTCCCGAATCTGAGCGGCGTTCTCCTCGGGCATGGCTTCCAATTTTTGGGATTGGCGCGCCACCCACTGGGCCAGGTCTTGCTGGTCTTTGATCAGGGTCACATCCCACCTGAAACCCAGTTGCCCCTCCCGTTCGCGCTTGTTCCTTCGGCGTAACGCGGTCGCCGTGGCCTTGTCATCCCCAAAAGCAGGCTGGAAAGCCTCATCCGGGATTTCGGCGATATCCAGTCCCGGCCCGACCCCCACCAGGCTGTTGCCGCACTTGATATGGGCATCCAGAAACGAGAGCGGTTTGCCCGGCTCCAGCGCTTCCATCCACAGGCCCACCTTGCACAACTCCACCGCCATCGGGTTGAGATCAACCCCATACAGGCAGTGGCTGATCACATCCCGTAGGGCGGCGCGCGTCGCTTCGGGCGAAGGCTCGTCATCGCCGGTGCGGATGGCGGCCAGGTGCCGCGCCAGGCGGTGGGCGGCGGCGATCAGAAAATGCCCCGAACCGCAAGCCGGGTCGCACACTTTCAGGTCAAGCAGGGCTTGTTCTTGAGCAGTTCGACCGGGGACCGATGACGGAGGACGGGGAGTGCCGGTCTTCGGTCTTCCGTCTTCCGTCGCGCCCTTCAAGGCGCTCGCAATCACCGGGTCTAACGCCGAATCCAGCAACACCTGAATCAAACTCGAAGGCGTGTAATAGCTCCCTGTGGTCTTGCGCTCGTGGCCGCTGGCGCTGGTCAGGCTAAAACTCCCGGCCTCCACGTTCATCTCCGGGTGCAGCTCCAGCAGGCTCTCATACACGCTGCCCAGCTCCTCCGGCCCCAGGTTCTTATAATCCACCGGGCGCAGGGTGCGGCCATCGATGGTATAGGCCAGGGCGCGCACCGCGTCCAGCAAGTGCTGGTTGGGCAGTTCGGCGGTGTCCAGGTCGGGGGTGGCCTCCGCTGAGAACAGAAAACCGCCCAAAGCCGGTAAAGCCAGTTCCGGGCAGCCCGACACGCTCGAAAGTTGCTCCGTCACCAGCCGCAGCACATGATACAGGTCAGCGTGCCGCAGCCCGCGGCTGCGTTCGGCCAGTCGGCGCAGGCGTTGGGTGGAATAATAATCCCGGTAGCGCTGTTGGGCGGTGAGATCGGAATCCGGCGAAAAGAGCAGTTCGCGGTCTTCGGCCACGAACAGGAAGATCAGCCGGTAGACCAGCCGCAAAAGTTGACGATAATAATCCTGCCTGGATAGCGCCCCTTGGCGGAGCTTCGCGCGCAGTTCCTGGTTGGCTGCTGCTCCCAAAAATCCACTGCCCAACGCGGAGATCGCATCCTCCACCCCCGCTCGAAGTTGATCCAGCGCTCGAGTACCTTGTTCCTGCGCCTGACGGGACCACTGCTCCAGCCAGAAGTTTTCAGGTTTTTCTCCCTCGACGCGGGATTGGTGGCACAGCAGCCACAGCAGTACAAAATCGGCGTAGACCTCGCCCTCCATCATGGCCTGCAGGTCAAACTCGACGTAGGCCTGGCGCGTCAGGCTGACGTTATCGCGCAGCACCCGCAGTTGCAGCCCGTTAGAGAGAAAAGCCCACAGATGCTCTTCGGAGCGGTTCAAGAACTCCTGCACCATGCTGTGCGGGCTGGTGGTGGCGGCCCCGGCCACGCCGGGTGTACGCTTGCCAAGGTCGATATTGAAACCCAGCAGGTGAATCGGCGCTTTGCCCCAGCCATGCGAAATCGGGTACGATTTGCCATCCAGGTTGAAAGCCGTGCTGGTCTGCAGACGTCCGTAACCTAACTCCTGGAAGAGCGGCAGCAGCCAGCGATTGCGCGTCTCGGTGGTGCCCGGCTGTCCTTCGAAGACCTTTTCTTGAGAAGTCTTGAAATTCTCCCAGGCCCCGATCAGCCGGTTCCACGAACGGTTGGTGGCCTCGTTGAGCTTCTCCCCGGCCAGCAGGTGATAGTCGCTGGGTTGCAGGCCATCAAGATTCGTCGCCCCCTCAGAGATACGCTGCAACAAATCGGGCGGCAGAATCGCCCCCTCGGTGCGGATGGTGGTAAAGGTGTTTCGTCGGCGGGTTTGCATAATGAGCCTTAAAAATCGTTCAACGATAAAAGCAATTTCATGCTATACTCTAGTAGCCAGTGGACAAAATTCGGCTCCATGCCGTGTAATTGTCTGGCTGCGGTCAGTTCAATTCTATATCCCTGGCAAGTCATTATCCAAAGCCGCTAATGTTAGCGGCTTTTTTTGTGTGTAATAGCGGCCATAGGCACTCTTACGCGTATCATCCAGGTCATAAACCATATGGAAAGCAGGCCAGAGTAAATCTACATAGCGGTCTTCGCGGCGTTCGTAGAAACGCTGCAAGGCCCACAAGAAATAATCAACGGCTTGCAGGCCAACACAGTCAGACGGCGTTTGTGGATAAACCGTCATCGGAACGTTATTCCGAATACCCCATTGGGTTGCAAACCGTGTCCGGGTACGCTCCAAAGATTCCATCAAGGCCGCTGTACGATCCTCTTTGCCTCGTTTGGAAAAATAAAGCTCGTATCCATCATCTTTGTGCAGCAAATTCTTGAAGAGCCGCCTGATCATATAATCATATAGCTCGTTCGGATGGTAACGGTAACCCGCATCATTTTTATTACGCTGCCGCACATATTCGATCACGCTCAATTTATCGCGCACAACCGCAAAAAAGCGTAGCTCATACTTCATCAGCAAAGCAAAAACTTCCCGTCGTACCTCGGGCACATCATCTTTGGCGTGAAAAGCCAATGCCGTTTTCTTTGCCTCCGGTTGCATGGAAGGCACTTTTTTGAAATAGGGGTCAGCCAATAAATTCCCCCGCAAGAGATTCATCTCAGCGCTCAAAGTATTGGGATCAGCAATATCCAGCACACCCAGGATGAAATAGCGCGAACAACCCGGCTTTCCGACCATTATGCCTCCCCGCTTGCCAAATATGATCGCGTCACCGGCCTCATCAACAAAATATTTGCGTATCATGGGGGATTTATTCATGAGCTAACCTTTGGCAAAAACACATAAATTCCTAATACATCCACCGGCAGCTTCGGTTCAACCCGGTAGCGCCCGGTGTGCCTGGCCGCATCGCGCACGCGCCGGTGTGATTGGAGTAAGGTTTCAGCCCGTTCCAGGGCAACCGCTTCCAGGTGGGGCTGCAACACACTCAATCCAGCGATCATCTGGCTGATAAACTGCGTCGCCTGTTGCGGGAAAATATTGTCATCCGGCTCGGCACTCAGCAAGGCTTCGGCTGAGGCGGTATCCAGCCAATCCGCCGCTTCCGCAGAACCGCGAAAAGCCACCGGAAGCACTTCTTCCGCTAATAGGGTGGTTTCTTCACTACCGCGGCTGGTTTTGAGATGGTAGCGCAGGCGCAGCAGAAGCAAAGTGGTACGCATTTCCACCTGGCGGGTGCGGATGGCGCCACAGCGTTTGGCGATGCTGTCATCGGCGCCATCCAGAGCGGTATCCATGACATAGGTTGCCAAATTCTCTACCAGAGGGTGGGTGCGGGTTAAATAGATTTCTTTATCTTTTAACGGCAGGGCAAAAGTAGCCTCAAAGCGGTCTTTGTCCAGATCCAACACATCCTTCAATGCCCTGGGAGCCTCTGCTAAATCCACTTTGATAAGATCATCCCCCAGGACGACAGCATGGGCGGTTTTTAAGGATTGGCGGACAAACTCAGAAACATCCACCCTCAGGCCAACGGCATCGCGGGCGGCCTCCAGTTCTCTGGAAACATCATCAACTTTGATACCTTCCTGTGCGAACATCGTCCGGGAGCGGCGCTCGCGCTCGGTAGCCGAATCCCATTGGGCGTACAAATCTTCTTTCTTGGGCTTCATGAATTCCTCGAAGCCGGGGAGATAGTGCTCAATCACCCCACCGGAGCGCTCACGCAACAGCAGTCCCTCAAAGATTGCTTCCACAATATCATCGGTGTTGACCGGCACTGGCACTGAAATCCCCAATGAAGTGCGGATACTGCGGTGCTTGCGCAGCAGAACATCCAGCACTACGCCGTCGATCTGGTTGTCGATCCCGTAATACGTCACCACGCGCACTTCATTTTTCACTTGTCCAAAGCGATCCACTCGTCCATCGCGCTGCTCGTGACGGGTGGGGTTCCAGGAAAGGTCATAGTGAATCACCGCATCAAAACCATCTTGCAGGTTGATGCCCTCGGATAAACAATCGGTAGCGACCAAGACATGCTTTTTGGCTTCTGCCAATTGCTGGACGCGCAATTCTCGTTCGGCAGGTGGCATCGTGCCGGTGACAGCCATCACTTCCACGCCCCGCAAGGCACTGCGCAAATGCTCAGCTACATACTCTGCCGTCGAGATAAAGCGGCAGAAAAGGATCGGCCGGTAGCCATCGCCAACCAGGTCTTTGACAATCTCGATGGCCTGAGCTAACTTGGCATCGGATTTGCCCGCCAGTTTATCCGCTTCACGGGCCATATCCAGCAAGCGCCTGTGAGTGCGTTCCTTTCCTTCCCCATCCTCCAATTCGCTGGCATCGCTGCCTGGGATGATGTCCAGGCCTTCGGTCGAGTCGGCATCACTCAGGTCAAAGACTGTCCTGCGTCCAATCTCATCCACACTTTGCACAGAGTCTGATTCGATTTCCAGCGTGGCTGCCCTGGCTCGTAAGGTTGCCGCTGCTGCTGCCGGGCTGGATGCCATCGCGCGTAATAATGCCAGGGCCGACCACCAGCGCACGCGTTGATGAAATTGCCCGCCTGTTTGATCTTTGACGGTCTCGCGGGCGTAGTCCAGCACCCGATTGAAAAGGCGCTTATATTCCGCAGAAAGGGTATAGGTTGTTTCGGCGTCTTTACGCTCTGCAAAATGCGTATTTGCGCCGAGATAGTTCCGAATATCCGCCCGGCGGCGCTGCACAAAGTGCTGCGCAAGCCAACGCCGGTGCCGGACATTTTCTGCCCCGCTGATATTTTCCGGTAATTCTTTGAAGCCAGAGTCTAAGAAGCCTAATAGGGAGCGGAAGGCATCTTCCTTACCGCTGTGCGGTGTGGCTGTCACCAGGATCATATGGCGAGATGGGTTTCCCGCTAGCCCTGAAACCAACTCATGTCGCTGATGACGGCCTTTGCCAGTCGCACCGCCAAAAGCGCAGGTATGCGCTTCATCCACAATTACTAACTCCGGACAAGTGCGGATAAATTCGTCCCGCCGCCGGTCGGATTTGATGAAATCCGTTGATACGATCACAAAGGGATAAATGTCGAAAAGAGATTGATCCAGGCGGGTATTCCGTTCCAGACGCGATACCGTACTCGGCAATACCAATTCGGCATCGATATGGAATTTGTTCCGCAGTTCGTCCTGCCATTGCTCGGCCAATTGTGGCGGGCACAGCACAGCCAGGCGCTCGATTTCGCCTCGATCCAGCATTTCGCGCGCCACCAACCCGGCTTCGATCGTCTTGCCGATGCCGACATCATCGGCGATCAACAGGCGCACTGGCTCCAGCTTGAGCGCCATCAGGAGCGGCACTAGCTGGTAGGGCCGGGGGTCAACCGCCAAGCGGGCAAAGGACCGGAACGGCCCGGCGCTGTTGCGAAATCCCAGCCGCACCGCATCTCTGAGTAACCGCGCCGACCGGAAATCGCCGACCTTTGTAGGATCAGGCAGACCAAACTGGGCTGGTTTCACGTTCTCCAGCGCCAGGTGGATGCCGGTAATTTCCTCGTCGATTCCACCTAAGGGTTTGACCAACAGGAATACATCATCCGAACCGGGCAACACTACCCACTCTCGATTGCGAGCTGCTACCAAAGAACCAATAGCATAATTCACAAATTACTCCTCATTTCATTGTCCATGTCCAAAGAGATACCCATGTTCTATAAATATCGCATCCCAGTCATTCAAGATTCCAAATCGGATGACAGAATAGCCCATATTCTCCAGGCAGTTTTGTTGATCTCGATCACGGTGTTGGCGATTTTCGTCCAGGTGATGATAGCCATCCACATAAATCACAGCGTAATCATCTTCGTATACAAAATCGGGGCGTGTGCTACATTCCCCAATTAGATGCTGCGCTTTGGAGGGTAGGCGGTAATGTTTGGATTGCGCGTACGAAAGCCATTTCTCTTCCAATTCGGACTGGCACAGATTGCGCAAGTGTTGGTAGTGGTCATCCCGAACTACATTCCCAGGGGACGTTTTGACAATGGCATCGCGATATTCCATCAGCAATTCACGGATCACCTTCCGGTCCAACAGACGGTGATCCCGCTGATTATAGTAGCTCAGCAAGCAGTCATAACAGGCGGCTTCGCATTCTTCTTCGGCGTGTTGTGCTTTTTGTTGGTCGATTCCGGTTTCAGGATCAAAATGACAAATTTCCAGGGCTGTTCTTGCTATAGCAATAAATGCAGTCGGATCTTTAATGAGCTGCCGCAGCACACCGGCGCCGCCTTCTGCCGCTTCATAGAACAGAATGACCCTGCGCTCGTCACCCGAAGGAAGTGCTTCAGCGGCCAGTTCACTGTCCTCCAATTGGTAGACAACCTGGATCGCTTTTTTGATAGCCGCGGTCAACGATGCCATTTGTTCCACTTCGAGCGCCTCAGCAGGTTCAAAAAGCAGGGAATTCTTGTGATCTTCAACATACGGGATGACCCGTTTGGTCCTGTTCCCCATGGGATCTTCGGCGTCGTCTTCCAGGGCGGTATTATTTTTCCAATACCCTTGTTCCAAATCCAGCACGAAACCCGGTTGCGATTGCTCCTGGCGGTGACGCCACCCCAGGTTGATGCGCCAGATGGTTGCGGCATCGCCGTAGGCTAGTTTTGCTAGCGGAATGCCGCCATCCGCCGATACGATCTCAGCCTGCTGGATTTGCATTTCACCGTTATCGTGATGGAAGCGCATGGCTGTCTGGATTTCATAGCCTAAGCGGAAACGCTCTTCCTCATCGGAGTTTATGCGGTCTCTGCGTTTGGTGGATACATTTTGCATCCGATATAACGACGATAAATAATTCGTAAGCGGCTCTTTGCAGCGCTCGCAAAGGTCCAGGCCATCACCAGTGATAATCGGATGCAAATAGCCGCACGCCGGGCACATTTTGACGCGCTCGGTCGCCAACAATTCATCATCCGATTCCTTGTCTGAAATCTGCATGATGACGCGGTTGATAACATACCGTGAGCCTTCATGGTAGACAATCGAACGCGGCCCAAATTCGGAGATTGCCATGAAACGCGGGCGGGATAAATACTCTCCTTCGTCCGTGCGTACCCTGCGAGCAGGAATATAGGCCGATAACGGCAGCCGCGGAAAGTTATACCCGGGCAAGAAGCCTTCGCTGGCAAAATAGCGATAGCTGTAAAAATCGGACTGGGCGATATTTTTGCTATCCAATAATAGCTCAATCTGGCTTTCCGCCTCGCGCCGCAGCCTGCGCGCCCGATCCCGATCCAATGCTGGCCGTGAGGCATCCGAAATAATTCGTTCCTGTTGCTGTTTTTGTTTCAAGGCTGCACGATATAAATCGCGCCAACGTTCGCAGGCTGCCTGAAAACGTTCGGGGATCTGGATCAGCACTTTATTGAGCCAATCTTGCGAATACCAATCGGTATCGGATAGGTTAGCTTCCAAATTCGATATCATGCCAGCGGAACGCTGGCGGGTGCGCGAAATCGCGCTGGCGTCTGCTAAAGCATCCTTTATCTCAGCAATTAAATCCAGTGAGGGGGGATCACCTGCCAATTCCAGAATATCTTTTAACGATTGGCCCAATTTTTGATGGGTTTCCGCTAACCAAATGGCATGGATGTGCGCCTGAAGAAGATCATCATTGGCAAGTTCGATTCGCGGCGGCTGAACTACGCCTGCCACCATGCGCGCTTGCCGTTTGAAGAAATATTGATCGTGTGGGCTACCTTTGGCGCAATAGGTAAAGACTAAAGCGGGTTGTCCGCTGCGCCCGGCGCGCCCGGAACGTTGCGCATAATTAGCAGGTGTGGGGGGCACATTGCGCATATTGACAACATTCAACTGGGAAATATCAATACCCAACTCCATCGTGGGTGAACAATACATGATGGGGAGTTTCCCGGCGCGAAATTCATTCTCCCGAAGTTCCCTTTTATCATAGGGGACCTGGGCGGTATGTTCCCGAGCGCGTAAACCTTTCAGGTCATCCAACACACTCTTGTAAAAGCGCACAAAAAACGGGTTGGCATTGCCTCCGCTTTCAGGTAATTGGGGCATTCGAATGGGATCATGAAACGGGGTCGAGCCATCACTGGCTTTCCAAATAATAGCGGCTGCTTTGAGTTGAAATCCCCCTACATCATCTTCGGTAGCGGGTTGATCCACTTTTTCGACAATCCCCGCAATCCGCAGCGCATCCAAAAGATCTCGAATAATCTGCTCCCGGTTCACCAGATCCAATTTTTGATTATAGGCATCAAAAGTCCCCGGTCGATTTAAGAACAACCCGAATCCACCGCGGGCCGATAAATACACGTTGCCGCCATAGTCGCTGGCCTTTCGGCTGCGCGGGTACAAAATGGCTGCCGATTCGGGTTTTTCATTTTCGTCGATCGCCCAGGGAGAAATTAATCGCTGTTGACTGCGTTGTTGAATTCGCTCCAGTGCGTTCCTGTCCAGGTAGCTTACCTGGATGGCAAGTTCCCTGCGCATATAATCCAGCAAAGTCTGGGCAACCTTTTGACGGGTTGTCGCACTGGCAGTTGTGAGGGCCGGGTGCTTGTTTTCCCAGACATCATCCGCAGCACAAACATCTTCGAGTGACAAATACTGGATCTGCAGCAGCCCGCATTGTTCAAGGTTCGGCGTCATCACGCGCCAGCCGCGGCGCAAATCGCGATACAAGCGTAGTCCCAGTACATCGCGCAGCGCCTCATCGGTTTCTTCACGCGCCATGAAGCGAACATCAGGATCAGACGCGTAAGCTTCGATGGGCAGGTCCAATGTGCTCGCGACGGCCTGCGTTAGCTGATCATGCCGGAGGCCGGTATCTCCACAATTCTCTACCGCCTGGCATAGAGCAGCCCGAATCAAGCTGGTCTCGATGAAATCATTGAAGTGTCCCGCTTGAAGAGCTGCATCCTGGCGGTTATCAGTAAAACTAAGCAGTTTGCGTGCTTTGGGTTCCAGATAGCCTTCATGCTGCAATTGGCGGATCGTCGCCAGGCTGAGAATCGTTGTGGAAGTGCTTCTGCCTCCGGCGCTTAGGGTTGTTAATTTGGCATAATCAGATTTCGCGCGACTACTATACGCCGCCCCACATTCAAGGCAAAAAGTAAACGGCGCATGCATCAAAACTACAGATTGACCATCGCTGGATTCTTTGCCATCTGTGCCGATCCGAATATATTTGGGCAATTTTTTCTTACGACTTTTCAGAACGCGCGTTTCGCCCCGATGGATTTCCAACCAGTCATCCGGCAGACGATCCATAATTTCATCTTCGGCGCGCGGCCAGGGGTTGTCAGTGTTTAGATATAAATAGGCCGGTTGGCTTTCATCATCCCGGAGGTAATTGGTATATTCGCGAGGTAAGAATTCACGTTCATCCTCACCAAAGGCTCGCACGCTGTAATATTCTTGTCCACATTCGCGGCAAAATACCACTGGTAGCATGATTTTTGAGCGATCTCCAGGTTTGAATTGTTGATAATTCACAGAGATATGCCGCTCAATTGGATTTTCTAACGTCGCGTAAACGGTATCACCGGGGCTGATGAATTGGTGCAGCCGAAAAGCGAAAAGCGGGAAATCAGTACTGGGATTGATGATCCGATACCCGGCTGAAAGACAATCCATGATGAGATTTTCACAATCTTCGACGGGCAAGGATGTTATTTGGGCTAAGTCTTGCGCAGCCCCTTGTTTGCCTGTAATGCTTCTTGGAATCGCTCGGATTAGACGACCATTTTCTAGTTCTTGAGAGATACCGAAGGTTGATTCCACCCAGATTGCCAGGGGGTCATCGACGAACTCTTCAAATCGTTTTGGGAATTCATAGGACGGCTTGATTTGCTGGCGTAAGATCGCGCTAAACTCAGCGCTCCCAATTGGCGCGTCCACTGTGGTGCGTGTAAGAGTCTCTCCTATGATGTGCTCAGGATGAAATCGATCGCCAAAAAATAAAGAAGCTAATTCCGATATCGCTGCTTGCTGATCATCAAACGTTGTCCCACTCGATAAGGTGGCGGATGTGCCAATGCACTGCATGGATGGAGATTCGACGGCATCACGCAATCGGCGCATCAACATGGCAACATCTGCGCCCTGACGGCCCCGATAAGTATGCAATTCATCTAATACTAAAAATTGGAGTCCTTTCGCAGATCGAATAATACTGCCTCGATCTTCAGGGCGGGTCAGGAGCAATTCCAGCATAACATAATTAGTCAACAATATATCGGGAGGGTTGGCTCGAATGGCGTTGCGCTGCTCATCAGATTCCTGGCCAGTAAATCGAGCAAACCGCACAGGACCGATATTGTCCGGATAGCCAAGATTGATATATTTTTCCAATTCACCTAATTGGCTATTGGCCAGGGCATTCATCGGGTAGACAATAATCGCCTTAATGCCTTTGCCGCTACCTTGTTTCAAAATATGATCGACAATCGGAATAATATAGGCCAGTGATTTCCCCGATCCGGTGCCTGTCGTCAATATATAATTGTGTTGCCTGGCTGCTATTCGAACTGCTTCGTCCTGGTGTTTGTGTAAACGTAGGGTTTTTTCTTTAGCTGTGCCTTTGTTGATCCGAAATATTTTCGAACATTCCGGATGCAATATGCCCTCTGCAACAAATTCATCAATCGAGTGCCCAGGCATAAAAGATGGATTCAATTGAATCAGAGGATCAGGCCATAGTATCCCCTCTGAAATGCTTTTATCAATATATTCTCGGATGCGCTGATCCCGAATCGTGATGAAGCTGGATATATAGTCAGCGTATTCACTCACTAAGGCATTACGAAGATTAAATACATCCATATGTTGGTACCTCGCTAGAGATGCCCCTTGGTATTTTTACAAATTGATATTGTCCAAGCTTGCGAATGCGCATTTTTCTTCTAATCCCCTTGCGTCTTATGAACCCCTTCGGTAGAATACATTCGCCGAGGCGTCCTATAACGCTGAGGCCACTCCTCGCGGGCAGCAATCCTGGCGAGGTTTATTCTTCTTCAAAAGTATATCACGGGGTTATCGCACTCAGTTCGTTTGATGACATTTTGTCATGATTGGAACTAGCAATTTACCATCAATTAGCCTACTTCTGCCGCGTTTGCCCGCGAATATAGAACTGCCCGACCACGCTTCCCCACCTGGACAATTTCGTCAATCTCCCGCAGGCAGTACACCATCTTTTGTGCCAGACGACGCGGGGCATTCAGGGCTTTTGCCAAATCCAGGGTGGTGAATTCGTCGGGTAATTCCGCGGGCAGCAAGGCACTCAGGTCCGATGGTTGTTCATAGACATACTGCGCTACCACTTCCAAAAGCCGCCGTTCGACCGTCACCCAGCCTGCATTGCGTCTGCGTTTTTTGCTCGCAAAGCGGCGCACATCTTCTTCGTGGATCAGCACCACTTCCAGGGAGAAGTTATCTTCCAACAGCAACCGAGGAAAACTCACCAGTTTACTGAATACCGCTTCTAAACGCCCGCGTTTGGGCGACTTGCGCCGCTGGGGTTGCGCGCTGTCGTGTTGGGGCAGTTTGATGATCCACTTTTCAGCCGCGATGGGGTAAACCAACCGCACAGGGTAGTGCGCTACCAGCTTATTCAATTTGCGTTTGATGCTGGAAAAATTACCGGTCTGGATTTCGATGAGCAGCTCCCCCTGAACCAGGTCAATTACATAGCCATCCACAGGAACCTCCACCCGATCGCCTGGCTGGGCGTACCAGGCTTTGAGTGCGGCGTGGAGGGGTTGTTCATTCAACTCACCGATAATACTCATGGAGGGGTGATTCCTTCTATTGGTATTCAACCTTCGGCAACATCTGCTCCCCCTTGATTCGTATCATGATGCGGCATTCCACATCGTAATGCAATTCCGCCCAGCTTTCTTTGAAGCATACATCATTTCATCTGCTCGCGAAAATATGGTATCAAAACTTGGCATGGCTTCCTGATCGTCTGGGGTAAATACGATACCCCCTACTGAAATCGTCACGGCGATCGATATCTGTATTTCTACCAATTGAATCGGCGTATTGCCAATCACGCTGCGAATTTTTTCGGCTACGGCTTCTGCATCGGACTGCCCCGTTTCTGGCAGCAGGATGACGAACTCTTCGCCTCCATAGCGCCCTAATAAATCAACCGACCGTAATCGTTCCTGACAGCGTCGCGCCACTTCCTGCAAGACCTCATCGCCGCACAGGTGTCCATAGTGCAGGGTCGGGACACGCGCTTTGAATATAAATCGCCGATTTTTACCGGATTTCAGCGTCAAATCAGCCAATACATTCAAAATTTCAGTGACGATCATGCAATAGGTATCATTGATTTGCTTAAAATCATCGAGATCGAACAAAATCACGGCGAAGGAATGATGATATCGCAATGCACGTTGATGTTCCTGAGCAGCCAGAGTCATAAAGGTTCGTCGGTTGAACAGCCCGGTGAGACCATCCCGTGTAGCGAGCAATTCTAGCGCGGCTGCATCCTTTTTCTGCTGGGTGATATCCGTCAACAACAACAAATAGCCCAGCAAGCGATTCCAGCGGTTGCGAATCAAGGTTACTCGGATACGATAGTGTCGCAGACTTCCTTCTTCCCCTGGAAATGCCCGATCGGTGACGTTTTCCGCTTCCAGATTAAGATCACCGAGTTGGGGCCACAATCTTTTCAGTGGTGTACCCAGTAGTCCCAATGGACCTACGCCGATGAGTTTTTTGGCTGCCGGGTTCATCTCCAGCAATTGGGTTTGCGGATCCAGCACCACTACCCCAATTCCCATGCTTTGAAATACCTGCGAATAGGCCACGGGCATAATCGCCAACAAACTAAAGCGGAACAATGCCACGCCAAAAATCAAGGCCGATGCCAGGAAGAACAAAATCACTTCGTCGAGTTGGGGTATCAGGTTAAGCCCAAAACCATCCAGTGCTATCCGCCCTAACAGCGGAATAAGCCCGCCAACGGCCATCAACAATGCTTGTCGTTTATGAATGGGTGGTATTGTGAGCATAAAGCGCACATAAAGCCATGCACTGATGATAATGAACAGGTAGGAACAAGCAACATAAAACCAGAAATACCAACCGTGGGTCACCTGTTCTTCCAGCAGGCCGGGTTCTATCCACACCGTTCCCCACATCCACGTTTGCCAATTACTGGTGAAAACTACCCCTAATGTGAGGAGGTAGAAAACCCATAGGCCAGTCCTTACCCGGCGTGTCAACCAGCCTTCATTTTGTGTAAACTGTACTGAAAAAACCAGCCAAATCAACGGGGCGCTGACGCTCCCGACGTATTTGAGTCGCATCCAAACGATTTTTCCAGCCAGTTCCTGACTTGCCAATCCCATAATATAACAGGCTGTCCACACAATCAAAGTCAGCATGAGCAAGGCAAAGGTACGAGCCTGGGGTTCTTGACGACGGCGGACAGCATAAACGCCCACCAAGACGAGGCATCCAAGTGAAACCAATAGGGGCAATAACCAGGGCGAATAGGAGTAGGTCATTCGTAAATATGATTATGTCGTTGGGGATGTAAAAAGAGAATAAGCAGAAGAAGTATAACACGGCACTACATTTGTCTGTCATTAGATCGATTTAGACAATCGTTCTTTCCCCGCATTCGGCTAACAGCAAGCGGAATTTGTTTTGCGCGGAGCGCATACCGATGCTATAATAGAACATATATTCTATTTGCCCATATCATCCAGGATGCTTGCGCCCATGACCACCGGATTCCAGCTCATCTTTGACCACCTGCGGCTCTCTCGAAAGCCGACGCAACCGATATTGGCGATCCCTGCGGATGAAGAGCTGCTCTCCATGCTGGGGGAACTAGCGGAAGGGCAGGAATACAGCCTGGAAGAACTGGCCGCGATACTATTAAAAAAAGCCGCCATCGAGCAGTATCAAACCACCAGTCAGAATATGCGTCACTGGCAGGAACTCTCCCAGCGCCAGCAGCAAGTCGCCGCCCTGGCCTGTCTGGGGCTCTCCAATCCAGAGATCGCTGAAAAACTGGAAGTCTCGTTGACCACCGTCAAGGCGCATATGCGCGAAATCTTACGCAAGTTCCAGGTGCGCGGGCGGCATCAACTGCGCTACATGCTCAGGCGCTGGGATTTCAGCAGTTTCGATGAAGTCCATTCTTTGGAATGACCCATATCTGCCGGTCATCGCCTCCCCCACCCCT
>Ga0233437_1004890_pt1 | contig 15242 bp, 13 predicted proteins | sample SI_122_August201_FD_182714 | JGI IMG/M metagenome (GOLD analysis project Ga0233437, IMG submission 182714) | Seawater microbial communities from Saanich Inlet, British Columbia, Canada - SI_122_August2016_200_MG | ecosystem: Environmental > Aquatic > Marine > Inlet | place: Canada: British... | reverse complement strand
GCATGGTGTAAAGCCAGGGATGGGCGCCGACTTTGAGAACGTCCGTAAGCTCAAGATAGGCGAAGAGCATGTTGCTCCCGAAACAGGTGACGAAAAGAGTGAGTCCGGCGTAATACCTTGTCTTTCCAGCCGAATGAAGCAGCTTGGATTTGACGAGATTGACCGCGTCCCTGCCTGCGAGCGCGGCGCCGAGGAGGAGGCAGGCATGAAAAAGCCGAAGATGATGAAGCCCAGACCGAATTTGAATCGCAAACCGCCCCCTTTCCTCGTATGCAATTAACAAGGTATTATACGGATCTGCAAATCATTACATTTGAAATGATATCCATCAAAATACACGACTTCCCTTTGCACTATATTCAGAATAGCCCATGAGACTATATTTTGTCAAAACCTGTGAAAAATTTTGACATATAATACTGCAATCACTAGATATTTGAGCTTCAGAAAACCTGAGAGATATAGCAGTTGTTCAGACAAACTGTTTTGAAACGAGTCGCGTCTCAATACTATGTTATCTGGGCATAATAAAGATTTTCGTCTTTCGATGTTTCCCCCGGTTTTCAGCCTAAATCACAGATCGACGTGTTGACCCTTTATTCCTTTTTTTCGATATGCCCGGGGCGTCACGCCCGTCCATCGCCTGAAGGCATGGTTGAAAGCACTCTGCTCGGAAAACCCGAGCAAAAAGGCTATTTCGCAAATCGAAGTTTCAGGATCTTTTAGGTACTGCTGGGCAAGTTTTCTGCGGATATCATTGAGAATCTCTCGGAAGCAGGTTTCCTCTTCTTTCAGTACGGCTTGAAGCTTGCGCTTGCTAACCGCCAGTTCTCTTGCCATGTCTTCCAGTAAAGGAAAATCACCCCGGGCAATTGATTTCCCGATGGCTTCCCTGACCCTGCTGGAAAAGGCGCCGGCTGTTTCCACTCGGGTCATCAGCTTTCGGGCAACGCTTTCATGGGCGTACAAAAAGTCAGGGTTGGCCAGAAAGATTGGCCTTGATAGGTCCTCTTTTGCAAACAAAAGAGAATTGGCTTTTTGCGCAAAATGCAGCGGTGCATCGAATACCCGCTGATGCTCACACAGACTTTCAGGTTCAGCGTGCTGAAAGTATACGCCCAACAGCTTAATTCGCCCTTCAGAGAGTCTCTTAAGAATCGATGCAATGATCGAGAATATGGACTCCGTATGGTGGCGGTTCAACAGGATGTGCGGGGAACTCGGTTCAAAAGTACAGATCACGGTTCTATTTCTGTAAAACAGCCGGGGGATATTGCTGTTCGATATGAGGCCGTGATAATGAAAAAACTTCTCTAAAGCGGCCCCGATGGTTGGGCAGTTCTGCATCACAGCAAAGAGAAGATGCCCTTTTGAAAGCGCTACGAACGTCTCTCCCAGGTGGATTCCGAAGTCCTCGTCGTTGGTAATCTTCTGAATCTCTCGCTCGATTCTAGCATAGGTTTGGATGGGAATACGTTCTTCGAGGTTGAACCTGTCAATCTTGGCTATCGTTTCCAGATGATTAAGTTCGATGCCTTGTTGGGCGGCAAATTGAAATAACAGCCGCATCATGTCCGCAGACGCTGTCGCCGTCGCTTTGAATTTGGGTTTTTCGGTCATTTTATGCGCAGCGAATCAAGTTTTATGCGCAACAACGCAAGATCTAATTCATATTTCCTGATATCTTCTAATCACATTACATCATGCCGGCCGCATTGTAAATCGTTCCGAACAACCGTGAAAGGAGGAAAATGAAATGAATTCAACCACTGAAAAGACCGTTCGCGCTTATCATACAGATTGTTTCGGACATGTTTACCATGGCCGTTACATGGAGTTCCTCGAGGACGGCCGATGGGCATATCTTGAAGATAACCCCCAGTTTGCGAAGATCCTGCATGAAAAAGGGATTCTTCATGCTGTGGTGCACCTGGATATTGCTTTTCGAAAGGCGGCAAAACTCGGGGACCGGTTGCGAATCGAAACCTGCGTGAAAAGTGCTACTGAAAACAGCGTTACCATGGGCCAGAACATATTGGCAAGTCGGACCGGGGAAACAATCTTGTCTGCTAAGGTCGCACATGTATACTACATAAAATCCCCTGAAAACTTTTTGCCGGTATCGGATATGGTTTTCGGCGTATGGACGGATCTTCAGCAAATAATCAATTGATAAAGGAGGTATGAACATGAATATCCATTTGATGAAGGGATTCTGGCGGTACATGATCAATGTTCCGCCTTCCTTGTGGAAAAAGGAGGTCTCAAAACATAAAAGGAAAGTTGAGGCTAACTTGGCTTTCATGTCGGACGATCATCGGCGGGTTCATCACTGGGTGGTCAAAGAACTGCCGATCGCCGGCAAACCGCTGTCGCCGAAAACCATTTCTGAGAGGCTTGGTCTGCCCGAAAACCGCGTGGCAGTCGTGCTGGATGATCTTGAAAAGAACATGACATTTCTTTTCAGAAATGACGCCGGCCATGTGATCTGGGCCTATCCCGTGACGGTTGAAAAAACACCGCACCATCTGACTTTTAGCTCGGGTGAGCAGATCTACGCCGCCTGAGCGGTCGACGCGTTTGCGACGCCCTTCGTGCAAGGGCGACTGCGAAAGGAATCGCTTTCGGTTGTCGTGAAAACGGAATGTGCGCATTGTTCCGAGCCCATGACACTCGATATTGACAGCGAGTTAAACTGTAAAGTGGGGGGAAATGGGGCGAACCCCTTAATCTTTGTTCCGGATGTCAAGGTTGATACTCTTGAGGATCCGAGCATCATTGAAGCGTTCTGAAAACAGAGTGTCTTCTTCCGGTCGGAAGAACATGCAAGGGAATATCGGCGAAAAAGGCACCGAGTACGCGGGGCTTATTTTAACACGGAACAGATGACCTATCTTACCAGGATCATGCAAAGTGCTCTTTTCGGGTTTTAAATTATATTGATTTGACATGATATTTGCGGGATGTGTTGTTTGCATAACAATACGTTGTTTAAACCAATCGACCCCGGGGCGAAGGCCAAAAAGGCCTTCACCCTGGCAAAGAATTTCCGATGAGATATATATCTGATATCACTGAGGCTTTCGGCATTCTCTTTCTTTAATTTGATCAAAGCGCAGCCCGACGTAACCAAACAAAATATCAAAAGAGTGATGGTCATCCTGTTGGAAACTATGGGTAAATCTCTTTTCAAGCCGCCCATTGCGGATTTGATTCTGTTCGTACTGCTATTTTACAGTTTCAAAAGCTTGCCTTATTGCCAAGGGTCTTGCTCATGCGCATCAAAAAACTCAAGTCCCCCTGAACCTTGTATTTTTGCGCCATGAACATCTCTTGGCCATCCGCTTTGCCAGTCATGATATCCATCCAAACATCAAAAGGCGTGTCGATTGTCAAGTCCGGGCTTTCAGCGGAACCTTTTAAGGCGTTGACTGTTCCGTTCTCCATGCTGAAATGACAAGTTCCTTGCACATCGCCCGAGAGATTGAATTGAAGGATGGCTTTAGTACCGTTTGCGGCGAAGGCCTTTAAACCGAGGGGGAAGATCGCCATAAAGGTCTCGATGGAGTCGGGTCTGGGAATCATGACTTCGTCTGCAAATTTTTTTAAAGTTACCCCTTCGGAAATGCAAGTCTTCCACATGCAATTCGCAATTTTTGCAAAATCAGAAACATTATTAGTCAACGGCTGTTCTATACGTGCCAATGTTTCTGCAGAAACCCTGTGATCTACCACGAGTTCCCTGCCTGCCTGGATGGTGGCGTCGAGTATATCTTTCTGTTTATCGTTTTGACGCACCATAAATTCGGCGCCGGGTCGATAGATTTCGGCCCATAGCACCCCTTTTCCATGCGCTTTATAAAGAAATTTCACATAGTGAGTCAATCCACCAAAGGCGGACATTGCCGGGAAACCGCATACGGAAAGAACCACAACTCCAGGGTGGTTTCTTCGAAGAGGGTGAAACCAGCGTCCTTCCTCTTCCGCAAGGAAGGGTTCACAAATAGGCCAAGTTCTCTCTATGAAGGTTTTCATGGTAGCATTGACAGTGTGATGGAACAGCGGTGTGGCGTAAATAACCAGATCGGATTCCAGCCATCTGGGGAATAGATCCCGCGTCATGTCATCTTTGAGTACACATTTCCCCGGGGTTTTAGTCATACACGTAAAACATCCCACACAATTTTTTATATTCTTTTCTCGTAGATTGACAGTCTCGACATCGGCTCCTGCCTCTCTCATTCCATTAACAAGGTGATTAAGCATCAAGTCCGTCTTACTCTCACCCCTTGATCTTGCGCTTGAATTAAGGGCAAGTACTTTCATGGTATTCTCCTTTCTTTTATAACCGGGTTTAATGAGTGTGCTTCCTGTAATGTCTGACTTTGGCGAAATAGTCGGCAGTGTTTTTTCCTTACCGGAATTTCCCGTCTGTGATGAAAAGGCCTCCCCGGCAAAGAGGTCTTTCATCTTCATGAGAAGCCCCAGATTGCCATCCGCCGTGTACGCACCGGACAGAAAGGCTTGCTGTCCGTTCAACTCTTTCCGTGCAATCGCCAGCCAAACCTTCGAAGGCGTACGGATCATCAAGTCCGGCTCACCTGACAACCGATCTTCCAGTACACACGTGCCATTCTGGATGTGCAGATAAGCCTCAAAGTTTTCCGAACCCGATACATCAAAACCAATGACGGCCTTAAGGTCTCCAGCGGCCTCCCGCCTGAACACATCCGGCATGGAGGATACCGCTTGCCAGGCGCTTTCAGGAAGATGTTCAGAAAGCGGGCCGGTTCTCCTGGCCGCGTTTTCCTCCAGAGCAGTCTCTTTCATTTCCTTGAGAGCCGGAAGGCCGAGTCTCTTCAAATAGAAGTCGGGAAAACGAAGATTGAAGGGCAGACCGACACACAAAATGATTCCAAGAGGAATAACGGCTCGGGTCATCACTGATGGATACAGACTCAAAACCGCAGAGAAAGCAAAAATTCCGGCCCAGGCGTAAGTCATGATCCGGTTGATGCGTACAAAGACAGGATTGTTCCAAACCGCTTCCGGGGCATATTTCTTCGCGTAATGACAGGTGAAGGGTTCCATTCCGAAAAGGGGTGGAATAAAGGCTGCTGTGAATAGACACCCATAGATACCGGTCACCGAATACCGAGACAAAACCCTGCCGGCAGAATCCGGCCAGACGAGCAAGGACAGGCAGATCAGGGCAAAATAGCCCCCAATCGTCCAGTCGAAATAGGAGGGTTTGTCCCATCGTTTCGCGACAACAATCACGATTGCGCAAAAAGCCAGCATAAACAGCGCAACAACCGTTAGACTCCCAGACCCTGTGACTGATCCCGCATTGGATGCGGCCCATATCTTAAAAAAGGCCAGGGCGGGAAACGGCCCGGCATGCAGGAGAAGTAGCCTGGTTTTCCCTAACTGTTTCATGGCGCACCTTCTTTCCGTTTCACAAGCGTTCCCTTTTGGGGTGACGGCATGTTGTTTTCGGGTTTTTTACTCTCCAGTTCCCGCAAAACTTCTTTTACATTTTGAGCAAGATCGTCAAAAAACCGAATACCGAAACGGTAAGAGAGATACTGAAATTCATCCGCACGGTCTCTGATTTCAGGTTCCAATACCGCGAGGGTCTTCTGCATTTCCTTAATCGACTCCAGATATCGGCTTGCTGTTGCCAGGCGATCTTCCCGAGTCAGGTGGGCGAAGAAAAAAAGACGGGCAAGGAATGCGCTTTTCTGACGCTCCAGGGTGAAAGGTGTGCGGAGATTCTCCAGGAAAGCATTCCAGCCTGAATCCGAGATCGTGTATACTTTGCGATTGGGCGATCCATCCTGAACTTCCACTTTCAGAGTGATCAAGCCTTCCTGTTCCAACTTTTTAAGCGCTGGATAGATGGAGCCGTAACTGAGGGCTGAAAAGAAGGAGAATGAAAGGGAGAACCTCTTTTTCAACTCATAACCGGTCATACTGCCGCGCATGAGAAAACCTAATATCATTGTTTTAATGTCCATAACTGTACTCCACCCCCAGATTCGTTCAATCCGCTATATATCGTATCGATATACACATCCCAAATTAATGTCAAGAAAAATTTTGAAAATCTGAATATGGAAGAATCGTGGAGGCGAGTGTCTAAGGACAACTGATCTCTTTTCCCCCATCATAAGATGTGGTTTGCAAGCATCTTAAATCATCATTAAAAATGGGAATGTTTTGACAGGGCTAAAACGTATTGAAGCGAAATAACTTTGATATATACCATCACACGTTTCCCTCGGCCAACCTACATAGATGCATTGTGTATTACGTTCATATTTGTTCCGATCATGTCAACAGTAAGATACCAATGACCCGGGCCTCATCTCTTATTGATGGCGGCCGGTAGGTTCAGATCATAGTCGACCACGAGGATCTGTTGAGACCGGCTCAAAATGTAAAATAGAAAAACCAGCCCCCCTCTTACTTCAATCCCGCTTTACGGAGGTTGAAAAGGATAGGTTCCAAATGGTCAGGATTCTTATAGGGGTATACCTTGTGGAAATACTTGAATGAAAAGTCGGGACTGATTTTCTTGACGGCATGCGCATATTTCTTGGCTTCTTTGCTTCGGCCCAGTTCTTCGCAAACATCGATCAAGCCCAGCAAAGCGGCCATAGGATTGGTTTTGTTCTTTTTTGAACGATCCAGTGCTTTTTTAAAGGCGGCATATGCCTTGTCAAAACGTCCCGCCTGGCGATAGGCCTGTCCCAGAATTGAAAGATACCAGTCTGGGCAGTACGGCGTCAGGCGAACGGCCCTTTCGCCTGAAGCGACCGCCTCATTGGATTTTCCGGCGAAAAGCGTTACGTATGCCAAAAGCACGTGTGCCAAAGCGTTGTTCGGGCCATTGGCAACAGCCTTGAGCCCACTTTCAATGGCCTTATCGTAATCACCCTGGTTGAGGTAGATCGTGCTCCACAATGAATAGAGGTCCGGTCGGTCCCCGCCCAGGGCGGCGGCTTTTTTTGAAAGTGCTTCGGCTTTCCGGACGGATTCTGCGGGAGATTTGCTGTATCCAAACCAGGCGTCTATGACGTGGGTCCAGGCCAGTTGCGTCCACGCCGCGGCGTAATTCGGATCGACTTCAACGGCTTTTTCAAGGTATTCTCGGGCCAGTTGATTGTGTTTCCTGCTGAACCGCTCAAATAGGCTGACGCCTTGGATGTAGTAGCCCCAGGCAGCCAGATTCTTTGTTGTCTGCGCGATTGACGACTGCTCGCCACTTGTCAGCTCCACTTCTAGTGCGCCAATGATTTTCAGGGTGATCTCGTCCTGCATTTCGAACAGGTCTTCCATCCTTCGATCATAGCGCTCAGCCCACAGCTGATATCCTGTGGTTGAATCAATCAACTGAGTAGTAATCCGAAGGCTGTCTCCGGATTTCTGAATGCTACCTGCCAATATATACCGTACGCCGAGGTCCTTACTCACCTGCTGAATCTTCGCGGGTTTATTCTTGTAAACGGCGGTGGAGTTGCGTGAAATAACGAACATTTCGGATATTTTCGAAAGGGCCGCGGTGATGTTTTCGGTAAGGCCGTCGGCAATGTATTCCTGATTCGATTCTTCGCTGAGATTTTCAAAAGGAAGGACCGCAATAGAGGGTTTGTCCGGTAAAGAAAAAGCCGACTGTTCAAGCGTGGTATTTTCGATTCTTTCCGTATCCGAATGGCGGGGGTAAAAAGACCAGAACAAAAATCCCGCAATAACCGTCATCACAGCCAGAACGGCGATGATGAATATCCATTTTCTTGGATTATCCTTCAGTGCATATTTAACCCCTGATGCTTCAGCATCCGTTTTCACGCGATAAACCCTTAATGGCTCCGCAATGTTCTTGGCACGGTGCTTTCCAAGATCCTCTATGCCCAGCTGAAGTTTGTTTTTGATCTGATCAAAAATGGTTCCCGAAATACAGATACCGCCGGGCAGCGCAAGGCTTTCGATACGAGCTGCGATGTTGATTCCGTCCCCGTACAATCTGTCACCGTCTGCAATGACATCACCCAAATTGATACCGATTCTGAAGGCCATTTTCTGTTCATCGGGCAGTGCGGCGTTTCTATTGCCCAGTTCCTTCTGAATGGCGACAGCACATTCTATGGCATCAACGGCGCTGGAAAACTCAGAGAGCAGGTTATCCCCCGGGGAATCGACGACGCGTCCGTTGTAGTGACGGATGAGATCGGTCATCAATTCCCGGTATTGCTTAAGCCGACTGACCGTGCCCGTTTCGTCCTGCCCCATGAGGCGGCTGTAACCCTTGACATCGGCACTTAAGACGGCACTGAGTTTTCGTTTGGTACGTTCTTCGGCCACTTTCCTAACGCTCTTTATGATTATCTGAGAGTCCAGATGAACCGTTCTTGTTGGGAACGAATCATTCCCTGGATGTTTTGTTGATGGTATTGAAAAAGTAAGGCATTCTGTATTTTCCTATGATATTCATGTTATAACCATTGGCCATATCAAGTCAAACCAGAAAGATGTTCGAAGTCATTATTGAGAATCAGGGGCCTTTGAGCATATTATGCGGAAACCCCCAAAGAGAAATATGGAGTAGCCGATATTAAAGGTATACCCTATCTCATACTCAAGACCAAACTTCACTTGCCAAAAAAGATTGACGGTTTGGTACGCAGACAGAACCTGGTTGAAAGGCTGGACAAGGGTTGCGCGAAAATCGGTGATTATCTGATATTTGCGCTTAAAAGTATTTCAAAAGATTTCGGTAAATCTTTTTTGCCGGTGTTGCAGGCACCTCAAAAACCGCCAACCGAATCCATTTTACCTGACCTGATCAGTGAAATTTCAGAAATCCCCTGTGAATTTGCCCTTGTTCTGGATGACTACCATTCGATTGAAGAAGTAACGATTCAGAATTTGATGGATTTCATGCTGAAGTATCTTCCCGCCGGCATGCACATCATTATCTCGACGCGTGTGGATCCCCACAACTGCAGAATTGATAGCCATTGACACTCTAAAGCACGTGTTCTAAACTCCTCTTTAAAATCGTAATTTCATATCAACTTCAGCCTGCCGGAGTACGTATGAGCGAGCTACTTGAACCGACAAAACGTTCACCCTACAGGCGGTCCGGTTTTTGGAGACCATTTGACTACCGAATTGGAGCGAGTTTTGCCTTCGAGCGATGTGCTTCAACGGGGAGCACTTTGACAAACCGTAAATTGTGGGTAAAAGGGATCGCCGGTTTTCTGTTGTGTCTTGGATGCTTTATCCTCCATGGCCGCGGTGATGGCGGTACGGGTATTTTCCAGGCTTCGGCTTTGGCGAACGCTGCTGAATGTTCAGAGATCGATCACCAGCACAGCGCTTGGACCGCAATCCTGAAACGCTGGGTGCACGACGGCCGGGTAAACTATGCAGCTCTCAAACGGGAGGACCGTGCTGACCTGCTGGCTTATTTGAATAAGCTTTCTACCACCTGCGCCGCCGACTATATTAAATGGCCGAGGGAGCAGCGGCTCGCATTCTGGATCAACGCCTACAATGCATTTACCGTTCTCCTGATCATCGATCACTATCCAATCAAATCGATCCGCAAGATCGGCTTCCTGCCAGGCGCTGCCTTTCGCGAGCGCTTTATTCCAATGCCCGGGCTCAAAGGGGAGGACATATCCCTTAACGACATCGAAAACGGCACCTTGAGGGCCGATTTTCGTGAGCCGAGGATCCATTTCGCACTGGTATGTGCATCGGTGGGCTGCCCTGTCCTGAGTAACGAGGCGTATCGCGCACAGGACTTGAACAGACAGCTTGACGAACAGACACGGCTGTTCCTGAGCGATACAAGCAAGAACCGTTTTGATCCGGCCGCCAGCACCCTGTATCTTTCGCCCATTTTCGAATGGTTTCAGAAAGATTTTGAAGTGGTGGCGGGAACCGTTACTGCCTACGTGACACGGTATCTGAAAAATCCTATAATCGAAAAACCCGGTGTAAAGATTGCGTACACAACATACGACTGGTCCCTTAACGACTGGAAGAAAACGCCAAAATCTGAGAAGCCAAATGATTGAAGATGAGTATGGGAGGAAATGTCATGATCAAGCGAAAAGATTTGGTGATGATTATTTTGCTGGCTGTAGCGCTTGGACTGGGTACGGCTTGCTTTGGTCTCTTTGGAGGCGGCAAAGAAACGCCCAAGGAAGCTGAGGTTTCTGAATGCGCAGGTCTGAGCGGCAAGGCCAGAACCGATTGTGAGGCCCAATACAAGAAGCAATGATTCCTTCCTTTTCAGACGAGTTAAGGGAAACACGGGCGATTCTCCTAAATGTCTGGGCATCGCTTCCTGATACGTTGCGAGGGCCGACTCAGTTCCTCGGCCGGCAATATGCAGGGTGTGGTGCCACAATCGGGGTAATGCCTCGCTGTGATTTTGCTTGTGCGGCCTGTTACCTTAACAAGAGTTCAAACGGGAGAAGGCCAATCCCGTTGCGGGAAGCCAGAGAACAGGTTCGCATGCTTCGCCGCTGGCTTGGCCCGGGGGGCAATCTCCAACTGACGGATGGCGAAATTACACTGCTGCCAGAGGGTGAACTCATCGAATTGGTCGCATATGCACGAAAAATCGGCCTCGTTCCCATGATCATGACCCATGGGGACACTTTTCGGCACAAACCGCTGTACCTCGAGCGCTTGATGACGGAGGGTGGTCTAACAGAAATCTGTTTTCATATTGATACCACGATGCGCGGGCGGCGAGACCGTTACGCAAACGCGCCCACTGAAACCAACCTCAATAGCTTGCGGGCCGAATTTGCGGAAATCATCCGGGCAGCACGCCGACAAACAGGTCTCAAGTTGGAGGCGGCTTCCACGGTGACGGTGACACGTCTGAATCTTGAGCACATTCCCGCCGTTGTAAGCTGGTTCCTAGCCAATGCCGATGCCTTCAAGATGGTGAGCTTCCAACCTGCAGTCGCTGTGGGCCAAACCGACGAGCATCTCGTGGGACCCACACCGGAAGAAGTATGGGCTCGCATCATCCGAGGCGCAGGTGATCCCTACCTGCTGAGGGGAGAAGGGTGGCTGGGACATCCCGACTGCGGACGGTTCGTACAGGGAATGGCGGTCAAACGAAAAAACAAAGTCAGTCTCGTGCCGCTCTACCGGCGCGATAGCCCTAAAGACATGGGTTTTCTTCGCAAGCTGTTAGACCGGGTTGGCGGCACATCCTTCCGCCTCGACCAGCGCTGGCGTGCGATTGCCAGAGCCGTGCGAATATTCGGACCCAACGTCCCTTTCCTGATAAGGTCGGGGCTTCCCTACTTGTGGCGATTGGGGCGACGTGTCGGCACCTTACGCGCCCGATATTTTTGTGTCGTCACTCATCACTTTATGGATTCGGCCCATTTGGAGTCGCACGAGGGAATGGAGCGAACGTCCTCATGTGTATTTCGCGTGCCAATCCAAGGCCGCCTGGAGCCCATGTGCAAAGTCAATGCTCTAGGGATGCGTTCGAGGTTCTACCAAACCATGGAAAAGGCTGCTTCGCCAAGGCATGTGGCATCATGAGCCACTGGGGATTCTTTACCGCGGCAGGAGGCGTTACGGCTGTTTTATGGCTTTTGATGCATCACAGGGATATGAGCCTCTCCAGAAACGAATTCTGGGCGGCCATTTGGACCCTTTTCGCCGGCGGTTTTGTCGGTGCCAAGGTTCTTTTTCTCATCCTCGGATGGGACCATTACGCTCATGGTGAGCTCCGTTTTTGGGCGGACTTTGATGTGGGCTTCGTCTTTTTCGGAGGGCTGTTGGGTGCCGCTTTGGCCGGCTTGATTTTCGCGCGCATACGCGGACTGAGTTTCTTAAAGGGGGCCGATTACTTCGCCGTGGCTATTCCCATGGGTCATGCCGTTGGACGAATCGGCTGCTTCTTCACCGGCTGCTGTTCAGGACGCCCACCCCACCCGGTCCAGTTGTATGAGTCTTTTGGCCTGGCACTGATCGCAATAATTTCTAGCAAGGTCCTAAAGCGCATTGAATCCGGGACGTCCATACGCGGGACGGCTTTTCGCTGTTACCTGATCCTATATGGACTGCTGCGTATCATACTGGACCCACTTCGCGCGGACGGCCGGCCGGAGCGATTTCTGGGGCTTTCATATCAGCAATTGATCGCTTTTTCTATCGTCGTGGCTGCGCTTTTATGGCAGAAAGCCGCACAAACCAGAAATTTGAAGTTGCAGGCCTAGAATCTTGTGTGGGGCCCCCCGTAAAATTCTCACACCGGATCCAATCGAAAGCAGAAAGCCGAGGGGTTATCATTTCAGAATCGGTTTACCGGCATATTGGCAATCATCATAGGTTCAATGTCCAGAGGCCACTTGAGACATCCCTTAAATGAAACTCTGTTTGATCAGAGCCAGTGAAGGAGATCAGGTATCATGCGTTAATCTTTACTTTAGGGCCGCGTGATTAGTTGGAGCTATTACCAGTTCCGCCAAGAATACGGGAACCACAATATATGGTATGATCGCCCCAGGCCTTGCTCTCCCACAACGGAAGGCTGCCAGATGTATTGTTCTGTGGGATAAAAATTACTTGACGGAACAATAATATAGGAAAGCTCACCTCACCTGACAGGGAGAACAGATTGATTTTATTACCTATTTCCCTTCCAATACCTCCTTCAGTTTTTCAGAAAATGGTGCCATCGAAAACGGTTTCTGAATGAATCCTTCAGCACCGGCATCAAGGATGGCTTGGGCAGGGCCATGTATGCTATAGCCGCTGCACACGATCACTTTCAGATCAGGTCTTGCTTCCATGATAAGGGGGTAAACCTTGCTGCCTTCCATATCGGGTAGCTTTATATCCAGAAGTGCGAGATCAATCCGGCCATCAAAGGTTTTCGCAAATTCAACGGCCTCTTTCCCCGTCCTCGCCTGAAGCACAAGGTAACCAAGTCTCTCCAATATCTGGCTGAACATCATCACCAGAGGCTCTTCATCCTCAATAACCAGGATGGTACCTTCGCCCATGGTTCGTTCTACCGTCGGCCTTGGAATAACCTTTTTCTTGACTTCTACCTTTGTCTCAATGGCAGGCAAATAGATGCGGACCACCGTCCCTTTGCCCGGTTCGGAGTCCACCGTGATTGCACCATCGTGGCTTTGGATTATGCCATATGTAGCGGCCATCCCCATTCCACGACCTTGAAATTTTGTGGTAAAAAAGGGTTCAAATATCCTCTTCGTTGTTTTCTCATCCATGCCCTTACCATCATCTTCGACAGTAAGACAGACATGGGGACCGGGTTTAAGATCGGGATGTTCTTTTATGAAATCCTCGTCAATATCTTTGCTTCCGGCCGTAATTTTGATAATGCCTTCATCTTCTATGGCCTCATTTGAATTGGCCAATATGGCAGACAGAACCATCTGCATCTGGGCATTGTCGGCTCTGACATACGAGATATCTTTTGGGAAATTTGTTTCTACCCTGACTTCGGGGCTGAGGTCATGTTGAAGGATCGGCAGTATTTCTATCACAAAATCGTCCAATTTCAGATTCTTTGCGTTATATTTCCCTCCTTCAGAATAGGCCAACAACTGGGCAGTCAAACGGGACATCCGATGACCAGAATCCTTCATTGCCTCAAGATATTTGTCTGTCCTCTCATTTTCAGGCAAATCCATTCTAAGCAGTTCGATGTTCCCCATAACGGCCATCAGAGCGTTGTTGAATTCATGGGCGACACCGCCGGCTAAGGTGGCAATAGCTTCCATCTTAGTTATTTGTTGGAATTGGGCTTCCATCTTTCGTTTTTCAGTGACATCCCGGTAAATGCTTAGTTTTGAAATGGAACCATCCGGGTTATGGATAGGGAAGTGGGAAACATTATAAGCACGGTTGTCTATCGGACTGACTATTTCAGTCACGCGATTTTCACCTTGCTGCACCTTATCATGAACATACCACGGGCATTTCTCATCAAGTTTATGTAGCACTTCATAGCAGGGCTCTCCAACGGCATTTCGTCCCCCCATCTTATTGATCATAGCCGGGTTCATATATTCCACGTGGTAGTCTGGTGAGCAGATATACACCGGGTCATCCATAGATTCCATCATTGAGCGGTACTTTTCTTCGCTCTTCCGAAGTGCCTCTTCGGCCTGTTTGCGTTCGGTGACATCATCAAAAAGAGCGACAACTTCTCCGGTAGGAAGCTTATAGATACGGTTTTCCCGCCAGCCTTCCCGATTTTCATCTTTGTAATAGAATGGAGGGATATACTCTTCCCGCCCTGTTTTCCAAACTCTCTGCAATGTTCCGAGCAAACCTGACTTGCCCATCTGTGGGAAGATATCCAAAAGGCTATTTCCCAGCACCCCGTTCCGGGAAATGCGTGTTATTCCTTCTGCTGCAGGGTTGAAAGCTCTGAATACAAAATCTTCACCATTATCAACTGATTCATAGACAGCCACACCGCTTGACATGTGTTCAAACATGGCAGAAAAGCGCCCCTCGGCCTGTTTGCGCTCATCAATTTCTTTATTGAGTGCTGCTATTGATGTGGTTGTCTCCTTCAAATCTGTTGTCATCTTATCGAAGGCCCTTGAAAGGTGGCCGATTTCGTCTTTTGCCGTTGTTCCCACTTTGAAGTCCAAATTGCCGGACCCTAAAACCGCGACACCCCTTTGCAGATTTCCGATGGAACGTGCCAATCTCCTGCTGACAAAATATGAAACGACAGATATTAAAACGCCCAGGATTAAAGCGAACCCTAAAATTATCAGACTCGTCTTTTCGTGGACCCTTTTCATAGCTGTCTGAATGAGTCCGTGTAACCGAGCGGCAAGGTTGACCATCTGTTGCGATTCAGCCAACAAGATCCCTGTCATTCTACTTTCCAGTTCCTGATAGAGGAAAAGCTGGTCACCTCGTGCGGCTTTTCGCTTCTCATTGATTGAAGTCAGTCGGGTGAATACGCCCTTAACTCTACCGAGGCAACCATCAATCTTGGCCAAGAGATATTTTTCTTTCTGCCCTTCAAACTCAATGGATTTCAGGGATTTATTCAGTGAATCATATTTGGATTGAAGTTTCCCATTTTTGAATAGCGTTGGTTGCCGAGCCGAGATCTGGCTCAAAATAAAATATGTTGTAAATACAGCCAGTTATGGGAAAATTTGCTGGCTATAACATGTTGAAATCATTGCACA
>Ga0233437_1004889_pt1 | contig 15244 bp, 15 predicted proteins | sample SI_122_August201_FD_182714 | JGI IMG/M metagenome (GOLD analysis project Ga0233437, IMG submission 182714) | Seawater microbial communities from Saanich Inlet, British Columbia, Canada - SI_122_August2016_200_MG | ecosystem: Environmental > Aquatic > Marine > Inlet | place: Canada: British... | reverse complement strand
ACTTATTCTTATACCAGCACTCAAACTCATCACCATTGTACTCATAAGCCTCATGACACGCTTTCCCTTGCGTGTGGGTATTGTCACAGGTTTATCACTTGCTCAAATTGGGGAGTTCTCATTTTTGATTGCCCACCATGGCTTCCAGGTGGGTGTGATTGGAGACTATTTACATAATCTCATTATTGCCGCCGCTGTGTTTAACATGATGATCACACCATTTCTCATCCTCAATGCACACAAAGTGGCACAATACATTAATGAACAACTCCTCAAAACCAATAAATTCACAAAACTTGCTTCAAATGATAAAAAGATGACTTCTGGCATCTCGCGTAAACTCAAAGATCACGTCATTATTTGTGGCTTTGGCCCTTTAGGAGAAACATTGGCCAACTTTTTAAAGAAACATAAAGTTTCTTATGCTGTCCTTGAACTAAATCCAAAAACCATTCAAAAAATAAAGAAAAAAGAAGTGGTCGCTGTGTTTGGTGACGGTACGTCTGAAGATGTTTTGTATAGTTTAAAAATTGAAAAGGCCAAACTCTTGGCCATTACTGTGCCCTACTACCTCGATAATATGGCTATCATTAAGCAAGCCAAAACCATGAATCCAGACATTCAAATCATCACACGGGCAAAATATCGTAGTGATGTCGACAAGCTTTATAGCGCTGGCGCCGATGTTGTTATTTCAGAGGAACTGGAAGGCGGCATTGAAATGGGTCGTTATGCTTTAAAAATGGTTGGTCTCCCATTAGAAGATGTTGATGAACTCGTGAATCAAGTGCGTGAATATGGGAGTGCTGATTTTTTTAATTAGACAATAGATGGCAAAGCTATTGTACCACGTCTTTTTGCGACATGATAAATCATTATCTCAACTCCTTGCCTTCTAAGAGCATTAACATCATGTTCAATGAGTTTACCATGAGATTTAGTAATCAATGCTGTTCGATAACCTGAATCGAGCATAGCGCGAACTTGACGGACAGGTTTGGGTCGATTGGGACGTGTCTTTCGAAACCCGGCCAGTGTTGATAATGTCTTTTTGGCATCAATGAGACAACGCTCACCATCAATGGATACAAAGAAATCAATAACAGAATCACCAACAGCATAACCAACATTATGAATCACGACATTTTCAAGATCATCTAGCAGTTCAAAGACTTCTAATTCAAAATAGAGACCATTTTGTCCTTCACTACGTGTTTCACTGTCTCCAAGATAGTCAGAAACATATTTTTCTAAATTGTGAAATTGGTCACGATATTTTGTAACAAGTTTTAAGAAAAGCCTGATTTGTTTTATGCTGGGCGTTTGTTTTTTTGATGCCAGTATTTTCAAAAAGGAACAACGTGCCGAATCAGTTTTTAGGGCATCAACAAGAATCAACGCATTTTGCACAAGAGCTTGAGATAAGTGTGGGAGAACCTTGTTCATAAAAACATCAATGCGTTCAGCACAAATATTAGAACTCTCCATCATCCGCGCAAGAACTTGTTCAGGATCCATACGCAAAGAAGCATCACCAACTTTTGGATAAAGCATCTTATGCACAGTTGACTCTTTGGTTTTATCTTCAAATAATCGTGGACCAAATTTGAGAGCGTTAACAGGACATGCTTGCAACTTACTCATTTGGTGACTGGTTGTATAAACAGGGTGCGCTAAGGAGAAATGATCTTTAGCTTGTATAGGCTCTACATGGTCAATTTCCCATTCATCTATGCTTCTTTCTGATTCTGCCACACAAACTGGCTGAAAAACAGAATAGGACCCATTCATGGGACCGTTGAGCATGATACGTGGCGAAATCAGATTAAAAGCAATTCCTGTGTTAAGCATTGTGGTCTTTTTCGGTGAAAGCCAGTCAGATGTTGCCTGTTTTATACAAAAATTTCCCCTTGTTATAACAAATATGACAAAAAACAGAGCCCCCAAAAAATAAAACAAACCCCTTATCTAGCTGATAATATTAACTTTCTCAAACTTCCTGTCATAAACAGCAACTGTGGTGTATAATAGAAAGATAATAGGAGTGTAAGGATAACTATGTCTACAGTTACAGGTACAGGGGCCCCTCCCGTTGATCCCACGATTACAGATGACACTGAGACTCCTGAACAAGAAGGTTCTGGAAAGGTGAAAGCTGGTGAAATACTAGATACTGGAGGCGAAATTCTGGGTGGCGTTCAAAATGTTGCCGGTTCTATTGGTAGCTTGGCTGAAGGTGGCGTCGAAGAACCTGGTACGGAATTTGTACCCGAACAACCCACTCTTGAAAAATTAGCCAAGCAACAACAGGAAAGACCTGATGTTGCTCTGCCACCAGATGTTCAGGCCAGGCGTGATCAGCTCTGTGAAAAATTAGGTCTGCCAGCCTCTGCGAGCAATCGAGAAATCGAAATTGTCTTAAGACAAGAAAAACAAAAAATGGAAATTGGTGGCAAATATAAGAGCCGCTCAACAAGCTTAGATGGTGATTTTAATAGTCCTCGCAATAGAAAACTAGAAGGTTTGCTCGCTGAAAAACAAGCTAGAGCTGAAGCTGATGGCACTGTTGCCGCGTCAGAAGAAGGTGCTGAAAAGGCTTCCGAACCAGAACAAGCTGTCAGCCTAACGGATGCCAGAAGAACCCAAGAAGAAAAAGAAACCACAGAAGAAAAAGATGCCACTGAAGAACAAAACCAAGCAGACATCGAACAACAACTCGCCGCCCAACTCAGCGATCGCGATAAAATAAAAACCGTGTAAATCAAAAAATAACGTTCCTTCCTCATTATGAGACTCTCAAATTGAGAATCGTCAAAACCTCTAGTCTTTGAGTCCATCTCAAAAATAAATTATCCTTATTTATTAGATAGTTATTTTTTTATATTTCATGATCATTTGGCATGATTATTGAATAATATACTATTTATACGATTCTCATTTTGGTTTTTTGGAGAGGTGACTCTCTTAAAACCCGATAATTATTAGGAGTAAAAATCATGAAAAAAACAATCAGACTTTTATCACTCTTCATCATCTTGGGCTTTGTTGTAACAATGCTCATACCAGAAGTTGATGCGGGACAACGTAATTTACGTACAAATAAAGTTTTAAATAAACATCATCTCACATCAAAAACCCCTGTAGTCTTTGATGATCCAGCTTCTACGGCAAGACCCCATTGGGATGCCACAAGCATTGACAAGATCATTGCCTATTTTTCAAATATAAAAAATCAATTAGATGAAAATACTAATGGAGACGGTGCGACACCAAACTGTCCAGAGTGTGATGGTTATGGCCCCTATAATGTTTGTCTTGAAGGCATTCCAAATGGTGATGGTTGTGTCTATGCGCCTTGTGATTGTGGTGGCTCAAGTGATGATATGGGCTCAAGTATTGATTTAACCAATGATTGGTTGCGTGTGTTTGTTATCGACAATGAAGGAAATCTTGCCGAATTAGGTAAAAATGCTCTCAATAACTTACAGCTTCTGAATCAGTTAGCAAATAGCCTCCCTGCGGGTACAACCCCTGCACAACGATAATCGTAATTAGTTAATTATCGGGTATATATAGTATATGATTGACGAGAGAAGCCATAGGGCTTCTCTCGTTTTTTTTACTCTTGAACTATCCCACAAACCTTATCTAATTCATCTAATGATTTTACAGAAACAGGATGCATTTTACCTTTTGAATCAATAACCAATGTCATGGGCAACCTATTTATCCTGAGCATTTTTTTTATCTCTAAATTAGCATCCCACAAATCACGCGCCACACCATTATGTTTAGCAATGTATTCTCTTACATCAGCTAAGTCTTCATCAACAGAAACATTGATCACATCAACACTGTCTTTTCGTGTTTGGGCAAACTCTTCTAGTAAAGGCCTTTTCTTCTTACAGGGTGAACACCAAGTGGCCCAAAAATTAATAATAGTTGTTTTCCCTTCATGGTCTTCTTCAGACCACAAAGAAACAATCTCTCCTGACGTGGGATCTGTTGCTGTCATAAAATCAGGAAACTTCTTATTATCCCATGCGGCAGTATCTTGGGTGAACGCAACTGTTTCCTGCGTATTCAGGTGATCCGAGTCAAAGTTAGAAAAGAAAACATCTGCTGAAAGAGACACACCTAGATTTTGATCTTGTGGTAAAAAATGATTACAATAACTCAGTGTGCCATCTACAAGTATAAGCCCTGCAAAAAGTTGCAAACAATCTCGATCATCACTGCATTCTTCAATGCCAAACCAGGTAAGCATTTCTTTTAAAGTGTAGGCCTGTGTTTGTTGAGCTAAAATGCTGTCTTCATCCTCTGATTTGACTAACAAAGATACCTGTAAATCATATGATGGTAAAGGAAGAGCCGTAAACGAATAATCGTGAGAATAGTCTGCGGCTAAATAGTCGCTAGAAAACTTTGCCAGTTTTAATTCAATAACTTCTTTACGTAACTGATAAAAACTCGCATCCCAATAGTCCTTATAAGAAACCATGTAACGACGAGCGGTTTGTCCCAAATCTATTGTCTCTAACTCTCCCCTATAATAACTTTTTGTGACAGCAAGCCAGGCCAGTTCCTGTTCTTCTTCAGAAATCTCAGGATTTTCATCATGATCTTTCAATAAAACCGCTAGTGCCTGAGTTTGTTCTGATATTAATTGAGAATCTGTGGTAGCATTTGAACACGTTAATGAAGTCATATACCCCTTTTATTTAATAATCTAAAATTTAATTACTCTATATAGTTTTCGGCAATATTAGCTATTTGTTGTGGTTTCTGCTAAAATTTCGTGTCCTGAGGGACACACATGAATTTAAATTGGGATGTTCCGTATGTAACGGCAACTCTTAAGGATTCTTATTTCAAGAGCTGGTAACTTCTATAATATTTTGCTATTATGTTTCTCATGACTATTAAGAAACTAATTACTACTAGCATGGAAGGTGTGCGTCCTATTGGCATCACAGTCATTATATTTCTCGCTTACTATTTACATACAGATCCTGTGGCTTTTTTTCATTTCTTAGGACCTTCAATTGTGATTCTCATGTGTGGAACAGTTGCCTTTGAAGGGCTGTTTTTAGGAAAAGTCGCTTCAGAAAAAATTGGCTACACACCAAATCGTGCCTATCAAATCCAATCAGCACTCAACCATTTAGCGACAGCCATAACAGCTATTCTCGTTCTCATTTTTAATTGGGGACGTTTTGCTGACGCCACCATTGTCACAGTGATGCTCGTTGTTTTTACTTTATCAGGTTCTAACCACCTCTTTAATGCTATTAAAGAAAAGAACTTTAAGCCTGTAAATCTTATGCGCCCTGCTCTGAGTCTTATTCTCCTCATATTCCTCATCCCACCTATGTTAAGAGCTTTGGGTTAATACATGTCCACAACTGTGGACACATATGCACCTCTTTGCACAACCTTCATTGAAAGCCCTCCGATAATAAGTACAAGTTTAGGAAATAATATTTATAATAGGAGGCAATATGCCATTTATATCACAACAACAGGTAGCACAATTTATGTTAAGAGAAGATTTTGATAAAAACATGGAGCAAGAACTTGGTGTAACTTTTGATAATGTAGCACGTTTTAAAGTTGAAGAGGATGGAAAAATCGTCGCTGATTCATATAGCAGCTTTGAAGGCAAGCATTGGTCTTTTTCAGTAGACACTGATGGTTATCTACATAAGTCACTTGAGTGTGAATCTCTATCAGGGCCATATAATCCAGATCCAACTAAGCCTCGCCAAGTATCACCTTCCTGCACGCCTTTAGCAGATACAGTTCTCAACCAATCAAACCCCTTTTCAGAAGCAAAACTTCAGAAAGCACGTGAAATGATATTAAATTTTGACGAAACATTTGACGCCAGAGTTGATGAGATCGCCAGCAAACCTTGGGGTGAGATGGAATTGTAGATCCTAGATTCTATTATTACTCACTAATGTGTAATAAATACGTTGGCACATTTCCTGTGGTCGCCATAGAGTCAAATTCTGTTTTGGTGATATGCTGTGTTAAAAAAAGATCTGGGATATCTGTAATGGCAATCATTCTGTTAAAGTGTTCCGGCGTATCAATGGCTTGTGTTTGTTGCCAACTCTCACCACTGTCAAGAGATTCAGAAATATAAAATTTCTTATCTTGTGAATAGAGGGCTTGCAAGTTGCCCTCAGGTGTTATCGTGAATTCTTTAGGATCAAAAGGAAGTTCTCTATGCTGCCATGTCTGCCCATCCCATTTTGCTAAATAGGCATGTTCTTTATTAAAATCATAAAAGGCAATAAGGGGCCAACCTGTTTTGGGGTCTTTATGCACAAGTGGCTTATAGTTAATATGATGCTCTTTCTCCTGATCTAAAGACCCTGAATCATAAGCCAGGCAAGCGTTAATGGCTTCATCATTATCTATGCTAGAACCAAGTTCCTGGCCTGTCACAGCATAGAATTGATTTGTTTTGGGATCAAAGGAAGCAAAGAAAACGTTTTTATGGTAGGTGTCACGCGATGTGTATTCCGGACCACCACCAGAAAGAGTCCAACTCATCAGTATCCTGTCTGTTTCTTTATCATGTATCATGCGTCCCACATAGATTTCATTGAGGTGATCGGAACGACTGTTTTGAAAATCAATTGCTGCTTGTGGTTCAGACCAAGTGAGACCATTATCTGTTGATTTTACAAAATTAATGGGTCTGTAACTTTTGGTTTCAGTGGTTTGTCTGAAAAAAACAAAAAGTGTTCCATCGTTGCTAACAACAGGCATAGGGTATGTGGCATTCGTCGCAGCCCCATCAAGATAAGTTATTTCAGATTTGTGCCACGATCCATCAATGTTATCAGGTTGTGAAGAACGTATATGCCATAAATGTTGGCTATGATTACTATAGAAAACATGTAACGTACCATCATGTGTGCGTACAAGGTGGGTGTAATCATGAAAATCGTAAACGTCTCTAACCTCACGAATAGCGCCGAGATCTCGGGAGCGACATTCAAGTGTTTCGCGATGACATTGAGCCACCTGAGGACGCATATCCGGTCCTGACCACGTAATAAATATATTATCACCATGAGCAATGCCAGCAGCCATGGTACGCCGACCTTCAGAAGAAGCTTCACGTGTGAGCTCCACCAAAGATATCTCACTGTTCGGCTGAGGGAAAAGTGAGGAATCTATTCTTGGCGTGTAGGTCAATATTTTTTCAGATTCTTGGACAGAGCTTGCTTGTAATGATAAAACTGAGCTTTTCTGCTCCGTAGAATTTGTCCTATCAGCCTGATCAATTGTATTTTGATTTAGATTAAAATCTCTTGGATATATAAGATTAATATCTGTCATATTTTAGTTATCTATAAAAACTAACAAAAGTTGCCTAGTTTTTTTATACAACTCTTAACTTCTTTATCAATTTGATAAATAAACCAACAATATGAGACATTGTTTTCCTATTCTTTGCTTCTCTTAACAACAGTTTATGGGCATTAATCCAAATTATCTAATCATTCCAAGTCACTAAAATATTTTCTACCATTTCCTCATCTGGCAAGAATTTTGCATATTTAGAAGCTGATATATCAAATAACCATGGTTATCAAAGGAGGCACCATGACAAAACCTATTGATGGAAATACCAAACCACTTGAAACGATTGATCCAAATATAGATCAAAACAAAGTAAATCCTGAGACCGCAGACCCAGCGGCCACTCCAGCAAAAGGTGCTGATGCGCCTGCTCAACCTGCTGATACAGTCATACCGCAGGCGCAGGTTGACGCAGATCACCGAGCGCAGGAACTCGCTGGTGAAGCTGACGTTGTTAGATCAGGATCTGGGCTTACTGGAGATCCGGTGTCTACATTAAGAGCTTCTCAAACAAAAAGCGAGATTATGTCTCTTCTAAAAAAGAGATTTAGAAATCTGTGCACACAACATAACCTGAGTCCAAATGATGTCAAGCTGTCTATGACTGTTGAGTTTAGTGCTGATGGCCGTTATGCCCATGCCACTGTCAATATGGACAACAGTCGATTCGATACAACTGGTAGTGCACAAACCGAAATTGTAGATTCAATGAATCGCTACGGCGGCGGAAGGCTTCTTGGACATTATTTGCAACAAAACTTGGGTATACAAGGTGGGGGCCTTTCTGAGCCTGCTGAAGGAGCCCAAATGCAACAAACTGAATTCGTGATGCTTTATTAATAATATGATGAGCCCTTTCATGGGCTACAAGAATAGCCCATATGACTAGTCACTACTGGCAACAACGCTAATCCGTTCTAATTCATAAGCTTGCGCTGTCTGGGGATGAGTTTGAGATAAAACTCGTCTGGCACCGGGAAAAACCTCAATAGCCCGATCAAACAAAGGCTGGGCTTTATCAATATCTCCCAAGAATTCATAATAACCAATACCCGCCTCTAAAATACTATAATGATAAGGAGCAAGTTTCAGGGCTGTCTCAATGTTGTGTTTGTCGGTTTCCATAACAGGCAGCCCCATACGGCGTGCTTCGCGCCACATATTGGCATAAGAAAGTGCCACAAAATCTAGAGCTGATAGTTCAACAGTAATCTCTCCTTCAGGAGAAGATCCAAAAATACCCAGAGCCCCATCAAGTGAATAATCAGTTTTAATGCCACTAGCGAAAGTAACAGGCACAGCAGCACGTGTGTGGTGAACGCCCTGACCGTTTGCCAAATACTCTACAGAGAGAGCCTTGGGCTTCAAACCCGCAACAAGAGCTGCTCCGTAATACACATGCGCTATACCCTGACACGGACCTCTCTGAGCCAAAACAGTTTCAACAGCACCAAGTGTGAGTGCGTCAGACATAGGGAAAATACGCCACGTGTTTTCAACATGTTCAACAATGCCATCCAACATGTGCTGAGTAGACTCAAGAGCTACTGTTCCTTGCTCTTCATGCGCCTGAGCCAAAGATTGAATCTCTTGAATCATCTGCTCATCTGTTGTGGTCTCTCGTGCGTAATCGGTAAAAAGGTATGGAAGACGAATACCTGTATCTTGATAAAGGGCTTTGGCCATGCCTGATACATCCAATGGGTCTTGATTAATGGCATCAATAGCCCATTGATAGTATTCCGTTGGCGAAACAACTCCATCTGATACCGTTCTTGTAACTTTAGGTTCTTTAGGTTTATCTCTTGTGGTATAGGAAATGCCAATGTCCAGCTCTTCTGCCTGCACATGTTCCGGCAGCCAGTCTTGACAATGCGTGTAAGCACCTGGATCAATATCGCGAAATGATTCACAAACAGAATTTGGCATACTTATATTACTCTTATTAAATATCAGACAGGCAGACAAATAAATCAAGCCCCCTTTGATAATGCCTGCCTTCTTCTCCTCATTAATCGGCAGTTTTTCTTCAAAGTTGCGTCCAAAACAAAATAATTCTAACGCAATGTTTTAATTACTTTTTTGACTAGGCTGGCAACAGGTTTTACGCCAAGAAAACCCCACCTTTGTCATATGGTATAATTGTAGTTCCTTCAATAATCCCGACACAACAATACGCCAATTAGATTTGAAGAAACAGACAAAACTGAGTAGCTATTGTACATGCAAAAAACATTTTTTATTCTAAATTTAATAACAGTTTTTATCTACAGCCATATCATATATTTAGTTTATAATCTGTCGCGCTTACCATTAAAATTTGCTATTTTTTATGCACCCTTTCTATTCTTTTTAATATTATCTTCTATGATTATCGTAGATTTTATACTTTCAACAAAATCTAATAATCTATTCTGGACCGACAAAAAACGACTCAAAATATTCCGAATATTTGCTTACACGATAAATATTTTATTTCTTCTGTATGTTATATTTTGGGAAATGATTATTAGCATAGGTTCTGCTATAGGCCCATAATACTAGCTTCTTAATAGAAAACTTGTTTTTAGAATATATTCTGGGGGAGGATTGTGACATTAAATATCTTTAAATCATTTGTCATAATATTTATTATTGCAAACATTATGTCATGCAGCAACTCAACATCTTCAAGCAATCCACTTGATGAGCCAGACGGTTTGGAATCTCAATTTGGATTGATGCCAGCGGCCTTAGACTATGGTGCGGCTGAGGAATTAGGTGTAAAATGGGACCGGACTTTTTTTGAGGTCTTTAGCTGGGATACCATTCAACCTTCAGGAAATACATTTTCTTGGGAGACAACAGACGCATACATCTTAGATGCTCAGGAATATGGTATTAATGTTCTCGTTACGATCAAACCATTTGCCTCTTGGGATCAAGAAACCTGTCACCAAGATCTAACCGCTGTTGAAGGCTTTGATTCAACAATGGGAAAACCCTGTGATGAAGACGCCTATAAAACTTTTGTTTCAGCACTGGTTGAACGATATGATGGAGATGGTGTAAACGATATGACAGGCTTAACACGTCCTGTTCGCTATTGGGAAGTTGGAAATGAACCTTCAGGTCAAATTGCTCCCCTTATTTTCTTTCAAGGAAGTTCAGCAGATTTTCTTGATCTGATGCAGATGTCTTACGAGGCCATTAAACAAGCAGACTCTAATGCCATTGTTGTTCAAGGTGGTATGGCTGCTGTTGATGAGAGTCGTTTGGATTTTTGGGAACCCATATTAGCTGGTGGCGGAGGAGATTATTTTGATATCGCCAATCTTCACTCAATTGATTATGGTGAAAGTTTAGATTTGCCTATCTTTAAAGATTTTTTAGAAGAATATAATATTGATAAACCTTTTTGGGTTACAGAACTTCAGTTGGGAGGAATGACTATAGAAAACCCAACAGATAACAGCATGGCTGCGTCTCTAGCAAGAAGTATGATTTATGCATTGGCTAACGAAGCCTCTAAATTGTTTTATGTTCAGTTAACCACACCTCCTGGTGAAGATTCAGAAAACTCTGCTTTTGAGACAAGCGCCTCACTCATCGATAGCAATGGACAACCACAGCCAATTTATTATGCATTTCAAACCGTTATGCAAAAACTAGATGGTTTTACTGATGTTGAAATACTAGAAGAAAAAATAGACGCGTTAATCATCAGTAAGGCAAAATACAAGTTCACAATAGATGGCGCAGTTCTTTATGTTATCTGGGGAGATGTTGATGTTTCAGGTTTAACTGGAGAAGCGCACATAACTGATTGTCTTGGTGATAAAAGTGAAGACGAGATCGCAAACCTCGCAGTATCCGACTGTCCACTTTTTCTTTCTTTTTGAAAGTATAAATACGAATAGGAACTTCGTCTTCATTCACTCTTATTTTCAATAACGTGGATATATATAAGTAAGCCATGCTAAAGCCGTCAAACATGTACCATACTTCTTTTTAACATAAATATAATTCGTTTTGTATGTTATACCAAAATACTCATACTCATTTGGATCATATCGACGACTAAATTCACCAAGTAAAGACATTCTTAGAAAGGTCTCGGCTTCTTTAATACCCTGTGCCTCTGGAACTTGTTTTGATTTATAAACTTCTTCGTACTCTGCAGCAAAACCACCAATCACTTTTTTTGTTTTCTTTGATCGTACATAAATACGCCCAACCCCAGTTACTAAAGTATCTCCCTTAACACCATTTTGAGAGGACATAATGACTTCTATGACAGCACCATGATGAAAATATTTTTTTGCTTCTTCTAATGATATTTCTTGTGCTTCTGGTGGCAACACTGATGTATAAGGAACAACATTAAAGTTTGCTATGTTGGCTTGCAAGAGTGCTAGATCATATGAGCCTGTCTCCCAAGGATCTTGACCTGGGCCAATATCTGTTTGTCCAACACCACCTGTCACAAAATATTTAGCGGGTATTCGATTGCCTAAAGTTAATGACGCTGCATAAGCTGTTGAGGAAAAAATAAAGCTTACAATAAGAAATAAAAATACTTTTTTCACAAATTAATCCTTTCTTAAAACCTATTAATATAATTAGGATATTATAATACTAATAAATTTAAAGCCCGTCAAAATTATAAGGGGTCAGGGCTAGCTTTTTTCACTTTGATGGGAATTGTCTTCACTCTTTACGTTCGCTCGAGCTCAGACCCGCCTCCGTTCGCTGACGTCATGAACAGTTGGATATTCAATAAGCCTTCGGCTCATGTCGTTTTGGAAATGGGCAGGGACGGAATTCTCTCAGCTTTTACGTTCGCTGAACGCTCACTCCAGTTAAACAATGGCCGACACGGGGATTTTCTTGAACCTTCGCTTCATGTCGTTTTACTATCGTTCACTTTGTTCACTGGCCGTAAAACTCCCTCGCGCGCAGTTTGCCTTTTGCCTTTGGGCAAAAGTTTACCTGCTTACGCTACTCTATCCGCCTTCGCTTCCGTCTTCGCCAAAGGCTACGACGCGATAATAAAAGCTACGGCGCGACAGGCCGACGAGAGTCACTATTTCTTGGGACACAAATTACGGAATTGTCTTCACTCTTTACGCTCACTAAACGTTCGCTCGAGTTCAGACCCGCCTCCGTTCGCTTGCGTCCCGCTATGCGGGACTTATCCTCGCACTTGCTCGGCGCTCACTTCGGTTCAATTCCTACCCATATGTCCACAAAAAAAGCCTAGTACCAAAAGGTACTAGGCTTTTTTTGTGGGCAGGGACGGAATTGAACCGCCGACACGGGGATTTTCAGTCCCCTGCTCTACCGACTGAGCTACCTGCCCAACCACCAAATGAATTTCTTCATTTGGAGATTTTAGAGCGAAGTCTATACGGAACCATTGACTCTCTGTCAACTGTGATCTTGGATAAAAATACAATAACTTGGAAGACTTAATAAAATGAATGGTTAATGATGTTCTGCTCAGCCTACCAATTTTCTCACACCAGCTAGTAGGTCTTTAGCATCATAGGGTTTGCGAATCATGTGATCAGCTCCACAGGACTTGCATTTCCGTTCAAGATCATCTGTGCCCATAGCTGTGATAATAAAAATAGGAATATGCTTTGTTTCTGGAGATTCTTTTAATTTTTGACAAACAATAAAACCATCGAGATCTGGTAACATAATGTCGAGAATAACAAGGTCAGGTTGTTCTTTTGTAGCTAAATCAAGACCAATCTGTCCCTTAGCGGCTGTAAGAACCTCATAACCCATGGTTTCTAATCTCATCTGAATCAGAATAGTTTGATCACCTTCGTCTTCAATGATGAGAATTCTTTTCTTATCCATAATTATTCCTCGATACTAATGATATACAATATATAAAATCATGGCATTATTACCGAGTAAGATCTTATAATACAAGAAGAATGGACTAAGGAAAACAGAACACCCTTAAGGGTTTGTTAGGCCTCTTCTTGGGTTTCAAAGGCTTGAAAAATATCTGAAGCTGTCATGGCTTCATGTACAGCTCGATAGAGTGGTATCCGCTCTTCCATCTTTTCTCTTTCCATAATTGTAAGCGTGTTATCATGAGCCACTTTATCCTCTAATACAGATGCCATAAAACCAAAATCAAGATTGCTCAAAACAAAACGATCCATGTTCATTTCTGATAAAACCAATACCAATAACATGGCGGCATCATAAATACTCGTATACTGTTGGGGTTTAATACGACTAAGATCTTGTCCATCCCATTTTTGAAACATCACAGTATTATCATTTGGCTCTCGTAAAAAAGATACAGCTCTTGGGTCTATTTTATGCTTTAAATTAGCATTGAGTGCCCGGGCTAAAGATACCGCTTTTTTTACCCACGTACTCTTTTTATAAAGAACGTGTTTGGGTAATGCCATTGTTACGGTAAAGGGTGTTCCTGCCACACTAATAATACCCAGACCATGTGTTTTTGGATCATAAAAACAATCGTAAAGCTGTGACTTAATATCAGTGATATTTTTGCCCAATAACTTTGCTGCATGAGGAGAGACAATCACATCAGAATCAGCCCATCTTGTTTTGCCCTGAGGATCTCTATAATAAACACCCACGGGAATTTGCTCTACGTCAACGAGATCACCTGAAGGCAATTCCAGTTGATAGCTCAAATATGCCAAAACAGAAGCTAGTGGCCAATTTCCTTTAAATAGAATACCTCTGTGATAATCATTCAGGTGTGCTTTGCTCACTTCTGACTCGTTCTCTCTAAAAGCATCTGGAATACTTAGTATTGAATCATTGTTAGAATGTGTATCCGTAAAAAAGAGAATTTCCTCTAAACCCGCGTCTCTGATAGCAACCTGACTCATGAGATTAATGAGTACAATGAGAAATTGAGGCAGTATCAACTCATAACCTGTCACTTTATAATCAGCATCAGCCTGCATAGCACGATGCAATTTTTCATTACGCACCATCATCTCCATATATAAATGATCTAAAGATGATTTCACACCAACAAAGTGATTTTCATAAAGACTCGTATGCAAAAGAACAATGCCAAAACTCGCAAACTGCAGAAGATCTTGTAAGCTCAGCTCACGATAATCAACTGTGAGCACATCATAAATATCATCCACAGAAATTGAAGCCCCGCGTATCGCATTGATCAAAGGACGTATACTAAGACCATATTTGGTAAATTCAGCACCTTGTTCCTCTAAGGCCTCTATGACATCTTGCCTTTCTTCTTCGGTAACAATGACGTTCATGGGAAGGTTGGTTCCAGGCACCTTTAGTGAACTCACATGAGCCCCATCATTTCTTTGAGCACACGCATTAGGCACGATCCCTCGAACCACAACATCTGTTGAAGGCTTAATTTCTTTTGCTGCAGATTGAAACATGGCAGCTCTCTTATGTAAGGCTTGAATATCTTTATCTGTCAGGCTGTGAGATTTAATTTGTTGGGTACCTTGCACGAATCGCGCCTCTTGTGTCGTGCTTGGCTCTGATCTCTCTATAGTGTTCTTAACAGCTGCAGGTGGCAAACCCGTTTGTAAAGGCATCAAACCAGCTGATGTAAAAACCTGTGCTAATGTTAGTGGGGCTGTCATAAAGTAGTTTCTCCATTAATTGATATACAATAACCGTTTGTATATCGCCCCCTTCCCTCTTTTGTTGCTACAGAGAAGAAAAAACTGGACACAAATGTGTCCATAAAAAAAGCCCGGTGGATTCTAGTTCGAACTGCAACACCCGGAGTTTAGGGTTGCTTTTTGATAAGCTTCGTTAGGAGTCAAGTAAGCCAAGCATTTCCTTGGCCGATTATTTAACCTGTCTTCTACAAATTTTATAT
>Ga0233437_1004888_pt1 | contig 15245 bp, 11 predicted proteins | sample SI_122_August201_FD_182714 | JGI IMG/M metagenome (GOLD analysis project Ga0233437, IMG submission 182714) | Seawater microbial communities from Saanich Inlet, British Columbia, Canada - SI_122_August2016_200_MG | ecosystem: Environmental > Aquatic > Marine > Inlet | place: Canada: British... | reverse complement strand
GGATCTCCTCTATCTGATCCAAACAGTCTATTAAAATTGACCTCTATAAAACGGGAATTTTAATTGTCGTCAACTGTGGTTTTACAATGTCGTTCATCAGCAGGTGTCGGAGCAGGTGATAATCCCTACAATTTCTATTTCCAACGATTTGGAATAGATGAAGATATGATTCGTAAGGTGATGGCAGAAGCCCTCCATTATGGTGGTGATTACTGCGATCTATTTTTTCAGAATGAATTGAGTAACTCCATCAGGCTTCAGGATAATATTGTGAATTCAGCTAGCACCAATGTCACTTTAGGTGTCGGAATTCGAGTTTTGAACGGAAATCAAACGGGTTATTCATTTACCGAAGATATTTCATTAGCCAGCATGAAGGCCGCTGCTCGCACTGCAGCTGGAATTGCTTCAGGTTCTCCCAAGGCAGCTCCTAAAACTTTTAACGCCACTAAGTTGATGAATTACTATAACACTGAGGTGAGTTATGAAGATGTAGGCGTCAAAGATAAAGTTGGCATGCTCCAATCTATCAATGACGATGTGTTTAAAGAAGATCCCAGGGTTGTTAAAGCCAGCGTCAATTTCAGTGACAGCGAAAAATATATTCTGGTTGTGAATTCAGAGGGTGGTATTGCCTCAGATTACCAACCTATGCTGAGAATCTCTGTGGGTTGTACCGCGGAGGAAGAAGGTCGCAGGGAAAACAATTATTTTGATTACTCTGCCCGTGATGATATCAACTTTCTCACTAAAGCAAAGCTAAAGAGGCTACCCAGGGAAGCTGTAGCCCGTACAGTGAAATTGTTTGAAGCACAGACCCCTCCAGCTGGTGAATTTCCAGTCGTGCTATCTGCAGGTAGCGCTGGAATCCTTCTCCATGAAGCAATTGGTCATGGTATGGAAGCTGATTTTAATCGTCAGGGTATTTCAGTTTATTCGGAGAAGATGAATAAAAAAATCGCCGCACCTTTCGTGACCATAGTGGACAATGGAACCAATCCAAATATTCGTGGCTCCATCAATGTGGATGATGAGGGTATTCCATCTGAAGAGACAGTCCTGGTAGAGGATGGTGTCCTGCGAACCTATATCCATGATCGCATTTCAGCCAAACATTATGGTGTGAAACCCACAGGCAGCGGTCGTCGTGAATCCTTTAAGCATTATCCAATGCCTCGCATGCGTAATACTTACATGCGTAGTGGTCCTCATGAGTTTGATGAGATGATTGCATCGGTGGATTATGGCATTCTCGCTGATCAGTTTACCAATGGTCAGGTCAATATTGGTCCTGGAGACTTTACATTTTATGTGAAATCAGGATCTCTAATTGAAAATGGAAAAATCACAGCTCCTATTAAAGATGTGAACATCATCGGTAATGGTCCAGAAGTTCTCTCCAGGGTTACCATGGTCGCTAACGACATGAAGATGGCTGAAGGTGGTTGGACCTGTGGCAAGAACGGTCAGGGAGTCCCTGTATCACAAGGAATGCCCAGCGTGTTGGTCTCATCCATCACAGTGGGAGGTAGAGGTTAATTATGGAAAAAAATGTCTATTTAGATCTGGGATACTGGGTACAGAAAAAAGCCAAACAACTCGGTGCATCTCAGTCCGCTTTGGGTATCAATCACAGTAGATCCGTCTCTGTTGATTATCGTGATGGCAAGGTAGAAACTCTCAAGGAATCAACCCAGCAATCATTGTGGATTGAACTTTTCGCAGGGGGTCGGTACTCTAGTCACTCAACCAATGATCTTCGCAAAGAATCATTGGAAAAATTTCTAACAAATGCCGTGGATTTGACCGGTTTTCTTACCAAGGATGAATTTCGTAGGCTTGCTGATCCTGAACTATATGAAGGACAGTCAAAAGTTGATCTGGATTTGAACGATTCCGATCAGGCTGATATCACAGCCGAGCAGCGTCAGGAACGTGCCAAGCAGTTAGGTGCTTATCTGGAAGGTAAGGATGAGCGCATCATTTCTGTAGCTTCGGGGTTTTATGATAGTCACAGCGAATCCTATCAACTCGCTTCAAATGGTTTTGAAGGTCAAAAGGAATCAACATCCTTCACCCAGGGTGTATCTGTTTCACTGCAGGGCAAAGGTGACAAAAAACCTGAGGGTTGGCGCTACTATCGTGCCCGTCATTTGAATGACTTGGTGGGTGCAGAGCAGACCGCCAAAGAAGCCTTAGCCAGAACTCAGGATAGAGTTGGTGCTGAAAAAATCGCTTCTGAGACCATGCCGCTTTTACTGGAGAACTCCAATGCTGCTGGTTTATTCTGGCGTTTGATGGGTCCTCTGAGGGCATCATCCATTCAGCAGAAAAATTCATTCCTGGCAGATCGCAAGGGTGAAAAAGTTGGTTCCGATTTATTGACCATTACGGATGAGCCCTCCATTGTTCGTGGACTGGGAAGTCGCTACTATGATGGTGACGGACTGGCTGCTAAAACGATGCCCATCTTTACCAAAGGTGTATTGAACAACTACTATACAGATGTCTACTATGGCAACAAGTTGGGTTGGACGCCAAATGCAGGAGGGTCCTCAAACTTGATTGTGAAACCTGGCATGCGTTCAGGAGCTGAGATTGAAGCCGGTCTTGATCGTGCTATTCTAGTCACTGATTGGCTAGGTGGCAATGCCAATGGTACTACAGGTGATTTCTCACTTGGAGTAGCTGGGTGGTTGATTGAGAATGGCAAGCGGGTCAAATCCATTACCGAGATGAATATTTCAGGTAATTACAATGATCTACTGGCAAACCTCATTGAGGTTGGCAATGATCCCTGGATCCATTCTTCCTTTAGAACACCTACCATGGTATTTGATAAGGTGAGTTTCTCAGGGTCTTAATTAAATTGAACCACTGATTACACAGATTTCACTGATTAAGCATGACACCCCGGAGATCCCGGGGTGTTTTTTTATATCGGGCGCATCAGATAATCCAACCAATTTCCGGAGGAGTATCACGACGACTAAATTGGTTTCAATCTATCCTTGACGTCTGAAACCTGTTTGATTCGTTCCACTCATTGAAAATGGGTTTTGTTAACACAAGCGGGTTATGGATTAGTCCATGACATTCGGTAGCAAAAACTCATCATAATTATCTGGGGTGATAGTGCGTTTCTCTTTGGAAGGGTATGCATTTAGAAATGTTTTTGAGAATTTCCCCCTTTTTCCAGGATTCCATTTAAACTCAAATGCTGACAAGTTTGCCTGACTATCCTCCTCGATAAGGTCTATTTCCTGCTGCTGAGTAGTTCTCCAAAAATAAGATAGGACGTGATCCTCTCTAGCCCCGTGCATTTTTATACGCTCAGCCATGCAATAGTTTTCCCACAGGGCTCCCACATCCGCCCTCGAATGGATTTGGGAAAAATTATTAATAATCGCATTGCGTAGCCCATTATCAAAGAAGTAGAATTTGCGTCCCTTTTTAATCTCGTTTCGGATGTTTCGATTTAAAGCAGGAAGACGAAAAATGATAAAAGCTTTTTCCAGTAGGTAGATGTATTTCTCAATGGTTAGTCGGTCAGCTCCAACCAAGCGGGCAATTTCAGTAGTGGATACTTCGGAACCGATCTGAAGTGCCAGCGCTTTTGTAATTTTTTCCAATAAATCAGGGCGAGCAACACCAGGAGCTCTCTCCAAATCACGATATAAGTAGGAACCCGCAAGTAATTTTAATAATTCCATTTGAGCATTAGGATTATTAATGATATCCGGATAAGTCCCAAATATTAATCTCTCATTCAGTCGCCTCTTTTCTGTGAGAAGATCACTATGATCTCGGAGCTCTTGAAATGATAAGGGATACATATTCCATTGCCAGGCGCGCCCCGTCAATGGTTCCTGAATGGACTGTAATAACTCAAAAGACGAAGATCCAGTGGCAATGACCTGTACATGCTTGATGCGATCCACACAAATTTTGATAACTAAACCTACATCAGGAATCCTTTGTGCTTCATCTATGAACAGGATTTTATTGTCCCTGATGAGCCTAATGAGTGAGTCCACGTTTACATCTGTCAGGAGTGAACGAACATCAGCGTCATCTCCGTTAAGACTAAGGACGTCATCCCTGGAATCCAGGACCAAATCATTTATGAGAGTGGTCTTACCAACCTGTCGAGCCCCGAGGACAATAATAGCTTTTCCCCCAAACATCTTTCTCTGAATTGAATTTACCATACTACGTTGAATCATGATTGCCATCCTGATTTATTATATTACCATAATAATATATGATATTAATATCATAAAAACATAATAATATGATAATGCTATAAACCCAATCCATTCGATTCGTAACAATTACCATCACTATATGACCATTAGTACTATGAAATTAATATTATATTAAATTATTCACTTGCTAAACAAGAATTAATATTTGATTTTACCCCTAGCCCAATAGGCAGCAAACCACTCCCTCACATACGGTTATACATAATCTGATATTCATCAGATATTCCAATTAATCAATTTTGGAGGATTCAGTATGCAACGATTTCTAATCATGCTATTGGCTATGCTCTGGACACATGATTCTATATGTGCTCAGAGTGTGATTATCAATGAGATGTCACAGGGTTCTGATGGTGGCAAAGAATGGGTGGAGCTATTAATTGTCGACGAGGGTGTGGATTTGCGTGGCTGGGAGTTGGGGGATTTTGATGATGGGGTCTGGCATCCCATTGCGGAATTCTCAACCCATTCAGAACTGAGCAATATTGCCAGTGGAACTATTATTGTCATCTACAACAGTGGTGATGTAGATGGAACCATTATAGCTGCAGGTGGGGAGGACACAACTTTCAGTGATAAATCAGTTCTCCTGGGGGTGAATAATTCCAGCCTCTTGATCGATACCGGTCCATGGGGAGGAACTGCAGGTGCATTTGCTAATTCAGATGGAGATGATGCCCCGGCTATCAGAAATGTCAGTGAACAAATCATCCACGACATGGCAGTTACCCATCCCACGGCAACAGTATCCAGCCCGGGTTCGGCTAAGGTAAAGTTTTACACCGGGAATACTGTAGGAGGTGTCATTGATGACATCAATTGGACCGTGGCCAGCTCTGGTTCAGGTACCCCTGGAGAGGCAAATGGGGGCGACAACTCAAATTGGGTGGATCAGTCACTCCCCGTCGAATTGTCGCGCTGGTTCGCAAGCTCTAACAATGGTGAAGTGAGGCTCAGTTGGACTACAGATTCAGAGATCGAGAATCAGGGATTTATTATAGAGAGAAGCCAGAAGACAGTATACAGAAATCAGGAGGGATGGAACGAGATTTCTTCTTTTACTACCAATCCTGATCTTCTCGGGCAGGGATCGACATCAACTCAGCATGTTTACTCTTATATAGACAGGCAGGTAAAAGTCGGCGAAACCTATTGCTACAAATTATCCGATGTGGATTATCGAGGGAATGTGACGCAGCATCCAGAGATTATTGTGAGCGTCATCGATACTGAACAGGATCAGGGATTTTCTATCACGACATACCCGAATCCATCAAATTCAGGTATCCAGCTTGTCATTAGAAGTGAAAATGAAATTCAGCCTCTAAGGGTAGATATTCTGAATCTCAGGGGAGAATTCGTGAAAAATGTATTTTCTGGAGCACCAACTGCCCTTGTAATGGAATTGCCTTGGGATGGAATGGACTTAAATGAAATCCCTGTTCCATCTGGTATCTATATCGCAAATGTGCATGGTCCAAAAATCTCCCACTCTCAATTATTCACCATCATTCAGTAACACCCGAATTCATTCGGGTATTGCCATGAAGAAAGGGGAGAGCTCTGGTTTCTCCAAACACCCGATTTCAATCGGGTGCTACTAAGGATCATTCCGCAACAAGGTTTATGGAATCTCCACCTCTCTCTACCACCTGACTTCAGTCAGGTGATACCACAATAGCTATCCCCAAACCCATCCAAGAAAGGCTCGAAATATGTCCATACACTCAAGAACCCGACTCCTCACCCACATCGTGTGGTCAACCCACAAGAAGACACGACTTACCCCTCGCAACCTGAGGATCGAATTAAATACTTATTTGCGGAGTTATGCCACTGGTCATTCGATGCGACTCATAAATGCATTTGTTAACCCTGACCATATTCACATTCTCATAGATTTAGAACCAAGTCAAAGTGTTGCCAGCACTGTGAAATTGCTCAAAGGCGCATCTTCTAGATGGCTAAATCAACATGAATCGCTCAATACCAAATTCTCCTGGGGAAGAGGCTATGGTGCCTTCTCAGTGAGTGAATCCCACGTTCACAGGGTCATCCAGTATATCTCCAATCAGGAAAAGCACCATCGGGCGAGGCAATTCACCGAAGAATTCAAGGAGTTTATGCACAAGTACAAGGTGGATGCAGCGAACCGTTAAAACGGTTCGCTTTATATATCATAGCTATTCTATACCACCCGATTTCAATCGGGTGATCCCCCAGATCCTATACCCGAAATTCCTGGCCTATCCCCATGTCTCTACCACCCGACTTCAGTCGGGTGATACCTCCTCCCCCAGCCCGCTAGCTCCCCACAGATCTCCAAATTGATAATTCTCACTTCCAAAGGGAGCGGGAGAGACTATCTTGGCCGTCCATATAAATAGGACGATGAATGAAACAATTTATTATACTCTCACTTCTCTCAACAACCCTCTGGGCACAAATTCCCACTGGTTACTATGACAATGCTTTAGGACTACTGGGGACACCACTCCAACAAGCCCTTCACGATATAATTGATGATCACACTGTTGTGAGCTATAGCTCTTTATGGACCCATTATCAGACCACCGATGTCAAGCCGAATGGTAAGGTCTGGGATATGTATTCACATGTTCCTGATGGCGCACAGCCGTATGAATTCACATTTGTCACCGATCAATGCGGCAATTACAGTGGCGAAGGAAGTTGCTATAATCGTGAGCATTCCTGGCCTAAAAGTTGGTTTAATGATGTGGCTCCCATGAACACAGATATTTTTCACGTCGTACCCAGTGATGGCTATGTGAATGGACAACGTGGCAATTATCCCTATGGTGAAGTCTCTAGCCCTACCTGGACATCCCAAAACGGAACCAAAAAAGGACCTAACACCTATCCCGGATATACGGGAACCGTTTTTGAACCCATCGATGCCTATAAAGGTGATTTCGCACGTGCATACTTCTATATGTCCACTCGCTATTTAAATGAGGACAGCAGCTGGCCAGGCAGTCCCATGGTCGATGGAGCCCAACTTGAACCATGGGCTCTAGATATGATGATGGAATGGCATATGCAAGATCCAGTGAGCCAAAAGGAGATTAATAGAAACAATGACATTTTTAATTATGTCCAATTCAATCGCAATCCTTTTGTAGATCATCCCAATTATGTAGACCTCATCTGGGGTGACCCACCAGCAATACCATTACCTCCATCTGATTTGCAGGCTAGTAACATCACAAGTAACAGCGCTGAATTGCATTGGAATGATAACGCCGACAATGAAGATGGGTACTATTTATATCAGAGTGGGCTACGCTTAGAAACCCTTCCATCAGGTGCCACTTTTATGATTGTAGAAAATCTTACCCCCCTCCATACCTATTATTATTCAGTGAGCTGTTACAACAGTTCGGGAGAATCTTCTTCCTCTTCAACACTCACCTTCTCAACGCTAGCAAGCGGCGACACCACTGTCACCCATTTTATGGAGGGATTCGAAAGCTGGACCGGTAGTGGAAGTACCTATTTTGAAGGTGATATTACGCTTTCAAGCGGCACTTGGAATGTTTACAGGGCTGGAAACTATACGCTGGGTGATCCTCCCTATAATGGTGACTATACGATTGCCATTAATGATGACACACAAGGGGCACATATTACTACCCCAGCAGTAAATACATTGGGTACAGTTTCTTTCTACTTTTATCAACGCAATGGTGATATCACAGATGAATTTCAACTACAAAAGTCCGATAATGGGGCTGCCTTTGAACTGGTTAGTACCCATAACTACAATGTGGGAAGTACATATACACTATTCTTAGCTGTCCTGAATGATACTTCAAGTTCTGTTCGGGTACGAGTTGTGAATGACAATCAAACGGGTCATCTCATTATTGATGACTTCACGGTAACACACTATGATCCTGTCTCAATTGATGAAAGAGCTAGGGTCATCCCAGGCAATCTGACATTGTCCCCAGCTTACCCAAATCCATTTAATCCTGAAGTCACACTAAGCTTTCAGATATCTGAAGACACGGATTTAATCCAGATTCAGGTTTATGATATTCAGGGAGAGTTGATTGCTACACCACTGCAGGATAATGCTATAGCAGGAACCTATTCTGTGACCTGGGATGGGAAGAATCAGCGAGGCGAGACCATGCCTTCAGGGATTTATCTGGTAAAATTGAGTACTCCCCACGAATCTCGATTTCAGCGTATCACCCTTCTTCGTTAAACTCACAAAATTTTATGATCGCTAGTTAGGAAGCAGGCAAAAGCCTGCTTTTTTAACTATATTCACGCCTCACAATTGTTCGGGCAGCTGCTAACCTAATGCCTCTATAAAAAGAAGGATTCAATTTCATGATCAGTCTAAAACGTCTCTCTCTACTCTCAATTTTCCTGCCAATCCTGATCTTTTCACAGATTCCTACTGGTTATTACGACTCTGCTCAAGATTTAGCTGGTTCTGACCTTAAGACCGCCCTCAATGACATCATTAGTGATCATGTGAAATATCCCTATACCTCAACATCAACAGATGTCTGGGATATCCTCAAGGAAACCGATGAAGACCCAAATAATGCTGACAATGTGATTTTGCTCTATACAGGAAGATCTCAGGATAAGGAATATCTTGATCATGGTTCTTCATGGGATTACACCCAATATGACAATGGTGATGGAGATCATAATGAATCCTGGAATCGTGAACATGTCTGGTCAAAATCACATGGATTTCCTTTGGAAATTGATACAGCATACACGGATATCCATCATCTAAGACCTGCGGATAGAAGCGTGAATTCTAGCCGAAGCAACCTGGATTTCGATTTCAGTGAATTTACTCACGGGGAAGCAACTGAATGCAATTACGATAGTGACAGCTGGGAACCCCGCGATGCAGTTAAAGGTGACGTTGCCAGGATGATGTTCTATATGGTGGTGCGCTATGACCCTGGCTACCACTCTGACAACTCCCTTTATGATCTTGAACTGGTGGATTATGCTGGTGTGGACATTGGCGATCCACCCGGTGAGCCTCTATTTGGAAAACTATCCACTCTTATTCAGTGGCATCTCCAGGATCCTGTGGATGCCTTTGAGCAAAACCGTAACGAAGTGGTGTACAATTATCAGGGAAACCGAAATCCTTTTATTGATCATCCTGAATGGGTGGAATCCATCTTTAGTCCCCAACTCTCCAGCAATACAAGAATCGATTTTAGCCGCAATAGCATTAGTGTTGAGGAAAATAGTGGCTCGGTTTCACTAGAACTATCCATCATTAATGCCGATCCATTAGTGGCTACGCAGTGCGAGGTAAGTTTGAGTGGGGGAACAGGAAGTCTAAATGATCTCATTGATTTCACCACTACCTCCCTCACATTTCCAGGGGGAAGTACTGATCTACAGACCCTCCAAGTGCAGATATTTGATGATAACATTGTGGAACTGGAAGAGACCTTTATTTTTAGAATATCCAACGTAACTGGCGGTGATTCTGCCTTTGTTGGGGGAAGTGATAGCTTTGTCCTGACCATTTTGCCCAATGATCAAGTTTCCGCTGTTCCTGGTTTGATTATCAGCGAAGTCATGGATGGTACTCGCAGTGGCGGACAGCCAAAATTTCTAGAGATTACTAATGTCACAGATGAGTCTATAGCCATTGGAGATTTTCAGATATGGCGCGGTAGCAATGGTGGGGATCCTTACGATGTGTTGCAAATTCCGGCAAGTACTATGTTAGATGCCCATTCATCATGGGTGATGGCAAATTCGTCTGCCGGCATGGCAGGGGCCGGTTATGATGCAGCTGATCAGGTATCCAGCGCCATCAATGGGAATGGCAATGATGTCTTCCAACTACACTCTTCCAGTGGACAATATATAGATGCTTTTGGTTTGGCGGGTGTAAGCTCAGCCTGGTATGAGGATGGCTTCGCTCATAGATTGCCCAGTATCCTGAGTGGGGGTCCCAGCTATTCAGAAGCGGAGTGGACAATTACGGGATTAGGCGCTAATTCTCCTTCAAATGGGAGTCCCGGTACGCCTGGCAGTCATATCTCAGATCCCTGGGTATCAGTCGTGGACCATTTTCATCCCCAAACACCAGAATTGATCAAAATTTATCCCAATCCATTTAATGCAGGAACCCTAATCACCTTTCACATGTTTGACTCAGGTCAGGCTACCCTTGATGTTTTTGACGTTCGGGGCAAATTCATCAAGACGCTAGTGAATGCTGATTATGCTCTCGGAAGTCACCAGATTCAGTGGAAGGGTACCAGTGCCAATGGCACCGAATTACCCAGCGGGATTTACTTAGTCCGCTTAATGACCACCACAGCGACACAGGTGCAGCGACTTAGCATATTGAGGTAGCTCTATTCCTGTCATTGCGAGTGTACCAAATGAGGCTAGGTTCCTATATTACCAGCCTTCCTACTCCTCCCAATTTCACCCATTGATGTACGGGGGTAGCATGCCACCCCCGTGCCTTCTCATGGATTCACAAAATCCCACCATAAATGACATTTTTATGTCTTCAGGAAAAACCCCCTTTTCAATCTTACTAAACATTCTGTGAAAACTATATTTTGTCCTCGAAATTGCGAGGAGTTGGAAGGGGCTCAGGGTCTAGATTCTATTTATGGATGTTGTTGTATTTTCTTTGTTTATCATGATTTTATCGGTGATCGCTGCTCTCACTGGAGAGTGGTGGGTTCATCTCCGCGCCCTTAAACGAATCCCTATCCGCATCCATGTCAATGGAACTCGGGGTAAATCCAGCGTCACACGACTCATTTGTGCAGGGCTCAGAGAGGCAGGATATTCTGTTCTTGGAAAGACCACCGGATCGGATCCCCGCATCCTCGATTTAGAGGGAAAAGATCGCAAAATTCATCGACTTCAGAAACCCAGTATTGGCGAGCAAGTTCGGTTCTTACGTTATTTTGGACAGTTTCGCCCTCAGGCAGTTGTTCTGGAATGCATGGCCGTGCAACCCCAATACCAGTGGATCACAGAGCAACATATGGTGAAATCAACCCATAGTGTCATTACAAATGCCCGTCTGGATCATGTTGAAGAGATGGGTCATCGTCTCCGCGATATCGCCATGTCCCTCTCCAACACCATTCCCTACAAAGGTCACCTTTTTACTGCCGAGCAGGACAAACTGGAAATTTTTGATGAGGTTGCCGCAAAACGAGGTACCGAGGTGAATGCTGTCACAGATCATGGTGTTAGCCATGAGGACATGATGGGTTTCAATCATATCGAACACCCTGAAAATGTTGCTCTCTCAATAGCCGTCTGTGAATCCCTGGGGATTTCTAGAGAACAAGCTCTGGATGGTATGCGTAAAGCTCAGCCTGATCCTGGAGCCTTACGGATCTGGGATCTGGAAATGGATGGACGTCATTTCTCTTTGGTGAATGCCTTTGCAGCCAATGATCCACAATCAACCAGGACCATCTGGAATATGATTAAGGAGCATCCCAGTCTTGATCATGAGCATACCTGCGCATTTTTGAATACCCGCTCTGATCGAGTGAATCGCAGTTCACAATTATTGGATCTGATTCTCAAAGATATTAAACCAGATTCTCTTTTTGTGCGGGGTGACAAGATGGAACGATTTGAGAAACCTTACTTTTCAAAGGTGAAGGGCCGAGTTGAACAGTTCTCAGAAAATCAAAGTGCCGCCCTATTCGCTAAAAAATTACTTTCGCAAAAAGGCAATACACTGATTTTTGGAATTGGCAATATTGTTGGGAGTGGCTTTCAGATACTTGATGAATTAAGAAAATATCGGGTCCACAAATGATAGAAATTGCCATCGGGTTGGGCATCATATTAAGTCTCTGGTTGACGGAGTGGCTGGGAGTAACTGCAGGTGGGATCATCGTGCCTGGCTATATCGCCATGTATCTCCATGACCCATTACGAGTTATTGCCACATTCACCATTTCGATTCTCGTTTTTCTGATTGTCCAGGGTTTATCTCAATTCCTGCTCATCTATGGGAAACGCCGTTTGGTGCTTTCACTCCTTTTGGGATTTTTCTTTGGCTATATCTCCAGAAATTATCTCGCCGTGGAATTTCAGGCTCTCGGTTGGGATTTTTATACTATTGGATACATCATCCCTGGGTTGATCGCCTCATGGATGGATCGTCAGGGGGTCGTGAGAACCTTAAGCGTTATTCTCATTACTGCCAGCATTGTACAATTGGCCGTCATGCTTATTAGTGGTGGGGTGATTCATGTTTAGGCCAGCCATACAACGTGCAGAAGTTTTGGTAGCCATGGCTATCATATCACTGGTAGTTTTTTATATAGCCAGTTCATTGACAGTCGAGACTCGGCAACCTGCTTATGATGTCAAAATTGCTGCTGCCCAGCGTATGGGCAATGCCATGCAGATTTTGAAAGACAGTCGTGGCGAATCCGCTGTATTTATGGATGATATCAATGATCCCAATGAAACAGGCTTAATCGGTCGTCAGTTTACTTACATCACAACAGATGAGGGGGATCTGGATGCTAAAATATCAGTCCTTGACCCCAATGTAGCTGCCATGATTGTAGATTATCTTACCCGTGCAGGTGTTTCAGAAGGTGATAAGGTTGCAGTCACTCTGACCGGTTCCATGCCAGGTGGAAATTTAGCAGTTGTCTGTGCTCTCGAAGAAATGGGAGTTGTACCTCATATCCTTGCATCGGTGGGTGCTTCTCAGTGGGGTGCAAACATTGAGGATTTCACCTGGTTAGATATGGAGAAGGTGCTCTATGACACCTCAATAATTTCTTTCAAATCCAGTGCAGCAAGTATGGGTGGTGGTTCTGATGTGGGACGAAGATTGAGTCCCCGGGGTCGTGAACTTATCCAGGAAACCATTACCAGAAATCAAGTTGAGTTCATCAATAGTGAAGATCTTACCGACGCAGTACAACGCCGCATGGATCTCTTTGGTACCAATGGACCAATTGGTGAGTACAAAGCATTTGTAAATGTGGGTGGTGGTGCCGCTGTTCTTGGTGATGCTGCTTATGTGCGGTTGATTCCTCCTGGCTTAACAGAACGTATGCAGTTTGAATCCATGCGCAATGGCGGTGTCATGGCGAAATTTGGTCGTGAAGGCGTACCCGTCATTCATGTGCTCAACATCCGTTCCATGTTCGCCCAATTTGATTATCCCTATGCGGCCACACCTACTCCTGAACTTGGTGTCGGTTCCTTCTATGCCAGCGAAAGATACAATCCCTGGACGACCGCTCTGGCTTTAGCGCTATTGTTAGCTATGCTGATTACAGTTGGTCTTAATAGTAAACGCAAGATAAAACATCATTTAGAAAAATACGAGCCGGACTCCTATGTTTAAAAAACTGATCATTCTAACTTTAATTCTGAGTAGCACATTTGCTGGTGTTCTAAAACCCCAGGATGCAAAAAAACAACGCGATATCCTGATTGTTTCAGGAAATCGCAGCTCCTATTACAAATTAGATGGTCAATCCCTTGTATATAATGTCAAAGGACCCCAGAGGATAAAAATATATTCCCGTGCAGTACTCAGTAGCAAGAAGGGCAAATCAAAATCATTTGGTTTTGAAGTTCAACTCAACGGGAACCAACCACTTCAGGTGAATCACCAGCAGAAGTACAGTAAAGGTGTTAAATCACCCCAACATCCCAACCATTACTTTAGCAAATCTGCGCTTGATTATATCAGTGTTCCTGCTGGGGTGAACGAGGTGACTATTCGTCCCAAGAAGCGCGGCGAACGGATTGTTGTGCGCGTTCTTGAAGACAATAATGCACCGAGGGGAAAGAAAAAACGTGTTGATGCTCTTTCTGAAGAAGAGCCCATCAAGCTCATTTCCAATGACAAACGTCTCAGCTATTATTCCCTGACGAAAGATCATGCCCTCTTTGTGACAATGGAAGGCCCTGTCAACTTGGAAATAACCAGTCGATTAGGTTTTGGACCCCAGATGGGACGTGAAGAAGATTACCGCATACAGGTCCTGGACAATGGCAAAGTTGTCGGAACATACTATTTTTCAACCGATCGCTCCCAAGTCACAACTGTAGATGGTCAAAATGGAGTTGTCCCAGGCAGCTGGCGTAGTTGTGATGTAAAACTTGGCAAAGGCATGCACGAAATAAAGCTCAGGCTTATGGATAAGGATCGTCAGGTCTTTATCAAGTTAAATCAGATTATTGGAGACTAGTGCGACGTTTACTCCTTATAGCACTCCTGTTTGGGCCATTATTCTCGCAGAGCTTATTCCAGAGTCTGGCTGCACCGGTATTCTATGAGCTGGGTGTCCAACCCAACTTTCAGAGCAACCCCCTTAATCTCTCCTCCGTAGAAATTCTTAAGGCAGGAGAGGATTCAGAATATCTGAATGGCATTGCTTATTCCTCCAGCAATGTGGTCTCCTTCACCGGAAAATTGACCTATTCACCACGTCTTTTTGCTGGCCGGAAGACAAGATTCAACCTTCAGTTAAACCATCACTACTATCATGATATCCCTGAGCGCAGTTACATGAGTTATTCCATGGGTATACGGCAATCCTTAGGAAAATATCGTTACCTCGACATGGGTTATTGGATCTTACCTGAATATTATTTGAGAAATTATTTAATTCGAGATGCTAGAACACTCCTTTCTAGTCGAGAGGCATGCAATTTTGGCACAGACAGGATTTGGGCAGGATTTCAGCACCGGGTGAGCAAAAAGAATACAATAGAATATCGCCTAACTGTCCGCAACGAGATATATCAAGCACCATTTTCACATTATGATATGAACATGCTGGAAGGAGATCTCAAATTGGTGGTGGGTCAGTTAAAGGCACTTTCTCTGGTCACTGAATTTCAATACGGGGTTGCTGACAATAATAACGACTATGACGACAAGGATCGTTCTTATAAATATTTGAATATTAGACCCTCAATGAC
>Ga0233437_1004885_pt1 | contig 15248 bp, 8 predicted proteins | sample SI_122_August201_FD_182714 | JGI IMG/M metagenome (GOLD analysis project Ga0233437, IMG submission 182714) | Seawater microbial communities from Saanich Inlet, British Columbia, Canada - SI_122_August2016_200_MG | ecosystem: Environmental > Aquatic > Marine > Inlet | place: Canada: British... | reverse complement strand
CGTATACAAGGCGCATCCGTCTGTGCATATTTGTGGATATGTGCTGGCGGGTGCAACGCAGTAGACGGACCAAAGGACAAGCAGGATGGTGGAAGTATTTCTTTCCGAGGCCCTTAGGCTATAGTTCATCGCCTTTTATTGGTTCACGATCAGCTACCTTACTTAACGTAGTTGTAATATCATTTATATTGGCCTTATCAGCTCTTTTCTGTAAATATTCCTGAGTCATAATCGCTGATATCTTTTCCGTTATTCCTGAAGATATCAATTGATTAATAGACACACCTTCTGCTTTTGCAATATCTCGAATATGACGATGAATGGATTCGGGTAATCTCAGGCTTAAAGCTCCCATTTTATCTCCTCCAGCAATTGTTTCGGACTGATAATTGTAATTTTCACCCCAAATTTTTCAACGCCTTTGAAGCCTTTAACATTAAAAAAGGTGTCAAAAATCAAAATGTTTCATCAACGAATGCCTCGGAAACCTGTTGAAAAACCTATGAAAACATGGCTATTGCTTCCTATTCGACATTCACTTCAACATAATCCAGCCAAGTGGCATCAGTTACGCCGTCCATATTGCCGTCAACGGCGAAGTAAAAAATGTAATTGCCCGCTGGAAGGACCGCATTCAGCACGTTGAATGGGGGGGTGAGTTCATAAAGTGGCGTCTTTGCACAGACATAAATGCCGTACCGCCAGCCATCGGGATACACATAGGTGTACCAGTCCAGGGGGTAATCAAAGGGGGTGTGGGCGGCTACCCACCAGTCGGCGTTCCGGCCGCTCCAGGCTCCCGGGTCAAGATTCACGGAAACAGATACCGAATCCCCGGCACTCACTGTGACCGGCCCGTCCTGCCCGTTGACTTTGATATCCGGGGAGGGTTCTGCCCCCGGGGGCGGTGGGGGTGCTTCATCGTCTTCATTTGTATTTGTCTGGTTGGGGACAACGTCTGGAGAAGGTTCCTGGGCCACATTGGCGGCATTGGGAATGCTCATTCTTACCGGGTTGTCGTTGACCTTGAAGAAGTACCCCTTGTTGTCCTGAAGGCGAAAGCTGGCAGCGGTTCTCGCTACATAACCATCTGCGCCGGTATAATCCCACAGCTTCCTCTGGGTGAGATCGTTTGATGGGCTGCTGACAGCATAGGTGTTCACGCCGTCAGTCACCTTAATGCTGCTTAGAAGAATGCTGGTGCTGGTCCATGGCAGGCCGATCAAATGCCAGCCCGGGGACAAATCCATCACATAATCGACTCCGTCAGGGGCCGGCGTTCCTTCAAAGGGTATGGTGTTCGTATAAGTCGTAATAATCCAGAAACCCATGCCCGGGACGATTTTATGGGTGGAGAACTGATTGTTGTTGAATTCGATGTAATTCGTTCCGTTGTACATGAAAGCGCGCCAGTGAACAGGATCGTAGGTTCCCAAGACTGCTTCCATCTCTCTCAGCATGTTCAAGCCAGTTTGGAGACTTAGCGGAACGGTGAATATGCGGTAGTCAGTGGCGACACCTGTGCCACCAGGCAGATTATAGGAATTCGTTTCTTGGGCAACATATTCATAAGCCCCCATGTCTTTTGTTGTTTTCCCGGGGCGGGGGCGTATGAAGCCCGGATAGTCTAAAGTAACAGGGTCTCCTGAAGGAATGGCATTGATGCATTCGGAATCCGATTGAAGTGAATAGTCGGTATTGGTTGCATCTACATATCGCGGGTTCACATTCTTGTTGGTGCTGCTGATAGTTCCGCCTGAATAACTGCCGGCGGTGTTGTCCCACACGTCGTTGTACTCAATAGTGGGGCTGGCGCCGCTGTTTTGGATACCATACTGACCGAAACTTGTGATGTTGTTGTATTTGATGATGGGTGCAGAGGAACTGGTGCCATCCTTTTCCATTTTGATACCGTCAAGTTTTCCGCCGTCGATGGTGTTGTGATATATTTTTGGATTGACCGCGGATTCGTTGTTGGATAGCGTGAAAATGCCGTAGGACATGGCGTTCGAAACGACTTCATAAATCACATTGTTTTTTATGGTGGGAGATACGGTGTCTGCGGTCGTGGCATCCAAAAAGATGCCGTACTGATTGTCATAGATCAGATTTCTGGCGATTTCCGGGCTCGATTCCGCCCGGATTCCGTACTGGGGGTTGCCGTGGATTTTGTTGCGGACCACTGTCGTTCCGGTACTCTGGACGATATCAATACCATGGGTGCTGTTGTTATAAATGTCGCACATTTTGATGGTGGTGCTGGTGGCCTCGTTCACCCTGATGCCCCAGTTGTTCGCGTAAACGTTGCAATAACGGATTTCGTTTCCTGTGCCACCCGAGATCCTGATGCCTTCCTCATTGTTATCTGAAAATCCGGTGAAGTACAGGTTTTCGACGGTCACATTCGACCCGGTGATTTCAATCCCTCTGGACCAGGTCTGAGCACTTGTTCCATCAATGATCGGTGCGCTGCCGTCTTCTCCTTTGATCGTCACCTGGTTCTGTGAGAGAATCATTTGGGTATCTGCTTCGTTGGCCACGCTGTAAGTCCCCAGGGCCACATATAAAACATAGGTTCCGGTGCCACCCCCATTAATCTGGATGAATGCGTGATGAAGGGTCTTCCAGGGGGCGGCTGCGGTGCCAGCATTTGAGTCGTTTCCATTTGTAATGTCTACATAGTAGGTCCCGGCAGGGACAGCGCCGTATGTGAAGCTGCCGCTGCTGGTAGCGGAACCGCCGGGAGTTGTCACGGCGACCGTACCCGTTGTGCCAGCGGCGACAATGGCGGTTATCTGGGTGGCCGAATCCACCGTGAAGCTGGATGCGTTAGTGCCCCCGAATGTGACGGCGGTAGCCCCTGTGAAATTGGTGCCTGTGATGGTGACGGATGTGCCTGTGCCGCCCGATGTTGGGGAAAAAGATGTGATGGTGGGGGCAGCAAAGGTCCAGTTGGTGTTGTTTCCGTTCGAAACACTGTTTGTGCCGATGGCATTGATGGCTGTTGAATTTGTGTTATTGGAGTCCTTGACGTCGAGGTATGCGATAGTGCGCTCCGCCGGGTTGATTAACCATTGGGTTCCGGATGTACTGCTTCTGAGGGACAACAACTGTTCACTTGCTCCACTGAGGTTAAGGGTGTTTTCTACTGTTGTCGTGGTGCCACTCGGGAAGGTGAGGGTTGCAGCGGAAGTGATATTCTTGGTAAGATTATTAAAAATTGTCGATCCGGATAGTGTCTGGTTGGTCCCGTCAAGGGTCACGGTGCCGCTTCTGTGATTAAATGTTCCGGAGTTGGCCCAATCTCCGCTGACTTTAAATGCGCCGGTTGTGGCATTCATAGTAGCTTCGGATGCAATGGTAACGTTATCCACATCCCAGTTTCCTGTTGGGGATGACGCTTGTCCGAATGTGCCGCCATCGACAGCTATCGTTCCTGCTGAAATATTGCTTGTGCCGGCAGTAACATTTCCGGTGGTCAGGGTGAGAGTCCCGATAGGTGTTGTTCCGCCAACATGATTCGAAAAAGTGGCATCGTTGTTAATTGTAAGGTTGCCGGTGCCGCCGCTAGCGCTGTCTATTGTTGAGCCGAACGATATCGATGTGTTATTGTCATTGCCGGCGATTAGAGTCTTAGCGTCGTTTATTGTTAGGGCCCCTTCGAAAAATATTAATGGTGTTCCGACTCCTTCAGAAGGTGGTGGGTCTAAAGTCGAATCATCACTTACGGTGGTCGTCCCAAAACGCATTTCATTATCGCCGTTACTAACAGTTATAGTTCCGGCAATGCTGACAGGTCCGGATGTGCTAATCAGTCCGTCTCTAAAAGTTGAACTGTCTCCTGCATTGTTTCCGATGGTGGTTGTGCCTGTATTTAAAAAGTTGGTTTCGCTGTCAATTTCATTTGAAGTCCCTTGAAGGGTCACCGAATACCCCTTAATAAACGTGATTAAGTCGTTTGCAGTCAGATTCCCCGTAAATGTCACGCCACCTGTTGCTCCGGTTTCATCTGACTGAAGCGTCAGGTCGAAATCGCCTGTCATGGAAGCGACAGTGATAGCCCCTTCACCGCTTTTCAGTGTTGAATTCGCAGTCTGCGAAGTTGCGCCTAAAGTCATGGCAGTATTGGTTGTGGCAACAGTTCCGGCAATGTTGACCGGTCCGGCTGTGGCGACAAGCCCGCCCGTAAAGGTCGAACTGTCGCCTGCATTGTTTCCGATGGTGGTTGTGCCTGTATTTAAAAAGCTTGTGTCATTTGTAATAGTGCAACCCCCGTGAAGGTTGACATTATATCCTTGATCCGTGGTGTTCAGTGTTGGTGTAACAAGGGCTCCGGTAAATGTTATATTTTCACCGTCGGTGGTGTCTGTTAGCACCACACTTGTATCTGTTGTAACATTTTCTTGAAAAGTAGTTCCGCCGGATTTAGTTATGGTTAACGTGGTTAAATTTGTAGCGGCACCTATTGTCTGTTCAAAAACAATCCCACCAGTTCCCGCGTCGATAGTAAGGGTAGAAGCGCCATTTATATAATCTTTGAATGTAACAGCTCCACTCGTACTTGTAATGGTTGAAGCACCAGTCAAAGCGATGCCATCCGAATCGCCGCTATTAAGAGTAACAGAACCAGTTCCAGAGGTTATAGCACCATTCAGAAGCATCTGGCCGCCTGCTGAAATGCTTATGGGAACATCAACATCAGCATTGGCAGTTCCATTGATAGTGACGACAGCGGTTGTATTTATTGCACCGTTGGTGACAATATTTAGTGTTTTTCCAGAATTGATAGTGAAAGACGCAAACGTTGTAGAAACATTCATATTTGGATCATTGCTTTCAGCTTGCGTGTCTATTACAACATCGTCACCGCTGGTAGGCAGTTCCTGATCGGTAGTACCACCACGGCATGCCGAAGCCCCTCCCGACCAGTTACGATAATCATTCCAATTAGTATCTTGAGTTCCAGTCCAAGTGCAAGGTAGTTTGATATTAATGTCGGGGTCAACAGTTACTGCAATACTATCAATTTGGCCCATTGAATACTCAAGATTCCAGTTCCCATCAAAAGCTATACCGCCTGTAACATCGGTAGATGCGGCTACGTCGGCGTCGGTCAGATCGGAAAATCTGTTAACAAAAAGTTTTCCTTTATCTGTTGCTGCCAGGTTGCACGCATATAGCAGGATGTCCCCATTTTCGGTTAGAGCCCCGCCCAACGATGTAATGTCTTTCTGGTGATCCCTCAGGAAATCCCCGTCGATCCGCTTACCGTTCAGGAAAAGATAGCCGGCGTTCCCATGGGAGATGATGTGGACGGCTGAAAGATCCCTTCTTTTCGCAAGATGCGCTGAAATCTGCGCGACCCCATCCACTCCCGGGGAAAGTCTCACCACTTCGGTTCCTTGGGGAAGCTGCGCCACAATCATTTCTATCTCAGGAACCGACGGGTCGATGAAGACCACCTCGGAGGGGATCTGAACATACCCCGCCTCTTTTTCGAACGATGAACCGGCATCATCATACGGTAAAGACCCGAACACCGCGTTGTTCAAGCCGAAGATCCCAACAAACAACAATCCCGTTAAAAAAATCCTAATCCTTTTTCCGAGCATTTTATCACCTCCATGGTAAAGCCAAAAATATTCCACTTCACCTACGGACCATTTTGATTAATCTGATCTAATGCTTTCTTTTTATTCCTAATGCCTGCTGTAATTGAATGCTAAAGACCCCACATAAAATCTTTCATCAGATTGGGGCCATTGTAACTATGATCCAATTGCTATGTCAAAGGATTATTCAATTAGGAGAAGGGGGTAGGGAGGGGGTAGGTCAAAGTTGATAGAGTATGGAAAAGAGGATTTTCCCGGCTATTCTACAAGCACCTCAACGGAATCCAGCCAAGTGGCATCAGTCACTCCGTCCATATTGCCGTCAATGGCGAAGTAGAAAATATAACTGCCCGCTGGAAGGACCGTTTCCAGCACGGTGAATGAGGGGGTGAGTTCATAAAGGGGCGTCTGTTCGCAGACGTGGATACCGTACCGCCAACCCTCGGGGTACACGTAGGTATACCAGTCCAGGGGGTAATCAAACGGGGTATGGGCGGCCACCCACCAGTCGGCTTTCCGGTCGCTCCAGGCCCCTGGGTCGAGGCTTACGGAAACAGATACCGAATCCCCCGCACTCACTGTGACCGGCCCGTCCTCCCCGTTGACTTTGATGTCCGGGGAAGGTTCTGCACCCGGCGGGGGCGGGGGTGCTTCATCGTCTTCTTTTCTGTTTGACCGGTTGGGGACAAAATCCTCGGGAGGTTTCTGGGCCACATTGGCGGCATTGGGAATGATCATTCTAACCGGGTTATCGTTGACCTTGAAAAAATACCCCTTGTTGTCCTGAAGGCGAAAGCTGGCAGCGATTCTCGCTACATAACCATCTACGCCGGTATAGTCCCACAGCTTCCTCTGGGTGAGATCGTTTGATGGGCTGCTGACAGCATAGGTGTTCACGCCGTCAGTCACCTTAATGCTGCTTAGAAGAATGCTGGTGCTGGTCCAAGGCAGGCCGATCAAATGCCAGCCCGGTCCCAATTCCATTACATAATCAACCCCGTCAGGCGCCGGCGTTCCTTCAAAGGGTATGGTGTTCGTATAAGTCGTAATAATCCAGAAACCCATTCCCGGAACTATTTTCCGGGTGGCGAACTGATTACTGTTGAATTCGGTGTAACTCGTTACATTGTACATGAAAGCGCGCCAGTGCACAGGATCGTAGGTTCCCAGGACTTTTTCCATCTCTCTCAGCATGTTGAGGCCGGTTTCCAGGTTCAGTGGAACGGTGAATATGCGATAGTCAGTGGCAACTCCCGAGCCTCCAGGCAGTGTATAGGAATTTGTTTCTTTGGCAACATATTCATAAGCCCCCATGTCTTTGGCGGTTTCGCCGGGTCGGGGGCGTATGAAGCCCGGATAGTCAAGGGTTACGGGATCACCTGAGGGAATGGCGTTAATGCATTCGGAATCCGATTGGAGCGAATAGTCGGTATTTGTTGCATCTACATATTGCGGGTTTACAGCTTTGTTGGTGCTGCTGAGAGCGCCACCCGAATAATTGCCGGCGGTGTTGTCCCAAACGTCGTTGTACTCAATGGTGGGGCTGGCACCGCTGTTCATAATACCATACTGACCGAAACTTGTGATGTTGTTGTATTTGATGATGGGGGCAGAAGAACTGGCGCTATCCTTCTCCATTTTGATGCCGTCAAGTTTTCCGCCGTCGATGGTGTTGTGATAGATTTTTGGGTTGACTGCGGACTCGTTGTTAGATCGTGTGAAGATACCATAGCTCATGGCGTCTGATGTGATCTCATAAATCACATTGTTTTTGACGGTGGGAGACGAGGAATTCTGATTGAGCGCCTCTACCAGAATGCCATAATTGTTGTCATAGATCAAATTCCTGGCGATTTCCGGGCTGGATTCAACACGGATTCCGTACTGGGGGTTGTTATGGATTTTATTGCTGACCACAGTCGTCCCGGTACTCTGGATGATATCGATGCCGTGGGTGCTGTTGCTATAAATATCGCAGTTTTTGATGGTGGTGTTGGTGGTTTCGTTTACCCTGATGCCCGAGCTGTTCCCATAAACGTTGCAGTAACGGATTTCGTTTCCGGTGCCCCCCGAGATCCTGATGCCTTCTTCATTCGTATCGGAAAACCCGGTGAAGAACAGATTTTCGACTGTCACATTAGATCCGGTGATTTCCAAGCCCTTGGTCCAATTCTGAGCGTTTGTTCCGTCAATGATGGGGGCGCTGCCCCTTTCTCCCATAAGCGTCACACTGCTCTGGGAAAGAATCATCTGAGCATCTGTCTCGCTTTTGGAAACGCTGTACGTTGTCCCCGAAGCCAAAGCCACATGCAGGACGTAGGTTCCGGCGTTCCCTCCGTTTATCTGGGTAATAGCGTGGTGAAGGGTCTTCCAGGGAGCACTTTCGGTGCCGGCATTTGAGTCGCTTCCGTTTTGAATGTCCACATAGTAGGTTCCGGCCGTGGCAGCGGAAGTGAATGACCTGTCGCTGCCGTACGCAGTGCCTGCTGAGTTGGTTGCGTATGCCCTCACATGATAGGTGGTATTGGGGCTCAGGCCGGTTATGCTGCTGGTAAATGTGCCTGTGCCGGTGTCGTCGGAGGTTTTGCTGTCGTCAATGGTAGGATTGGCGGATGTGCTCCAGCAGACACCTCTCGCGGTGACGTCAGTGCTACCGCCGGAGGTGACATTCCCCCCGCTTGAGGCCGTGGTTGTGGTAATGGAAGATACATCGGTGGTCGTGACGGTGGGGGTGGTGGCGGAAGAAGTGGTGAGTGTTTTGTCGCTTCCGTAGGTCGTACCGTTGCTGTTGGTGGCGTAAGCCCGCACGTGGTAGACCGTCCCGGGAGTCAGGCTGGTGATATCGGCTGTAAACGCCCCCGTTGTGGTGGCCGCGCCCTTATCGTCTTTGTTGTCTGAAATCGTAGGGGTTCCCGTAGTATTCCAGCAGATTCCGTGGGCGGTTGGATTCGAACTTCCCAAATTGGTAATGTTTCCGTTACCTGTGGCGCTGTTGGTCCCGACGCCGGTGACGGTCTGCGTGGTCACCGTTGGTGCTCCGTCGAAAATCCATTGGGTATTGTCGTCGGAATTTGTGCAGTTTTTGCCTCTTGCGTCGATATCCAAGACGTTTACATTCTTGGATCCCTGCACATCCAGATATTGAATGGTTCGTGTCCCCTGTGGGTCGATCTCCCACTGGGCCGCGGAGTCGCTTATCAAGAAGAGCAATTGCTCGGTGGCGCCTTGCAGAGTCAGGGTGTTGGTAATGGTCGTCTTATTTGCAGTGCCGTTTTGAAAGGTGAGGGTTGCTGCTGTCGTGACGTTCTTGGTCAGGTTATAAAACGTCGAGGTACCTGAGATGGATTGGTTTGCTCCATTAAATGTAACGGTTCCTGTACCAGGGGTAAAGGTGCCGCTGTTTGACCAGTTTCCGGTTAAAATAATAGACCCTGATCCTACGGTGAGTGTTCCTGTAATGGCAATATCACCGCCCACGTCCAGGCTGCTGTTGTTCAAAGCCATCTGGCAGCCGGTGTCAATCGTCAAGCCGCCAGCGTGAGCCAAAACATTTCCCAGCAGAAATGAAAAGATTATGAAGATTGCAAGTCTTCTTGTTCTCATATGAGTGGTCCTCCTTCTTGGCAGATTCGGAATTGGGATTATCGGCGTTTCTGTTTTTTTCAGCCATTATGAAGTATCTATTCTTTCGGAAATCGACAGATCACTTAATTGAAATAATTCATCAAATTAATTCATAAAATAATGAATATGCAGAAACATCAAATGGCCTAATATTGACCTAATCCTCCTCCGATGATACGCCAGTTGGACCCATTGGAATAAACTCTCACAAAACCCCAAGAAGAAAGATATCCCGAACTTGCATTCGAGTACTGATCAATCGTTTGAGCACCTGTTGGAGCAATCTCGATATTGTAACTTGTCCCCCCACCCCCACCTGTTTCATCTTTGATGGTGATAATTCGGCCAGCATTTTCCGAAGTTGCAGAAGGTAGAATGATTTTAGCGTTTTGTCCCAGAGGGTTTATCCCGATTATGACGTCATTATCACTCACAGAATATTCCGTAGGTTGTCCAGAGGCAAAGCTTACTTGGGAGTAGGCAAGAGCAAGGCTACCGTTCACCTGGAGGGTCGAATTGGGCGTATCCGTCCCAATGCCGATTTTGCCGTCATTTTTTACAAATAGAGGGGGGGTGTTCCATGTTGGATAACTGCCTCCATCAAGAATATCGCCTGCCGATCCAGTGCCGGCCGTCCTGAAAAGGATATCACCAGTTATTGTAAAAGCTATGGCTGATGCATAGCCATTGACGATCCTTGTGTCAGCTTCGCTAGTCTCATTGTAGTAGGAGTTATCACTTATGACCCTCCAGCTGTTGGAGCCGTCGACTTGAGCATGAAACGTCAATCTGTCGCCGATCTGAAGTTTCTCTTTCGGATCGGTCGTTCCGATGCCGACGTTGGCAGTAGTGCCTGTTTCAACTCTCATGACTTCTGTTGAATCACCAAAAAAGGCTATGTTATCTGTTGTCCCACTTCCTGCAATGAGCTTCAATTGATTGTCGGCTGTCCCTATTTTTTCATCTCCACCTTTGAAAAGTTCGATCTTTGCATCATAATGTGAAGATGGAAACACCAGCTTACCATTGGTTCCGCTGATTTGAACATTTCCGCTGACATCTAACTTCTCATCAGGGGTCGTTGTTCCGATGGCCACGTTACCGCCACTTTGAACTTTCATCAAAACATTATTGGTGCTTTCGGAATTCTTTACCTGAAAAGAAGAAGTATTATTGCTGTCTGGCAATGTTGCGTCTATGTCGTCAGCCACTGCCTGGCCCGAAAACAGAAAAGCCAAGGCAGCAATGATCAATGTCAAAAAGGAATACGGATGTGCTTTCATCATAGGCCTCCTTAGTGGGCAAAAATCTCTGGTTTTGCGAAAAATCTTACGGCTCGTTAAGAAACGATGACCGGGATTTGCAACTGTTGAATAGTATGCCTTTAAAGTATCCGGGTCAATGAGAAATCCAACGAAAACAGGTTTCCGCCAGTCTAATATTATTCTGATTTTTTTCGAAATTTGTACTGTGGGTCATTGAAGCAAACAAGATTGATTACGAAAAAACATCAGCGCGGAGGCGGAGGCGGTCCTGGGAATGGCGGCAACGTTGTTGCAGTATTTTGTTCCCACATTCAACGATCTTTCTCATTATTCTTGTGCCTGGAAATATATTCTATGAAGAAAGCCAGAAAAACCGTCAGAAACAGACCCACCACACCGGCCAGCAATACATTCAGTTTTTTCTTGGGTTTGATGGGAGAAAGGCTGCCTTTGGGGGGCTGAAGGATCTGGATGTTCTGGACGTAGTTCTTTTTGAATTCGAGGTTTTTTATTTCTTCGGCAATAAATGATTGTTCGCTTTCAAGAGCGGTTATTTCGGCTTTACGGGTTTCAGTTTTGTATTTCGTAAGCTCTTTCAGGGTTACCATTTGAGCCTCCGTATCTTTGACCTTGTTTTTCATGGCGTCAACGGCGGCTTCAGAATTATATATGGCATCCTGCATTCGATTCGTTTCCCCCCGTAGTTCATTCAAGTAGCTGATGTTTTGCTGGATAGTATTGCTGTACACAACTGCGGATAGAACATTGTCGTCGGTTGTTTTTCTGCCCAGGAATTTGTTTCTCTCCTCAATCAGTAAATCCGTGTTTTTGCTGATCCTGCCAATTTCCATTTGAATTTCTTGAATTCTTTTCTTCATATTTTCGATTTGAGCCTCTTTGGCTGCAATCCGAGCCTTCGTGGTGAGTATTTCATTTTTCTTCCGGCTTATATCAGCGGTGCTTTCCGCCTCGGACGTGGCGATCTCAATTTTAGCAGTATCAATCCTTTCGATTATTTTGGTCGACTCGCTGGCTTTTGACCCGATTTGTATGGTGGCTTCCTCATTGAAATATTGCACAATCGCATCAAACTTCTGAAGCATGGCTTGATTGAGAAGGGTCATTATCTGAAGGCCAAGGTCGGTTCGGGGGGTTTCGTAGGTGACCTCCAATGCATTTGAGCCTTTTGGAACGGTTGTTTTGAACGACAGGGACTGAGGCGGGTCCTCCCCCTTAACCTGTTTCAAGACCGTCGCCTCTAACGCACCTGTTTCTATCAATGTCTTGATTTCCTGGGGAGAACCGATGTAAGTGATTTTGCCATCTCCCGCCACCTTGGCTACTCCGGGCGCCAGAATGGTTTTGACGCTGTAAATTTTGGTCATGTTGAAGCTGACGATGCCCGCTATCACGGCGCAGGAAAGGGTTCCCAGGATGATGAGATATTTCCATTTCCACAGGACTTTCAGGTAGTCCATGAGTTCGATTTCGTCTTCGTAGGGGTCATACTGCTGATGCTGAATCTCCAATGGATCTTTGTTCATCACTGCTCTCCCGAGAACTGACGCCCAATTAACATGTGCATGAAAGCCGTTTCACCAGTCGGTTTCTTTCGATCACCACGTTTGATAGACCTAATGGTGAGATTCCATCCTCATCCTACATCAAATTGCTCATCAATTCAACCGAAATTTATCCATGAATAGTATGTACGAACCAGCACCTAAATTTCATGATCCCTCTGCATATTTCTCTTTTTCTCGTAATAGACCCAAATAAAACAGTATGCCCAGATAACAATCGTCCACTCGAGCAGAAGGTTTACGAAAAACCCCGATTTTTTGCCAAAATGAAATTGAACATCATCCAAACAAACAAGATTGGTTAGGCGAAAAAATCAGTTCGGGGGACCCGGAGGCCCTGGAAGCGTTGTGGTCGTGGTAGTGGTTGTTGTAGTTGAGGTGGGAGTCGTTGTAGTTGTAGTGGTCGTTGTGGAACTGGTAGAGGTGGTGGAGGTGCTTGTGGTAGAAGTTGTGGAACTGGTTGAGGTCGTAGATGTGGTAGAAGTGGTAGAAGTGGTAGAAGTGGTAGAAGTGGTAGAACTGGTGGAGGAGGTGGAGCTTGTTGAGCTGGTGGTCGTAGTGGTTGTTGTCGTAGTGGTTGTTGTGGTTGTCGTTGTCGTCGTTGTAGTGGTTGTCGTCGTTGTCGTCGTTGTAGTGGTAGTGGTCGTTGTGGTCGTCGTGCTGGATGTGGTTGTGGAGGCTGATAAGGCTTTCAACGGTGCCAGAGTTGTGGTGGTTGTATCGGGTACTGTGGTGGTCGTTGTTGAATCCAAAATCCAGGCATCATCGGCAGTCCCCAGCGTTGTGGTAGCTGAAGTTGTAGTGGCCTCGGTTGTGGAGGCCTCAGTAGTGGTGGCCACTGTGGTGGTTGACTCTCCCGTTGTTTCCTCAACCGTTGTTTCCGTTGTCTTGGTTTCCCCAAGGGATTTCTGGAGTTCCTGCATCTGGTTTTCGTTCAGCAGAACCGGTTTTGAAGGCGGCAGATTCTTGACAATGTCGGTCGCTAGACCTTTGGTGAGGTTGATATACTGAGACGGGTCGAATTGATTGCGGACATCCAGGGCCCCTTGAAAACAAAGAACCTTGGTAATGGTTTGATCCACGACCCAGACCAGGTAAACGGTGCCGCGAACACCGATAACGGCCGTGGGGGTTTTAATGTTAAAAGCCTTCTTTTTAAACTTCATCAGGTCTTTTGCAAAAACCTTGAATTTACCGACCGACACGCGAAACTCGGCCTTTCGTTCCTCTTTCTTGGCATCGAACTCAAATTCGTCCAGATGCAGATCCGCTTTTTCACCCATGGTCATGTAGCTGCCGTCTTTGAAGATTAAGCGCAGCCTTGAATCCGGACCTGTTTTGAGTTGGTCGTGCAGGAAGAGCAGCATGCCCTGGGTCGCTTTCAGCGGTTTTGAAACGCCTTGTCTGGATACGGTTGCGGACCCTTTAATACGCTTGATTTCGCCGATGATATCGTTGGCAAGGGCGGACATGGGAAAAAGGATCACCAGCATCAGGATGAAAAAACAGAACATGCGTCTGGTTTTGTCACGGGTAGCGCCCGCTGTCGGTATATTGTTCACCATGGTCTATTGCCTTCCTGATGGTGGTTAATCATGATGCTCTGTGCGTAAGGAATCAAAACACATAGGTAATCTCGAGAGAATATATGTTTTTTTCAAATGTGTAAATATCTTTACCACTGTACTCACCACTGCTGGGCACGTAATCAGAATCATTTTTCATGTGAATGAATAAAAAGGTCAGCAGGAGCCGATCCATGAGATATCGCTTCAGAGAAAAAGTAGTGGTATAAGTGCTGTCCCTGCGGCTCTCGGTGGGAGTGAAATCAGGGAAATGGGTCCGCATGTAGGCGAAAGAGAGATCTCCCCAGATATCCCAGTAAATGTTGGCCGCGACCCCGGCGAACAACTCGTGGTAGCTGTAAGTGGAAGCGTTGTCGCCTGATGGTTCGTAAGCGTTTCGATATCCGATTCTGGGCAGGCACTGGGTGCCGGGGATTTGGTAGGATTGCGTAATGTCCGAACCGTAGCGGGAGGAATCCCCGGTCCCGTCCAGGTAATCCTTGATCTGGTAAACCAGGTTTATATCGGTTCTCAGGTCGTAGGGTTCAAGGATGCTGATGGTGGGCATAAAACTGTGCATGCGAAGCCGGGCGTAGGAATTGTTGGCAAAGGTCAGGTAGATGGGGGGGTTGAGGCCCTGCTTTTCCCCGCCGGAATAAAAATAGCTGAAATCATATTGAAAGCGAAAAAAAACAGGTTCCCAATCCGCCTGGAAGTAGGCGTGGGGACTATGGGATGTGACATTGCTGTCCGTCCAGTCCCGGTATCCGAGGGAAAACAGGGTGTAACCCACGCCTGCTTCATAGTCTTTCAGGTTCAGGAATTTGTACCCGGTTCTCAGAAAAAAAGTCTGGTACTGGTCCCCTTTCCCGGTAGCGCCAGTGGTGGGGTCCCCTATGACTTCGCCCAAGGGATCCCGGGCCACATTGTCGTCGTACCCCCAGTTGAAAGAAGTGATCAGGTACCAGGGTTTTCGGCCCCATGCGGCCTCTTCAACACGGGGGATGGTCTGACGGGCACTTTCAGCCAGAGGTGTTTCGGGATCCAGTTCAACTGCTTCTTTGAAATTCTTGGCCGCCTGGTCAAACCGTTCTTCCTCGAGGTAGGTGGCGCCGGTCATGTAGACCGATATCTGGTTCAGCCGGGGATCCAGTTCCTTTGCGCGGCTGAAGCAAAGAATGGCCTGGCTGAAATCCCCCGAATCCTTATAGGCGTACCCCATATCGAGAAACACGCGACCGCTATCGGGTTCGATTTTCTCAGCCTTTCGAAGGGTTTCAATGGCTTTTTCAAATTTTTTCTCGCTGCTGTAGACGGCAGCGATGTCGAAATAAGCCTTGAAAAAAAGCTTCGGCTCCGCAGTTACCAGGGATTCAAATATTTCCAGGGCTTCCTGGGTTTTCTTGAGCCGTACATAAGCGACGCCGATGTAGTACTGGAATTCCAGATTTTGAGGTTCCATAGCGGCCGCTTTTTCAAAAAACCTGGCGGCTTCCTCGAAGTCTTCCATATCCAGCGCATCGATCCCATCCATGAAAATGTCCATGGCTGTGGCGTCTCCGTCAGCCGTTTTCGCTGCGGGTGGGTTGTCAGGGGGGC
>Ga0233437_1004883_pt1 | contig 15252 bp, 14 predicted proteins | sample SI_122_August201_FD_182714 | JGI IMG/M metagenome (GOLD analysis project Ga0233437, IMG submission 182714) | Seawater microbial communities from Saanich Inlet, British Columbia, Canada - SI_122_August2016_200_MG | ecosystem: Environmental > Aquatic > Marine > Inlet | place: Canada: British... | reverse complement strand
AAAGGAAATTTATTATGTTACTTAACAGGTCTGGAATATGAATACAGATTTGAACAGATGGGAGAAAATTTTGTATCAATAGCAGCAACTACCTGTTTCGCTGTTAAGACTAATGTCTTCAAGGAAATAGGTGGATTCGAGGATTACACCAGTGGTGAAGCAACTGGAGAAGATTGGGATTTCTCAAAAAAATTAACTTCTAATAATTTCAAAATATTTCACACAAATAAAGTTCAAGTAATACATGAACATAATTCAGACACATTAAAAAAATATCTTTACCGTGCTTACATGCATGCTCGTTACAGACCAGTTCATATGAAAAAACACAAACAAGGTTTTGACGAATATATGACACGTTCACTATTCATTAAAACATTTTTCTTACTATCAATACCACAAACACTATCAATTCTCGTAAAGAAAAGAGAACCAAAAATACTATTACTACCATTCATCACAATTCTTAGAAACTTCGCTTGGTTAATTGGACTAGTAATTGGATATGTAAAGGGTTAACTAGAATCAAAATAGTTTTTCTGCTCTTTTCAAATCATCTGGGAAATCAATGTCAATAAATTTACCATCAGAAACATCATAAAAACCAATAATTTCACCATCATCTATAAGTTTTTTAATCACAGCAATGAAACTTATGTCTATAGTTTGTTTTGACATCTTGTGTATCTCGTCCAATAATTTTTTACTACCGTTCTTTGAAAATTTAGATATTCCTATAAATTCAGCATTCCAGTTATTGTCGGAAACCTTTCCTATTTTTTTTATAACATTATTATCAGTAACAACCTTCTCAGCCTCTGCACGTAAATTGCCTCTTTTAACAACCAACACTATATCATGCTTCACACCCATCATACCAGATATCACATCAGATTCAAACAAAATATCAGAATATATCGAAATGAAACCATCTTTAAGAGCATCACTAGCAACCCACAACGTCATACCCATACCAGAAACATCATAAAACGGATTAAATATTGTATTAATATTTTTTTCTTTACAGAATTTCTCTACATCACCCGCCAAATACCCACAGATAACATCTACGTCTGAAATTTCTGATTTTTTAATAATATCCAATTGATGTTCTAGAATTGTTTTATTATTAAATTTCAACAAGCATTGTGGTATGTCTTTAGTTAATGGTAATAAACGACTCGACCTTCCAGCAGCCATAATAACAACTTTCATCCAACCACCTCAATATTAATAACATTTTTTCGTATATATGCACTACATTTATCTATAATCAAAACCATCGACACCATTATAATCAAAATTGTTAATACTTCATTACTCCTAAACAATCTCATACTTGTTAACAGTTCCATACCAATACCACCAGCACCAACCAACCCAAGCACTGTTGCCGATCTAAAATTATTTTCAAGATAATATAAAATATAATTAATAAATGATGGTTTTACCTGTGGAATTATACCTCTAACCACGGTTTGTGTTTTACTCGCACCAGTTGAAACAATAGCCTTAATTATTTCCGGATCAACGGTTTCTATTGCTTCTGAAAAATATCTACCAAGTGCGCCCGTAACATGAACAGACAATGCCAAAACACCAGGAAATGGTCCTAGACCAACCATTGAAACAAATATAAGACCCCAAACAATTTCATTTATACCCCTGAATATATCAAATATACCTCTAACAGAATTGTATATAATCTTATTTGGCATTACATTCCTAGCAGCTAAAAATGATAATGGTAATGCTACCAACGCACCAATAGTCGAACCAATAATAGCCATCTGTAATGTCTCGATTGTTTTTAACAAAAATTTACCGATATTAGTAAAATCCGGTGGAAACATTCTTAAAATGAAATTTATCATATGTGGAATACCATCAATAAAATTAAATATACTCACATCTGTTCCACCCAATGCCCAATAATATATTAGAACGACAACTAACCCTATAAAAAATTTCTTATATTTATTCCATACTCTTTTTAATTTAAAATCCAGTTCTACCATAAAGATCCCATTCCTCGGTCTTACCGTAAATATCAACAATGTCCTTATCTGTTAAATCATCAGGATTTCCATCAAAAACAATTTTCCCATCACAAATACCAATTATTCTTGTCCCATACCGTTTAGCAAATTCAAGAAAATGCAAACTACTAATAAGTGTCATATTATTATCTTCACATATTTTCTTTAATAGGTCCATTGTTTCTTTCATCAATTTAGGATCAAGATTAGATACTGGTTCATCGGCTAATATTATTTTTGGTTCTTGTGCCAATGTCCTTGCAATAGCAACTCTTTGTTTTTGACCACCACTTAAATCGTCAACATTACTACTTTCATAATTTTCTAACCCAACCTTTCTCAAACTTTCTCGAACAATACGATAATCATCTGCAGAAAATCTTCTAAGCAGCGTATTAAAATTTTTATTAAACCGCAATCTACCATTTAAAACATTATCCAAAACAGTCGATCTCCCAATAAGATTGAAATTCTGAAAAATCATTCCAATTTTTCCACGTATATTATAAGCCTTTTTTAATCCACAATCCAAGATATTTTCCCCATCAACAAATATATTACCAGAAACAGGTTCCACTAACCTATTAATGGATTTTAGCAATGTAGATTTTCCACATCCACTAGAACCTATTATAACAACACTTTCACCCTGTTTAACAGAAAAATTTATATCTGTCAATACAGATTTGTTCTTATTATTATACGAATGATTCAAATTCTCTATTTTTAATATCATAACAATCATTGAAGATAAAACAATGGGATCATTTAGCTGCAGCCTCTGCATTTTCAACATTCATCCCAAGAGTTTTGGCAGTCTCTCGTATTATATCATAATCACTATCTGAAACTTTTTGATACCTATCAATATCTCCCCACCCATCAACTTTATGAATGGTCTGATCATCCATTGAAATCAAAGCATCCTGTATCTGTTTCTTGAATTCCTCAGATAAATCACCCCTAACAACAATGGGAGAACCGGGAATAGGATCTGATGTATAGATTATTTTACTAACCTCAGGATCAATTTCTCCAGATTCAACCATTCTTCTATAAGAATTATCACCAGTTGCCCCTGCATCAACATTTCCATTTGCAATCGAATATTGTACTGCGTTATGGGATCCCGCATAATAACTTTCACTAAAATCATTGTCAGGATCTATTCCATTTTCTATTAACATTTTTCTCGGTATAAGATTTCCTGATGTTGAAGCTGGGTCTACAAAAGCGAATTTCTTTCCTTTTAGATCATCCAGAGTCTCTATACCACTATCCACATTAGCAATTATAACAGAATGGTAATATGATTTTCCATCACTTCGTCTAACACCATTAGCAATCGCCTCAGCATTTGCTACATTTACAGCTATTACATAAGAAAATGGACCGAACCACGCCATATCAATATGTTTTGATCGCATTGCCTCAATTGCTGCAGTATAATCAGATGTTACTTGTATTTCTACATCCATTTCTAATTGTTCTGATAAATATTCCCTAAGAGGTTCATAATTTTTTATCATCTCTTCTGCATCATCTGCTGGTATCAAACCCATCCTCAAAACTTCTATTTCTCCATCCCCCATCGTACTATCAGCTAAAAAATAATAACCAACCATTGCTATTACTACTATTATCATCATTGACGCCATTATTATTGTTTTATCCATCCAGATCACCTACATCTTTTCTACAAATTAAACGCTTTTTTATCCATGATCAGTTTTTCCGCATTTTTAAAATCCTCAACTGTATCAAGTTCTTTCCAACTACTAGAAATAATAACCGGTGTGACTGTTATTCCTTTATCAATCATATATTGAAACATGTCTGTCAAATATGCCTTTTCAAATGTTGATGCTGTTTGAAATGGTTCATCATTACCTAACGAAATCTTTAATTTTCCATATTCATTCTTCAATATTCCTGTACCATTTTTAGTTAATTTCAATAAACCAATGAATTCACCGTGTGCATCGTTTGGATTTAAAATTTTTCCAATTTTTACAACATTACCATTCGACATTACAACATTCTCTGCTTCCTCAACAGGATGCTGAGAACGACCCTCATAGGATTTAATCCAATCCTTATCAACAATCACAGAAACATCTGCTTTACTTTTCATGAGCTTCTCAACAACATGTTTTTCAAACAAGATATCAGAATATGTGATTATAACATCAGAATTCATCTCATGCTCAGCACACATCAATGACCCCAATATATTATTTTTCCTATAATTCAAATTATGAACATATTTCACACCAGAATAATTTATTTTCTCTTTTTTGTACCCCCGTATTACAATAATATCATCTATTCCACATGATCTAAATATTTCAATCTGTCTCTGAATTATGGTTTTTCCAGCGATTTCTAACATACATTTTGGTTTATCATCTGTCAATGGTCTCAGTCTCGTACTCATTCCAGCTGCTATGATAATAGCCTTTAAAGTCTTAGGATTGTCTTTTGGAGTTTTAATAAAATCTGAAAGAATTTCTCCAACAAACTGTCGCAGATTCTTATTTCTTTTTATAGCCTCGCCCTTCAGTTTCTTCCAGACATCCAAATCCACCTCTATATTTCGCTGATCAACAGACACAAAATCACCAACCATATAAATCTATAAATGTCAGTAATATATAAATGAAATAATTGAAATATATTTTTATATATTTCAACAAGCAGTACACAAATCATTAATTTGAGGTTTTCCTTAACCTGCTTGAAAGTAGTATATATCTATTGCTCCCTATCAATTAATATGAGCATCAAGTATATTGGCCAAGAAGCTGCTGGAAAGTTAGTTGAAAGCACTGCAGACCGACATAAAGAAAAGAATTTTATTATAAACGGTACTGGCTTCGCAAATCATCTAAGAGACACTGGAAACATCGGGTATGCAACAGCTGCAGTTATACTTGAAAAACATCCAGAATTAGCTGGAGAAGTTGATGCAGATCATCAGAGAGTAGCTGGTTGTTTTCATGATTATACGAAAATAATAGAAGGTTCAGCACTACATGAAATAGGAACAGCATATTTCATCCTAACAGAAGGTGAAAAACATGGATTAGTTTCTGGGGGAACATATAAAGAGAGACAAACTGCTCTTAGAAGCATAGCATCTCTAATACCACCTGATTATGCACTATTTGAAGAATTGGGTGGATCAAACTATCCAACAGGTTCACCACATTCTCCTGAGAAACTAGCCCAATTCGAAAAAAGATTATCATGGTTAAGACAAGAGTTATCTACAACCGACCAACCTCTATCAATCGAAGAATTCGCATTACCACTAACTCTAGCTCAGCAAATTGCATTGTATGCGGATTTAACAAATGTGAGAGGAGAAGTAGTTTCTATGGCAGCAAGATTAGATGATATCGTGGAAAGATATCAGCCAGGCACACGATTTCATGAACAGAATCCAATTTTCGCAGATGTCACAGAACAACTAAAACCGAGGGCTTTGAAAATTGAAGAAACAATAAAGGGATTGATGGCGTAATCAGCTCATGTCCTTCTTTATGTCTATCATTTTTCTAAGAAATAACAAAAATATACCAAATGTGAATATTATATAAAAATAAAATCTAAAATCTATACCAATCAAAATACTAGCAACTGACACAACAAACAATAAATTAAACGGCCCACCTATTTCCATAAATAGGGCAACTAACTTACCAATAAAACTCGTTCTTTTAGCATGATTTTCAATTGTATAATTTTTCTCAACACCTGTCCTTAAAGCAGCATGAATACGTATTATTGAAAACATCAATAAAACTATAGTACAAGCAAAACCAACATATAGTATAGACACATTACCCATAAACCGGTATATTCCAATAGATGCTGCTGAAAAAACAATTGCATTACCAAGAGGATGTAAAATGGCATCAAACATGCCACCAAATTTAGAAGCAGTATTTCTAATCCTAGCAACTTCACCATCAGAACAATCCAATATATGATATATTTGTAAAACCATCCACCCAATAACCCAACTAAACAAATCTGGTGATGTGAAGAAAAACCCACCAATAAGAATAAAAACAAATGATAAAAGTGTAACCATATTTGAACTAAAACCCAACCTCAAAAGAACCCAATCAAAATACGGAGATATCTTCCTACTAAAAATACTCAAATGATATGGATCTGCCTTAGATGGTTTACTAATCTTCTGTATTTCTTTTATTGAAATTCCCATTAAATCACACCAATAGATATTGAATTGACCAAATTTAAATAATATAAAGCACAGAGCATGTTTATGAAAGTCTTGATTTTAAACCCCCCATATTTCCCAAGATATTCCCGAACATCCCGTTCACCAGCAGTTACCCATGGAGGAACAATATATTACCCATTCTGGCTAGCATCAGCTGTAGGAGTCCTAGAAAATAGCGGCTTTGAAGTCAAATTCATAGATGCTCCAGCTGACGGACTAGATAGAAAAAAAGTCGTCCAGATAGCAAAAGAATTCCAACCAGAATTAATTGTAATCGAAACATCCACCCCAAGCATAGAAAATGATATAGAAGTATTGGAGTCAATAAAAACAGAGCTAAAACGGGAAATAACGCCATTCACTGTTCTAGTAGGTACACATGTATCTGCAACTCCAGACGAATCAATTAAAAAAAGTGGCATGATAGATGCTATTGCCCGCCGCGAATATGATTATATTATAAAAGATTTAGCTATAGCGCTTAGAGACAAGAAAGACATATCAACTGTTCGTGGTTTAACCTATAGAAAAGATGGTAAAATAACAAACAATCCAGATATGCCACCAATAGAAAACCTAGACGAATTGCCATTTATATCTGAAGTGTACAAAAAACATCTAAACATAAGAAAATACTTCTTCTCAGCAGCACTATTTCCAATGGTAATGATAATAACAGGTCGTGGATGTCCACATAGATGCTTCTTCTGTAACTATCCACAAGTATTTAGTGGAAGACGATATAGATTAAGAACCGCTGAAAACGTAGTAGCAGAATTCGAATATATAGTAAAAAACATGCCAGATGTAAAAGAAGTCGCAATAGAAGATGATACACTAACAGCTGATTTAGATAGAGTAAAAAAAATATGCAGACTTATGATTCAAAAAGGTCTTAATAAAAAATTGAGATGGTATGCAAACACACGAGTAAACCTAGATTATGAATCAATGGTTTTAATGAAAGAAGCAGGATGTCACTTACTAATAGCTGGATATGAAAGTGGAGTACAGGAAATACTAAACAACACCAAAAAAGGTATTACATTAGAACAATCGAGAGAATTTGCAAAAAACACAAAAAAAGCAGGCATTCTTGTTCATGGTTGCTTCATATTTGGTCTTCCTGGAGACACAAAAGAAACAATACAGAAAACATTATCATTTGCCAAAGAACTTTCACCAGACACGGCACAGTTCTTCCCATTAATGCCATACCCAGGAACAGAAGCATATCAATGGGCAAAAGAAAAAGGATACCTTAACGCAAAAACATACAAAGATTGGTTAATAAAAGACGGACATCACAATACAGTAATAGATACACCAGAACTATCGGCAAAAGATTTAATAGATGAATGTGACAAAGCCAGAAAAGATTTTTACTTAAGACCAAAATATATATTTTACAAATTAAAACAAATGACAAAAGATCCAAAAGAAATAACAAGAACCGCAAAATCCATAAAACCATTTTTCAAACACTTGTTCTTGAAAAAATAATCGGTGATATTAATAGCAAACGATGAAATCGAATTCAATATAAATTTACCAAAACTAAACAACCTAAATAAAATACAAATATTTTTAATAATAATACTACTACTAGGAGTTTTTCTTAGATTATATGATCTGTCATCACCACACACACATCTAGATGAAATAGTAATACTAACTAGCGCATTAAAATTTCAACATCAAAGTTATGAAGCAGGAAATCTTTTTTCACCAGAACATCCTCCAATAGCAAAACTATTAATGGGACTACCAACATTATTAATAGATGCAGATTATACATCACTAACATACCTATCAAACAGTATGTATGTCTACATGTTTACAATATTTGACATAATAGCAAGAACATACACTAGCGTAAGACTGATGAGTGCACTTTTTGGAATATTTAGTATATTATTATGTTTTCTAATAACAAAAAAACTATTTGGATTAGATGCTGCATTATGGTCATCTTTACTAATGTCAACATCATTTGATCTATTACTATACAGTAGGTTGATCTTCATGGACATATTCATGGTTACATTCACACTACTAACAATATATTTATACATACTGTACATAAATCAGAAAAATGAAAACAATAAAGCACTATTACTAATTTTATTTACATTGTCCATGATACTGACTCTAGGTTCGCGATCGTTTCAACCAATACTATTGATACCAATATTCACAATAACCCATCTGTTAATAGTAAAATGGGACATCAAAGAAAAATTAGAAATACCACTAGCATGTATAATAGCATTTGTAATATCATATTTATTCCTATACGGATCAGATCAATTCTTATATTCAGTTGGTATATTCGATGCAATTGGAACACAGACAAGTGGATTATTTCAAATGAATATATTATTAACAACAGCAAGTCTGGTATTAAGAAATTCATACATATTCGCATTTTCAGTACTTGCAATATGTTATACACTAATAACAAAACCCAAAACAATTAAAAGATACGTCTCAGAAAACAACAACTCATACATATTAATTATTTTTTTCATCATATCTTACCTGACATTAAGTTTTACTAAATACACTATAATGCGATATACCATATTCTTATTCATACCAATATACATAATTGGTGGAAAAATAATAACCAATCTAAACAAAAATAGAATAATATCAATACTAACTATAATAATATTACTAGTAAGTCTAACATACAACTTCTTAGAGTTTCCATATGATACAACATATACGAATTTTAACATAGGGGGATTCGAAACTCTAAATAATATAGAATTTGAAGCATCTGAAAAAGCAATAATATATCTATCTGAAAAAAATTATGATTTTATAATAAGTAACAGTGTAGATATTCTTATATCAGATGAAATAAAAAATAAAATACCACTGATGATATCACAATCAGAAAATTGCCAACCAGAAATATACACAGCATATAGTAGTGGAAATAATACCATAGTCTATTTCGGATACGATATAAAAAACGACCCATACATTTGTGAACACATAAGAACATCAGAATTAAAAGAATTAAAAAGTTACAACAACATATTAACAATATATAGCTATTGAGGAAGATCAAATGAAAATAAAAATTAACCACATTATAATATTAATAATAGTATTAGCATCACTCCAATACTTCATGGTTTCATTATCATCACCAATAGTATTCGGGGATGAAGGATTCTATGCTTCGTTATCAAGTTGGATATCAGAAAACCATATCATACCAGAAATAAACCCATATACACAAAATTTGATATATGGAGAAAAAACAGCAATATTACCAATATTTTTCTTATATGAAATATTTGGATTTTACTTTGGAGAGATTGGTGTTAAATTATTGATACCTGTATTCTCATTACTCGCTGCATTAATGGTCTACATGTTAATGAAATCATTTAAAAATAAACTAGCTGGTCTAATTGGGGCAATAGCACTTCTGATGACACCTGCGATGGTAACATATGGTGTAATGGGTTACACAGACACACTATTAATTCTATTATCATTATTATCAATAAATTTCATAATAAAATCATTCAATGATAATAAAAAAATAGACATGATGATGTCAGGAATATTCATAGCCATGAGTCTACTGACAAAAAAATCAGCTGCATTTTTAGTATTATTTTTAGCTATATACGGATTCTCATCACAAGACAACAAAAAAATAAAAAAAATATTAACAATAATATTATTGGTAATCGTTTTCATCAGTCCGTGGATCATTAGAAATGTTTCATTATTCGGTGATACATGTTTCAGTATATTAACTATAAACAAAGGTAATTGTGGCTCTGTATTTCTAGAAACGCCTGAAAAAATAGAAGGTCTAGAATTTGAAGGAAGAACCGCAAATTCTGGAACAGAAATTGGTTTATTACAATTTGGAATACTGAATTATATGAGATTTGCAAATGGGTGGTCTATAACACTACTATTCTTACTAGGACTTGGATATGTTATATTTAATCTAAAAGATAAACAAAATATCATATCAGCATCACTATTACTATCAACTTTACCACTAATACTATTCAGTACATTACGAGTAGAAGATACTGCAAGATATATGCTACCAATGAATATTGGGATAATTATGATTATTAGCGTTTTTGTAATAAAATTATATGAACGTATCAAGAAACAAAATAAATATGGAGCATATATACTAATAATTTTAATTTTATTATCATTTTGGATGTATGGACAAGAAAAAATAAATACAATGAAATCCGTAAAACAGTTCTCACCAGGTTTCATCGACGGATGTGAATGGGTACGAGAAAACACTCCAGAAAACTCAATACTATTAGCAACATACATGTATCATACAAGATACCAATGTGACCGAAGCGTCGCAATAGCAAATGATGCAGAAGAAATATACCTAACCAATGATGAAACATCGTATCAACACATGAAACAAAATGGAATAAACTATATAGTTGTACTAACTGGATTAATAACAGATCAAAAATTAAAAGAACACTACCCAATAGAATTTATAAACTACATCGATAATAGTAACAAATTCAAAAAAGTACATGATAACACAGACACATATGGGAATTCTGGTGTAATAGTATATGAGGTGCTTTAATGCTGACTATGATAATATCACTATTGATCGGTTTCATAGTAACATTTCTAATAACCCCAAAAACTATAATTTTTTTAGAGAGAATTGGAATAGTTGGAACGGACATACAAAAATTCAACAGACCAAAAATAGCTGAAATGGGTGGACTCCCAGTCCTAATGGGATTTCTATCAGCTGTGTTTACATTTGTTTGGATAACCACATTCATAATAAAATCACAATCGTCACTAATTAGTATTTTCGCAGGGATTTCAACAATTCTAATAATAACACTCATCGGAATGCTAGACGATATGAGTACATTAATGAAACGACCAGTAGGGAGATTCAAAAAAATAGGATTAAAGCAGTGGCAAAAACCGTTACTAACACTACCAGCAGCAATACCACTAATGGCAATAATGGCAGGAAGCTCTCAAATGTCAGTACCGTTTATAGGAACTGTCGACTTTGGTATATTGTATCCATTAATTTTAGTACCGATTGCAATAGTTGGCTCTTCCAATGCTTTTAACATGTTAGCTGGTTTAAATGGTCTCGAAGCAGGATTAGGAACTGTATTATTATCAACATTGGGAATATATGCATATACAATAGGAGAAATACAAGCATCTATAATAGCATTATCAATTGCAGTATCATTACTTGCATTTTTATTCTACAATTGGAATCCAGCAAAAATATTACCAGGGGATAGCCTAGTATATATGATAGGTGCATCAGTTGCAATAGTTGCAGTAATAGGTAATATGGAAAAAATAGCATTACTTGCATTTTTACCATGGTTTTTTGAATTTTTATTAAAGGCCCGATCAAGATTCAAAGCAGAAAGCTTTGGTAGAATAGAAAAAGATGGTATACTAACCGCACCGTATAAAAAAATATACTCACTAACACACATCCCAATGAAACTTGGAAAATTCTCAGAACAAACAATAACATCAATACTAATAATTACAGAGGCTTTATTGTGTGTATTTCTATTGTGGTTCTACACATTCGTTGTATAGATTATTTAGAAACAGTAGCTTTAACTAGGATTCCTTCTTGCCAACTATTAGGCAAAATAGCTCCTATTATTTTTCTAAATGATTTCATCCAAGTATCCTCAGAATACATTGAAACACCAACAATACCATCCAATTTAAAACCATTCATATCAAATATTTTTTTCATTGTCCTATATGGAAACACCCTAACATGATCTATATGTGGTTGTGTTTTAAAGAACCGTGGTTTTCCATATACTTTTCCAGGATATGGTGTATAATTAGTAGGTGGGTAACCAAACAATATCAAAAATCTAACATGCCACGAATTAAGATTTGGAGTAGATACCATTATTTTTCCGCCTGGTTTCAAAACACGTTTAGCTTCTTCTAAGAACTTATCTGGACGATATATATGTTCCAACACTTCTCTAACATAAAGAAAATCAAACATATTATCTTCAAACTTACCCATGTCTTCAGCATTCATTATCATTGCATTTTCCTTTGGGAGTTCTTCTGGATCAAGATTTATTGAAATTACTTTAGAATTTGGGAATTTTTCTTTAAGATAATCATAAGTATTTTGTGTTCCACCAACATCAAGAATTGATTTGAAATCCTCACCTATTAAAAGTTTATTCATTTTCTTCATTAAAACAGGGCGCCATCCTTTACTCTTGAAATGTACATCATATTTCATAATAACCAACTATTCATATACAAGATATTCCACACTTAAATATGTTTTTTATTCATTCCAACTATTAAATAAAAAAGACCGAACACAACACCAAAACCAGCTGATGTATTTCTAATTAATATGAGCATCAACGACATTACCAAAAGCTGTTTATCATTTTTTAAAAGAAATCTGAACAGATCCATGTTTAAAAAATATATAAAAAACAAAATAACTATCGAATATAAATAATTAATCATGAAAAATGACACCAGCAACAAACCAGTCAACAGCACCTGAAGTCCCAATGTCTTCGGAGTATATGAATCACCAACAAGTTTTGACTTATTTCTGGAATACAATATAGGTTTCCAAAAACCTCTTTGAAACTTTTGTTTAATAAATCCAAACATATCAGAAACATGATCATGATATACATATGCGGTTTTATTGAAAACTATCTTAAACTCTTTAGACGCCCTAAACGAAAAATCAGCATCTTCTGCCTGTGTTAGTTTCTCATCAAAATAACCAACAGAATCAAAAACATCCCGCCTATATGCACAATTATACGTACCTACAAAATCTATTTCCTTTTTATCAACCATCTTTTCATGCCTATATTCTATCTCATATTGTATAAATTTTGAAATAGAAGAATTGTTTTTATTTCTATATGTGCCAGCAACACCAAACACACCAGAGTCTTTAAATGGTTCTAATAGATTTTTCAACCACGTTTTGGGAGCAATACAATCAGAATCTATAAAAACTATTATGTCTCCTTTAGATTTTTTGATCCCGACATTACGAGCAGCAGCAGCACCAGATGGTTTTTGAAAAAATACCTTAATAGGATACTTGGATATGATATCTCGTGTATTATCAGTACTACTATCAACAACAACTATCTCATACTTATCACCACAATCCTGACTCAATAGGGATTCTATTAGATTAATTATATTTTTTCCTGGATTGTACGATGGTATTATTATAGATATCAAAACATCACGTCACATATTATTCTTTATTACCGATATTAAAAACTGTTTAATGTTTAATAAAATAGGAAGATCTGGAATGGTTTCCAAAAATTTAATATCATTTACATCGAAAATTCTCAATTTCAAAAATAACAAAAACAATAACAAAACAGAAATCACGACAGATATTGATGTATATACAATATTATTAAACACTAATTTTATAATATAAATCAATATTGAAAATGGTATGACAATCAAAGTGATTTTAATAAGATTCTTCACATCAAATTTTATTTTCTTACCAATCAAATAACATGATATCAATGTAACAATTATCTGTGATACTAAAAACGCATAAGAGGCCCCAATAGCATCAAACATAGGAACAAGAATAAAAATTAATATTATATTAGTAATGGCTGAAAGTGAACTGAGTTGAACAAGTCTTTTTGGTTCATCTGTATAGAAAAAGAAGTTGATAATTAGCAGGATAATTGAAAAGAAGAATGAACCCAGTAGATATGGAAAAATAAACGGTACTGATAATAGATATTCCGGTCTATATATCAAACTGACAATGAATCTTGAAAAAACAGCCACCAACATCACAATTGGAAGAAGTGTTATAAACAAATATTTCATGGTAATATTGAAAAAAGTCGTTGCTCTTTCTTTTTTTCCAGAAGACCAGAAGTTAGAAATAGATGGCATCAACGCAGGATTGATGAAAAATGCTGGGAATTGGATTATCATACCGAACAAAACAGCCACTCTAAAGAAACCAACAGATTCCATAGTTGATATTAATGGTAAAAAAATGAGCGGACCTTGTGTTATCAAAAATATCATCAATCCAGAAAACATTGCAGATTTACCATATGAAATGAATTTAGATTTGTCAAAATTTTCAGATATCTTTGGTAATTTTTTTCTCATATAAAAAAACATAGAAACAAATGAAACAATTGACCAAACTATAAAAGATATTATACCACCAAAACCACCAAAAAGTAAATATGCCAACCCAAAGGTCATAATTATTTTAATCACTGCTGCAATTGCATTAGAATAAAATATTGATTTGAACTCCTGAAAACCCATGAGAACACCATAACCAATTTGCATGAGCGAACCAAATAGCAACATCGGCACAATCAGATAAATGAGTGATTCGAACCCCACCACTATTCCAAAATAAGAACCAAAAAATAATAAAAATACTGTAGTTAAAATCCCTAATAGAAGTGATAAGAAAATTGTAACTTTCACCGAAAACCAAACAAGAGGTTTTATTTTACTAGTTTCTTTTTTAGAAACAAATTCAGATATAAATTTAGCAGGTGGTGATTTTCCACCTAGAGTAGATATGGGAAACAAAAACGAAAATAAAGCAATTATAAAACTAACTACTCCATATTCCCCAGGTAATAAATAATTACCAAGTATAATCCAAAACACATAACCAGATACAGATATTGCTAAAAATGCTAAAAAATTATAAACAACGTTTGATAATACTTTTTTCTTATAACTCATAGTAATCACTCACAGTAATCCACTATCCCCATCAAACCCAATCTGCTTTGGAATAAAATAATTCACAAACGGATTTGAAATTATATTTCTACCTATAAGATTTAACGTTATTCTATTATTAAACTGTTTTTTAACAGCTTGTTCATA
>Ga0233437_1004879_pt1 | contig 15271 bp, 21 predicted proteins | sample SI_122_August201_FD_182714 | JGI IMG/M metagenome (GOLD analysis project Ga0233437, IMG submission 182714) | Seawater microbial communities from Saanich Inlet, British Columbia, Canada - SI_122_August2016_200_MG | ecosystem: Environmental > Aquatic > Marine > Inlet | place: Canada: British... | reverse complement strand
CCACTACCTACATTATATACCCCAGCCCAATAATTGTTAACTATCTCTCCAACACCGAAATAATTGTTATCACAGTTGCTAGTTATGTGTATTCCTGCGTTTCTAAATCCCTTAATATAAAAATTAGTGAATGTGTTAAAATAAGCATATCCTTTAGTTGATCCTGGTCCATAAAGATCAATACCTGAAGTTGTTGCTGTTGAAGCTGTCCCATCTATATATAGGTTTGAAAAAGTGTTATGATTGTTACTATAAATTGCACTTGCTGCATTTGGCTCTGATTCCCACCAGAATGTTATACCATGTCCATCTGAAGCTGGTATTAAAACCAAGTTGTTTATCTCGTTTCCATAACATTCATTCATAACACCAAAACCACGGCTCCCATAATTATATCCCCGCAAATCGCTAAAGGTACTATATCTTGTGTGAGCTATTTGAAAAGCTCCGTGGCAATTATCAGCTACATTATTTGTTAGATAACAATATTCAGAAAAATCTTGAGATCCGGTAGCTTCATGGTGTATTTCATACCCGAAGTTTCCACTATTAATAGCGTGGCTGTTTCTTACTCCACTTTCAACACATGAAGTAAATAAAAATGATTGTGCTTGTATGTTAACGGCATTTACGCTGTCGATGTCAACAAAAGAAGCTCTACGAGAATGTATCCCCCTGAAAACACCTGCACCTTGATTGGCTCTATTTCCATCTATTCTTATGTTTTTTATGTTTATGTTTTTTGGGGTTGTTGTTCCATCACCTATAATAATAATATGACAGTCAGATCCATCTTCAAGGAAAATAAGAGTGCTATTTCCTTGTCCTTCGAGTGACCAGTTTGAAATACTTGTATTTATAAACGGGGTTGATATAGAGTAATTTCCATCCTTTAAAACTAGGCTGTCACCATCAGTCAACTGTGACGAAATTAATGTTTCAATAGAATTGCTAGTTGTTATTATTCCGGTAGTACCATCTTTGGAGTAATAAATATCACCGTCCCTCCAGAAAACATGTGAAAATGGTTGTTGTGGATACGCGAATATATCCGTTTTGTTCACAGAATTAAGGTAAAGTTCCTGAACATCGACACTATTTAAAGTGGCATCTCTCGAAGCGTCAATAATTGTATTGGTGCCGATGTTGATTCCCTGAGTGGCGTTTAACCAGGGTAGAGTTAAACCATTATTCCCAATGGTCTGGTTGGGTATGGCTGCGTAACCGATCCCGGCACCCGCCATAATGAAAACAAGCATGATCAACGCAATTACGCGGCTTCTTGTCCTAGACATGGTATTTACAGGGTAAATAGAGTATTTTTGTGTATCTATAAACCATGTTAATACATGGTAAATAAATAGTAGTTTTATAATAGATAAATCATGATGCGACAAGGAAAACTGTTTGCTATCTTTTTGATCGTCTCTGTTGTTTCTGTCCCTGTTATTTATGGCCTTACACTGGAAAAAGGATTAACGTATCGTGATGGGGATGATCTCGGAGCCATATATTTTGGTGATGGATTCTCTTGTCGTACCTTCAGATGGACCGCCTCGCAGATACGGTTTTCAGGGTTCACATATCCCACGGGTGGGGAATGGTTTAACGAAATAGGGTTTGCCATAAATGATAACTCGTATTTGAATATCACAGGATGCACTAAGGATGTAATCACTATCGAGATCACAAGTAAACCAGGAACCACAGCTATTGGTGAAATCTACACTCCATATATGATACCAAACGAAGTCGAGGGCGCCGACTCATTTACGGTTGTCTCAGACACGTTAATTACATTTTCACAGAATGACAACACTACCTTACGGGTTCTTTACTATGAGGAAGAATACTCCGAAACTATTGCACAGCTTCAAAGAGGCCTCATTTTATTCTACATGGTGCCAATGATTATCGCAGGAGTGGGGCTAAAAAACATGGCTGATGGTGAGAATGACCCCGAGTATCTAAGAACCGTGGGTGCGGTTACTGCGTCCACTCTAATTTTGGCGATTGTGATAAACTACATATTCGCGTCTATATAGCCATTTTTTACCATGTATTTTCATGGTGTTTTACCCTAGGTAAACCATGTAAAAGATGCTCAGTCATTATTTGATTAGTTTAGGGAAATATTGTCTCCAGTTAAGATGGCTGTACCTATCATCGGATCCCGGTGTTTTGTGACCTGTGTATATGTCTCTTTCCTCTTTTGTGAATCCATATCTTTGTGCCATCTCCATTGTTCGGTAATGTCGCATAGATCCGTGAAGGGCTAATCGTCTATTATGGCGTGGTACCTTTGTTTCGTTTACCACAAACTTGGGAGGTTTGATATATTGTTGAATTTCCTCGGGTACATTTCTAAGAAGTGTATCAAGTTTTTCATGGTCAATATCTCGAATCGTATATGGTTCAATCGGGTAAATGTAGCCTTTGAAGGCTTCTTTAGATCCATTATACAAGTCCTGTCTAGTGTAATAGAAAACTGGTTCCTCGTCATGGAATCTTTGAAAGTAATCATAAACAGGTTTTGCGAAAGGCTCTAGTTTCGGGTCCAGGGGTACTCCAATATCTCGGGGTAATCCATCCCGTTTACTTGTCTTAACATTCAATACTAGAACCTCGTTTCCTTCATAGTTTGCTATATCAAAGTCTTGTCCACGTGGACCATTAGGAGTGGTCCCTGTGTCACTCTTACAGACTTTAGTTACGATCTCACTAACACGGCCTGCAATCAAATATCCAAACATTCCCCCTACCCTAAACCGTTCTTCTTTAATACCCTGGATAAGTTTTCTAACTGTTTTGTAATTCGGCAAAGTCCCTTGAACATCAATCATTCATCTGTCTCCCTTGTTACCTCTTACACTATGTATTTACATGGTAAAGCCCTATTAAACCTTTACAGTTCTAAGTAACTGTAAAATACCATCAAGACGCCGCCCCGATGGACTGAGAAAACAATTCAACTGATAATACTATACATATATATTTAGAGAAGTGGGGGGTGGGTGGTTACTTGTTATATTCTTTCTCTAAATCGGGTACTCTAGCGGCTATCCTAACCGCTTCTTGTGTCACCTTGTAACCCATGCCCTGAAGATTCCTGTAAATATCATTCACCGTAGCTCTCGGTTTGGTTTTCTTCTTTTTGTTTCCTTCTTTTAGCTTAGCGATGAAACTATCAAAGCTTGATTCTTTTCGCCAAGTAATATACCAATCAACGAACCATTGAGGCGCACGAGGTATGATTCCTTCGCCTCGATACTTCATTGATTTTAAAGGTTCAAGTGGTCGGCTGTAATCGCTGTATGATTTAAGGAATTGAACTTCATATACTCCCGCTTTTGGTATCTTGATCTCAAAATTAATCAATTCTCTGAAACATTTAGCCAAGTCTCCTATGCTGGGGCATGTAACCACAACTACACCAAAGAACGGCCTTGCGGTTGTGAAGAACTCAGCCCATGATTGAACATAAGGATCTCGGCTTTTTGATTTTCCGGCGATTCGCTGCAAGTCATCCATAGCATAAAATAGTTTTCGTCTTACGTTCGCATCTTCGACAGCTTTGATATGTTGATCCCAGGTGTAACCCATGTTACTTTGAACCGTTTTAAATGGCTCAATACCTAAAAAACTATCAAATTTTTGGAGAATTTCTGAACCAAGAATGCCAGCGAATATGCTTTTTCCTTGACCATATGGGAGTCCTTCACTTTTTATTTTGCCTTCAACTTGGCTAGTAATCGCTATGAAAATAATTTTAGCGGTAGGTCCTGGAATACATGCTTTACTAATATAGTCCCATAACATGCTATCTCCCGGAATGTCAAGATTTACTGTTTCTTGTTCCGGCATAGTGTTGAATATTTCTAGTTCATCCATTTTTTTACTCATTCCACGGCTTAACTTTATTAAACGTAGTATCTCGTTTTGTGGGTGGTCCACCGTATCGTTTGGTGTATAGATATTGTCCATCCCAGAGAATATTCACAAGGATCTCGTACCAATCACAATATTCATAGTAAAAATCGTAAACATGTCGTTTAGCCTCGCCTCGACTTTCAGATTCAAGGTTAGTTATAAAATCAAGCTCTACCCTAAGTTTCTCCTTGAACGACACCTCTTTATCTCCTATTTTGAGGTTTGGAGCCTTCTTTTTGTCCTTGGGGTCTAATCCGATGAATACCCCAAGCATAGCCTTGATTGCCTTCTTAGGTCTGTATTCTACAAATAGACATTCATAGGCCACATCGCGTTTACGAATAATAGCCGTAATCTCTGGGTGAGACATTCACGTATTTTATGGGGAGACATACATAAAACTTATACCATGTATTCACCGTGTAAATACTATGGGAAAGGATGATCTTACGCGCAAGTTCCAAGGTAAGAAACTTGAAAAAGAAATTAAATCCAAGGAACCTAGCGACAAGGAAATGATGAATGTTCTCAGAGGCGGCAAACTACCCAAAAAAATGAGGATCTAACAATATCATTCATCTCTCACCCTATTTTTGTTAAAGTAAAAGACTATATCCAGACCCAGGACACCGAGGGTTTACGTGGGTATCTTCAAACAAGCCTCGATTTTAACGAGTTAACCATATTCAAATGCGAGACATGCGGCGAAGTTGTGGCTGTGTTACCTAAACAGAATTGGGTAAGTCAAGCCATGATGGGAAGTAACCCCTTGTTAGAGTATTTGATTTTACAGCACATGAGGATTCATCCAAGCCACAGCATACCCGTTGAATTAGGACTAGGCATAACGGTACCGTTAAGCGGATTCATTATGAACGCGCTCAGAAAATCAGCCGAAACCCACGGAATAACACTTGATGAGGCTTTCAACCAAAGATTGCCCTACTTAGAGGGTAAGATATAGTTTTATACCATGTAAATAATATGTAAAACACTATTATGTCCTCAAGTAATGTTGATTTTAATGACGATAAAACCCGTCAAATCATTGAGGACTATAAAACAGGTTTAATAAAAATCAAAGATGTACGCGCCTATGTAGGACGTAAACTACAAGCAGCCGGACACACCAGACAGCAAACCATTACCACAGCCCCAGAGGGCTACTATTACCCCGACGCATCAAAAATAAGTGAACATAACCGTAAGGTAGTTCAATACAATAGGGAACTGAACAATTATCGACAAGAGTTAATCAACTCCATTGTAGAATACAAAAAAACCCCAACAGGATACGCACCAACGGGACCAAGCGGAGTACCCGGATACAGCCGAATTGAAGCAGCGGCGATAGGTAGCCACACGGAATCAGACAGAGAATACCCAGGACAACCCGAAGCACCACCAGAGACACCACCCGGACCAGGGGCAGGACCCGCACCTGGAAGCATCGGAGAAAAAATAAGCAGTAAAACAACTCCCGCAGCCCTTGGGGTTCTTGAAACCATAGAAAAACCGTTCCAAGCTATCAGCCACGCTTTAAGGAAAAGAGGCGAGGAATACAAAGCCAAATCATTAACAGAACACGGGGAAAACTATCTTGAGGGCTTCGGATATTATGTCGCTGGAACCGGGTTTAATGTAGCAGCATCAGGGTTTGATGTAGCAACCTTTGAAATAAGGCCTCAACTCTGGGTTGATCTCTCTAAAACGGCGGGCGGTATCGCTTTCAGTCCCGAGGTTCGAGGGCAGGTATGGCAGCAGATTAAAGCAGATCCCACAGGGTTTACGGCAGAGGTTGTAGGCGGTGCAGCTCTCGGAGGATATGCGAGAGGAAAAGCGGTTGACATAGCAAAACTTGGAGTAAAAGAAGCGGATCACGCCCTTAAAGTCTTGAAGGCTCAACGTGGAAGCACCACAGAGGGCTTATACGGGGTATCAACTAAGCAGCCCTCGTATGGTCAATTTTGGAGCGAGTACCGAGCTTCTAAACAAGTTAATAACCTCCTTGAACCAGTGGCAGACGCAAACATCCAGTATCATGAACAACTTAGTGAAGAATGGGGCGGTGGACAATTCCCCGCTGAAACCGAGGAAATATTAACCACTCGACTATTTGAACGCCGAGCCATAGACGTAAAAACGGGAACACCCACGCCAGCCCATCCTTTCTTCGAGGACAAGGCCTATTATTATTCCCCGGTTGAACCAATCCCTCAAGGCGCGGAAAGAGCATACGTTGAAGCCTTTGGGGATGAATGGAGCCCTAACCTTGTATCTAGTCAAGGAGAAACAGCGATACCATATAATCTAGGTGACGAAGGCGGGTTCATCAAAGTCGAAGGATACCGCAGAGGCGGCATGAAGCCGTTTAAGGAGCCAAACATACCCCTTGAACCAAGAAATGATCCCGTTTCCAGTTCAGTAACTAAAGGATCACCGGATACCCCGGCAAGTATATTGATACAGAAAGGATCAAACGCCTTCATTGAACCCAAATATTACGAGTTCCCCAGTGTCACTGTAACACCCAGAACGATTAACCCGGTAAATGTTCATACAGGTGGAAACGTCAAATCCCCGGTATTCAAATTCAAACCTATCACAGTTCCAATTATTGACGTTAATCTTTCACAGAAACCAAAAACAGGCACCGTAAGTATTGAAAAAACGTGGACCCCGAACCTCGAAAAACAGGTTCAGGATACATTCAACAAGTCGTTGAATATTCCAAAGCCTAACCTCGGGTCAATAACCATACCTGGAGTAACGCAAATACCGAGAAATACTCTAAAACAGACACCAGAATACGTTTTCAAAGAGGTTCAAATCTTCGATCAAGACTTAGGTCTTATTCAGCTCCCCGAATTTGATGAAAAACTCGATGTTCCAAACTGGTTAACCATACCTCCAGGTGACAAAACAAATAAACGCCGTTATCCCGGGAAAGAGATTCTCAAGAAAACGACGCGAAAAAAGAAGCGAGGTAAAAAAGGGGTGTTTGAACTTCGTACAGATTTTGCTTTCAATTTCAAGGAACCAAAGATAAAGGAGATAAAAATATGAGTTTGATACAGGTTACAGGCAGAGCCATCGTAAAAGTAACAGGATTTATCCTCGGATACTTTGTGTTAGCTGGTCCATACTATACGATTCTAAACACAATGTTTGGAGTATGCACAGACGCGGGAGGCACCGAGTTATTGGGCTTCATCGCTTGGAGCTACGATGTTTGCTACTATGGATACCCGAGTGTCGTAGTGTTCGGTATTCTATGGACTGTGTTATCATTCTACATGGAGATAAGGCGCAGATATTACGCAACGGATGAGGTGTCAACTTATGGCTATTAGTCACATTGGAGCAGCTCTGATAAACCTGATTTTCGGTGCTTTCAGTTGGATCACAAGTCGTTACCTTATCCTGGTGGCGGCAAACTATTACATGACAGAGTTCCCAGAGTTTGCAGGAATACCGCATATCAACTTTTTCTTGTCAATAGCTCATTGGGGGCTTTGGATCTTCATTTTGATTCCTACAAGTCTCTATCTATGGACTAATACACAGAGGCCGGAGGCATGACAATGAAAATTAAACACTTTGTCTTTGTTTGTTTTATTATCGGAGTCTTGATGTGTTCACCGATTCTTGTATATGGATCAGATGATCCGTTAAACACATCTTTAGTTGCCACTCATGACCGCACAGCTCGGAGAAATATCGGAGTTGATAGTAATTGGGTTGATGGTGATTATGTTTTCGCGTATTCAGATGGTGCAAATTTAATTTATCGAGGATATTTCAGATGGAATTTATCGAGTATCCCAGATACAGCCGTAGTAACTAGAATTGAATTTCATTACCAAGGACAAGCACAAGCAGGGACAAAGGCTTTAACTAATTTCCAAGTTGATCCTAACACGTTACCCATTTCATTAGATATGTGGAACGCCATAGCCAGCTCACCCGAAATACTCACAATCGCAACATTCCCCGAGATTGGAGCCAACAAAAATCAACTTCTTGGCACCAATACAAGTATATTATGCGCCAATTTAACCACACAGATTCAAGCTGGAGAGAATTGGTTTGGGCTTGGGTACAAACATGATAATGAAGCGGTAGTTGGTGGAAACTCAACCATCCTTAATATTGAGAATGGAGCAGCTACCCCAAAACCCACACTCTATATTGAATACTACGCTGATCCCGCTGTCTATTCATTCACCGACACCTATTACGAGAATGGCACCCTTTGTGTTCCCCCGGTTAATGTCTCAATATCAGGGAACGGGTTTACTGATGAGTTTAACACAAGTGGAGGAACAAACCAGTATTTCGACGTTGAGCCCGAGTTATTTTATTGGGACCTTGGAGGCGGTTATTCGAGGCCAATGTATAGTATCGGATCAGAGAACATCACCATAACAGTCCCAGAAGCCACGTTCTACGCATACGCTTTTACAATCAAGGACTATACAGGAAAACTTGGTGCGGGTGACGCTTTCTTGGAAGCAGAACGCCCGATTAATGGGACTTATACCATTATTGAACGAAACAAAATCCTTTCACCTAATGCTTGCCCGTTAAATCTAGTCTATGGGGTCACGTACAAACTATATGTAAGGTTCAGCGATGGAACCCGTTATTATTGGGGAGAGTTCACCGCGTTACTTGACCAAACAACAACCATAATCACGCGTTCAGTATCCTTCACAGACCAAGTACAAGTGTTATTTGGGGATATTCATGTAGAAGCAAGCCGAGGTAGTGGAGTAATCACCGTTGATTATCTTGATGATCTTAACCTCACAGTGTGGGCTAACGTCACCATTAGGATACGAAATGGGGCAATAGTGAACACAGAATCCAGAAACAACGAGAGTTATACCTATAATTGGGCTTCCGCGGATACGAACCTTGGGTATGTTGTAACCATAACGGGAGAGCATCAAAAATATGGAGATTGGGGAAGTTCCTTTATTCTGGATGCAGCGGGTGATTTCCCTGATGGCCCAAGCCTGAACGGTATCTATGGGGATTTATCTGATGATTTCATTCCCTGGATATTAGTGGTTTTAACTTTGATGAGTTTCTTCGGAAGGAGACTTTACGCTATGGGTGGAATTGCGGGGATGTTCATGGCCTCTGCGTTAAGTTATATTGGTTGGGCTAGTTGGGGTCCAGAAATATTGTTCTTTGGTTGGCTTATCGCGTTAGGTTCGGGAATTAAAATGTATATGGAGGGACAAGGGTAAATGGATTTCTTGAAGGCAGCGGTTTATATCTTGACTTTACAGATCGCCGTAAACGGGGTTTTGATGATGTGTGATGAAGTGGGGATGGTTGTTATTACTCCAATGAATTACACGCAGGTGGAAAACGCGCTTGATGTGGATTCAATTGTCAACGATTTCGCGGGTGAAGATACTCAATTCTATGATCTTGTACGAGGGTTAACTAACTTCTACACGGCAGCCAGTAAACTTGTGTTCGCGTTACCCATGACTCTTGAAGCCGGGGGAGTACCCGCGTTCATCTATCAGCCATTATACTTGATTTACTTGTTCATTTTCTTCACAGCAATTACGCTTGGAGTGATCGCAGGGAGGCAAACATAGATGAACGGACAAGAACGCAGAGCTTTACGAAAAAAAGCAAAAGGAACCCCCACGCAGGACTTAGAGACTCGGGTGAATAACCACAGATTCACAAAAATCGCCGAAAAGTTAGGAAAACTTGGCGTAGTTGTGGGTTACTCAGCTATGATCCTTGTGATAATCCGAATAGTTGAGGTGTTCCGATGATATTGGACAGCCGCGAAAAATGGATACCATATTTAGCGTTCCTGTTTGCCGGGCTCATGTTCTTAATAGTGACCTCAGGGTCAAACCTTGCTTATGGTGCAGAGTTTAACATCTCACTTAGTAACCAATTCAGTGAAACCGAGGCAGGGTTTACCCATTTATTGATCGCAAACTGTACCGATGAACTAGGAGTAAGCCACCAAGATAACATTACATTCACAGTGACCGCTATCACATTCACGTACAGCAACGAAACCGGGGTATATTATGGCACAGTCACCGAAACAACCCCACAGACAAACGAGTATGGGGTCCTCGGAGTTTTTACTGATAGTGAAAACGTGACAAGCACCGCCACTATAATTCAAAACGCGACTTGTACCTGGACTACTGGAACCCTTGAACGTATGAGAAGTAACTTTGAAACCGGGAACTGGATAGGGGCAATATTTGATGAGGAAGCCTTAGTGGTTGGTACTATTGGGTTTTATTCCTTCATTATGGGTGCGTTCAGCATAGCAATGTGGCAAGTAACGGGAATATATGGAACCTTCTTATCTTGGCTCTTGGGGTGGGGTATATTCGCGGCTAACGTACATGGACAAGCTCAAGTTCTTGCTATACTGGTGTTTAGCATCGGAGTTGGCGTTATGCTCGTAAAACTGTACTTAGATCGGAGGACCAGTTAACATGGCTGGACGTAGAACCGTTAATGGAATTAAACTAAGGTTCCCCGTCGATGAGGCCACCAGAAAGAAAATTGAACGAGCTGGAACCAAAGCGGAACAGATGCAAAAAGCCGCCGAGCTTAAAGTATTGGATGAACGCCATTACAAACAACTTGCACGTATATTGAAACGGTTTGCTGATGACTTCTGGTAAATTGTACCACATGGTACACACCTTTTTATTACATATTATTTACCATGTAAAATGATTAACCTTGAGTATGAAGCTAGGATCATTCGTGACCGGAGCCGTAATCTCAGTGTTCGTCACCGCGCTACTCGTCATGGAGTTCGCAAACATGATCGATGAGGAAAGGCCAGGAGCATCAGCCGACTTCAACGACACCATGGATCGCCTAGTAAGCTTTGCATGGATCGCCGTTGGATTCATGGCAATCGCCGTGTTCGTCATCGCTGCGAACTACATCAGGCAGATAGCCACCTAGTAATTCACCTAGAATCTAGGGGTGTCGAAGTCTGATATATTTCTCTTTTTTATCATAACCCTTAACTAGTATTTACCATGTAAATTATTTGTTATGACTTGGCATGTTGAATGGACTCTATTCACTTGTATTGCATTTACCTTAATCACAGCCGCATACCGATATACCTCAGATATTCAAGACCAGTTAATCACCTATGGATTCAGCCTCATATTCTGGATAGCAGCTCTTGGAATGTGGATCTATGACCAAACAGGAGCCATCCGATTATTCGGGGTCCTTCCACATTTTGCAGGATTAACCGCTAGTTTTGCGTGGTTCATGCAAACCCTCGGGGAGTATATTGACCGAATAGGTTACGAGAGTGGATATGGTCATGAGTGACCCAGACGAGTTTATGATCCCAAATAGTCCCGATGATCTCAGCCCTACAAGTGAGATGAGGTTAACCAGGATTGATGATCGCAGTAATCAAGTTCTGTTTAATCAGATATTTGAAACGGGATGGATTGAGGACCCGGTAAGCCATCGTAGTAAAAAAGTGATTACAGGTTACAAATACAAGGGACTTGCCGAGGCGTACAGCCACGCATGTAATCACCTTAACGGTGAAGTCTATTATATGCGTCAACACGCGGAAGCCGAGATCATGTATTGGGAGGGTTTGTTTTATGATCCCTTGTGTCTCGAATATGAGAACAACACACCCGCGTTACGAATACTTGACGCATTAAACTTGACGGTAAGGCGTACCATCAAGAACAGCATCCGAGGCAAAGGACAAGATTACCAAATCAAGATGAGCGGATCGCACAGAACACAGGAGTTTAAGAAAAGTGAGCAATAGTATCTGGATTATAACAACCGTCGTTTTAGGGTTCACCACAGTATTAGGTCTTGGAGCTTCCGGGGTTATGTGGTTGTTCGCAAAGAAAGAAGGTCGCCATTTCCTCGGTAAAATCATAGGCAAAAAAGGTGTGGACATGATACGGCACCAACCTATGAGTAATAAACTAAGCCTCATATCACCCAAGTATAAAGAAAAAATATGGAGCATCGAGAAAGAGGGAATGTTATTCGGCATGAACCTCATAGAAAACCCAACAAAAGAAACGGAACGATCCTACAATAGCCTTGTAAAACGTAGCTGCACCTGGGAGGGCGCAGGAACACCCGTTGTTATCGCCACCGATGTAATGAGTACCATGATTACACCCGCGTTTTACGCAGCCGTCGCAAAGATGGATAGCTTCAAACAATATCCAAAAGCAAAAAATGTAATGATCGAGGTTGCGGGATGGGCTGCCGAGAATGATCTTGATGTAGTTACTCACATGGAGACAATTAATCCGGCTACCCTCAAAGAACACCTTAAGGATATTGGACCCAAGCACATGAGAGATATATTCAAAAAGGGAATTGAAACACAGAAACTTGCAGATACCAAGATCAAAGGAGAAGGCATGGATCTTGGCGGTGGATGGTGGATACTTGTACTAATGGTGTTAGCTCTATTAGGAATCGGTTATGCCATAAGTTCCGGTATGTTGGATGGTTTGCTGTGAGATACAAGAACCTTCAACTAGCCCTCCTTTTCTCAACCGTCTGGATATGGGTCCAGTTAACGGTTTACACTAATACGGGATGGTTTTGGTTTAGTATCCGAAGCACCCTTATGCCTACGTTGATAACCCTCGGAGTCTACGGCCTTGGTGAAGTTCTGAAAATGATTATTGAAATGAATAAGCCTACGCCTGAGGTTCTTCACGTTCCACAATGGATTTACGAAGATCCCTGCTAATCAACCCCGTAACACTTTTCACGTTATACATGTCCCGCCAATATTGAACCGGTTTACTATTGAATAATGTGTGGTATCGGTTCCAAATATCAATATTTATTGTAATTGTTTTCTGTATAGTTTTACTAGGCAAATATTACACCACTTGAACCACTGATTTACTCCAATGATGACTTGTGCCATTTCCATCATAAACAGATTTACCGTTAACCTCTACACGAAGATGAATATAGGTACTATTACGAGCCCCAAACCAAGGAATAGAGACTTTAACCACTTTCAATTCATGTTGAATAACCAACGTCTTATCCCCATATCCACTAATCATTTGAATCTTAACAGCCCCGCTATTATCAAAGTATTCAATAAACCCATCCCACTCACCATCAGACAACACCGTAATACGAGAATCATCAACAAACAAATTGGAAAAACTAACCCAAAGCTCACCGAAAAAACTCATAACTTGATCCACCAACGAAACAGAGTCCTGTCCAACTCCAGACACAAGAACCGACAAAGCTAAGAACACACCCACTAACTTCAATCTAGATCAAAATAAACGGTAAATACATAGTAAATAAAACCCCCGAAACTAATCACTATGAAAGAAACAAAACAGTTTTTTGATGTGACAGGCAGAACTTTTATGTTTCTTTCACGTTACTTTTTGTATGGCTTATCAGTATTGGTTGGGGGAGTTAGAGTATCTTGCTGATACTACGCGGAGAAACTATGTTCACTATTTTGAGTTGTTCATTAATTGGTTAGAAGTGGATGCGGAGGAATTGTATCAGTGGCAAAAACGGTTACTTGATGATGGTGATCCTCGGAGTAATCGTGGTGTGGTGTTAAAGTTTAGGGAGTGGAGCGAGGTTATGATTAATTCTCGGGATTGGACGGGTAGTACGGTTTTGAAGGCTAGTTATGGGATACGGAGTTTTTTTACGGCGAATAGTATTTTGTTTCCGTTGCGTAAACAGGATATTCCTAGGTTTACTGAGGTTGGGGCTCGCGTTGTTTTACTTGATGAGGTTCGGGTGCTTGTTGAGCGTATTGCGGGTGAGCATCGGGTTCGTAACCGGGCTTTGTTGATGGTTTTGAAGGAGACGGGGCTTAGGCGAAGTGATGTATCTAATTTGAATGTTGAGGATTATCTGGGTGCTAAAGTGATTAAAACGGATTCGGGTGTATTCAGGGTAATTGATGAGTATCGTACTCAGAAAACGGGGGAGCTTGCTTGGGTTCACATTGGACCCGAAGCATGTGAAGCCGTTGACTTGTATCTAGGAGAACGGAAAACCGGGGCATTATTCTTGAATCGAAAAGGGATACGCATGTACGAGGGAATACTTACAACCACTATCATACGATGCGCACATCGACACCTGGAACGTCCCGAACATATTAGCCCTCATAGTTTCAGAAAATTCCACCGAACAGCATTAGAAGCCAAAATGCCTGAATCTTACGTAAAGAAACTTCAAGGCAAAGCCACAGATCCATATATACACCCAGAACAAACAGGTGAACTCACAGAGGCCTACATAAAACACTACGACGCAATCAGGATATTTAGAGAAGCCCAAGAACTTGATGATATGAAACAACAGAATGTGCAACTTGGTTCTGAAGTGGATGATCTTCGGGCTGATGTTAGAAGGCTTGAAAGTGATATGGTGTTAATTAGGGGTATGCGGGATGCGTTAGATAAGAAGAAAAAGGTTAACGGTACCGTTTATGATACTCTCAAACCATGAGATTAACATGTTCATGTTAACTTAAAACCCTAATTTACTCACGCCTCTATAATACAATTATCCTTCAAGTATTATATACCGGTAAAACAGAACATTCCCTGTTGGTGGCTTAAAGGTGAATGAAGAAATGAGAGAAAAAGGTGTTGAGTTATCAATCTCTGAGCAATTGTTTAATAAAATTAAGATGGTCGCTCAGGAGTCCAACGAGGAAATTAATCATTTTGCTGATCGGGTGCTTCAAGAACTGATTCAAGCAGAGAAGTGACATAGCCGCCAAAGGTTGTGATCCCTTGTTTCTTTAATTCATTCCGTATTTTTTCATATTTATGTTTAAGTTGGGCATGGGTGTCCTCATTAATTGTAAGGGATTTGTAACCTGGTCGAGGCATAGTATTTCAATTATTGCATAATGTACGAACATTTAAAGTATTAGTTTATCAAAATTTCAGTGTTTAGTTAATATATGGAACATTGTTCGTACAACAATCGTTAAATAATACATAGTACAATGTTCGTACAATGAACTAAGATGCCAAGGAAGGGTTTTAAGAACCTCACTATCAAAGAGGAACTTCACGAAAAGATCAAAGAGGAAGCAAAAAAACAAGGAATACCTATTCAGAACCTTGTTGAGCCGATTCTTCAAGCAGAGGTGCAAGCTGAATGAGTGTCGAGCCCGCCCAGCAAGCACCAGTTATTGATTTACCGGATAATACGTTATCAAGTTTACGTAACAAGGCCACGGAAATCGAAAACAGTTTCTGGAAAAAAGGATACTTGAACCCCCAAGAAAGGGAAC